>Ga0116159_1004373_pt1 | contig 12007 bp, 10 predicted proteins | sample AD_JPNAS1_MetaG_FD_89878 | JGI IMG/M metagenome (GOLD analysis project Ga0116159, IMG submission 89878) | Active sludge microbial communities of municipal wastewater-treating anaerobic digesters from Japan - AD_JPNAS1_MetaG | ecosystem: Engineered > Bioreactor > Anaerobic > Digestate | place...
AGCCAGCACCGGGCCGCTATGTATTGGTGCGGGCCTGATTGTTTTTTTGCCTGACCACGACGATCTGGCAGCGCGAATGGCTGCTTGATCGTCAGCAACAGGATCGACTCATCAGCCAGAAAGGTGCGTCAGTAGCCGGTGGTCCGGGCGGCATTGACAGCGCAGTTTGCCTGCGCCCGTGCAAGCTGGGGTTCAAGTGGATCGCCGCTTGTGGTTCCTTTGGGCAGTCTCACAACGAACAGACATTGTGTTAACTATCAAAAATATAGCTAGCAACGCTGTCTGCATAAGGGCTGGATGCCGATTTGGCAGGTAAAACCCTGGCAGCTTGCGCCGTCGGCCTAGCCCATGTGCCTTTGAGAACGCCTGCCCCGCGTGCGGGGTTGGGATGCTCAGCAGTGAAAAAATCCTCGATCATCGACTGGCTGACATCGAACCAAGCTGCTGATGCCAGCGCTACCGGGTTCCCGGTCAATGGTGGCTGGCTTATGCACTGACCGCTGGAAGACGCAAGAATAACCACGCGGCTGGCCATTTTTTTTGTGCGCAACATCCGGGCTCGCCCGGCGCGGCGCTGCCCTGCTGTGGGGGCATCAGGGAAACACTTCGGCCTGCTCCAGCGTGGCGGCATCGCGGTCTTTGGCTGCCAGCAGCGGCGGGTTGCCAAGCGGCCACTGGACGCCTATTGTGGGGTCGCTCCAGAGCAGGCTGCGCTCGAACTCCGGGTACCAGTAATCGGTGGTCTTGTACAAAAACTCGGCACTTTCGCTCAGCACCACAAAGCCATGCGCAAAACCTGGCGGCACCCAGAGCTGGCGCTTGTTCTCTGCCGACAGCACGACCCCTTCCCAGCGGCCAAATTTGGGCGAGCTGCGGCGCAGATCAACCGCCACGTCAAATACTTCACCCTGCGTTACCCGCACCAGCTTGCCCTGTGGGTGCTGAATCTGGTAGTGCAGGCCACGCAGCACCCCTTTGGCCGACTTGCTGTGGTTGTCCTGCACAAATTGCACGTCCAGCCCGGTGCATTGGGTGAAATCGCGGGCGTTGAAGCTCTCATAAAAGAAGCCCCTGGCATCGCCAAACACTTTGGGCTCAAGGATCAGGACTTCAGGCAGCGAAGTGGCGACGACGGTGTAGGGCATGGTGCGTGGGGTCTGGGTTGTGGTGGATGGCTGCATCGGTCAATGCGGACATGAGCCGCCACCCGGTGCAGTTTGCTTTCACTTGAGCAGGCTCAGCAAATACTGACCATAGCCATTTTTTGCCAGCGGGGTTGTCAGCTTAAGAATTTGGGCGGCATCAATCCATTTCTGGCTGTAGGCAATTTCTTCCGGGCAGGCCACCTGCAGGCCCTGGCGCTTTTGCAACGTGGCGATGAAACTGGCGGCTTCAAGCAGGCTGTCATGGGTGCCGGTGTCAAGCCATGCATAGCCCCGGCCCATGATCTCGACGTTGAGCTGGCCTTGCTGCAGGTAACGGCGGTTGACATCGGTGATCTCCAGCTCGCCTCGGCGCGACGGCTTGATGTCGGCGGCAATGTCACAGACCTGCTGGTCATAGAAATACAGGCCGGTCACGGCGTAATTGCTTTGCGGTTGGGTCGGTTTTTCTTCAATGCTGACGGCGCGCATTTGCGGGTCAAACGCCACCACGCCATAGCGATCCGGGTCGGTCACATGGTAGGCAAACACGCTGGCGCCGACAGTGCGGGCATTGGCATGGGCGAGCTGTTTGACCAGGTCATGGCCGTAAAAAATATTGTCACCCAGCACCAGCGCACTCGGCTGGCCGGCGACAAAGTCACGACCAATGATGAAGGCCTGCGCCAGCCCATCGGGCGAGGGCTGCACCGCGTAGCTGATGCTCATGCCCCACTGGCTGCCGTCGCCGAGCAGGTCGGCGAAGCGCGGCGTGTCTTGCGGTGTCGAGATGATCAGCACCTCACGTATGCCGGCCAGCATCAGCGTGCTCAAGGGGTAATAGACCATCGGCTTGTCATAGATCGGCATGAGCTGCTTGCTCACCGCCTGTGTCACCGGATAGAGCCGGGTGCCGGAGCCACCTGCGAGGATGATGCCTTTGCGTGTTGTCATGGTGAACTTGCCTGAAGATTACAAAATTTCGGCCAACATGCGATTGACCCCGTGTTGCCAGGGCGGCAGGCGCAGGCCAAAAGTGCGCTGCAGTTTGCCGGTGTTGAGCCGCGAGTTGTGCGGCCTGCGGGCCGGTGTCGGGAACGCGCTGGTGGGCACCGGGTCGATCTGCTGCGCCACTATTTTGATAGCTGGCTGCGCAATCAGCGCTTGGGCTAGCACGTGTTTTGCATAGTCAAACCAGTTGGTTTCACCAGCGGCGACCAGGTGGTACAGACCAGCGATGTGTTCAGGTGAAGCGCCGGGCAGGACCTGGCGCAGCGCATGTGCGGTGACATCCGCCAGCAAGTCGGCACCGGTCGGCGCACCAATCTGGTCGTTGATGACGGTCAGCTTTTCGCGCTCCTGGCCCAGGCGCAGCATGGTTTTGGCAAAGTTGCCGCCGCGCGCTGCATAGACCCAACTAGTTCGGAAAATCAGGTGGCGCGGGTTATGCAGGGCGATCAAGGTTTCGCCCTCAAGTTTGTTGCGGCCATAGACGCTCAAGGGGCCGGTGGCATCGGTCTCCAGCCATGGCTTGTCACCGCTGCCGTCAAACACATAGTCGGTGCTGTAGTGCACCAGCCAGGCACCGAGCCGGGCCGCTTCACGCGCCAGCACTTCGGGGGCGAGGGCGTTGATGGTGCGGGCCAGATCGGGTTCGCTCTCCGCCTTGTCCACCGCAGTATGGGCGGCTGCATTGACGATCACATCCGGGCGTACGCTGCGAACCGTTTGCGCCAGACCGGCCAGATCAGTGAAGTTGCCGCACAGGTCGGTGCTGTCGCTGTCAAGGGCTACCAGTTCACCCAGGGGGCTGAGGCTGCGTTGCAGTTCCCAGCCAACCTGGCCGTTTTTGCCGAAGAGGAGGATTTTCATGGCGAATGGGGCAGGTTGGTTGTCAGGGCGTGTCGGCGTACTGCTTTTGCACCCATGCGCGGTAGGCACCGCTTTGCACATGCGCGACCCAGTCGGGGTTGTCCAGGTACCACTGCACGGTCTTGCGGATGCCGGTCTCGAAAGTCTCGGCTGGTTTCCAGCCAAGTTCGCGCTCCAGCTTGCTGGCATCAATGGCGTAACGGCGGTCATGGCCGGGCCGGTCGGTGACATAGGTGATTTGCGCCCGATAGGGTTTGCCGTCGGCACGCGGGCGCAGTTCGTCGAGCAAGGCGCAGACGGTATGCACAATCTCCAGATTGGCCTTTTCGTTCCAGCCACCAACGTTGTAGGTCTCGCCCGGGCGACCGGCTTGCAACACACGGCGAATGGCACTGCAATGGTCCTTCACATACAGCCAGTCGCGGATCTGCTGGCCATCGCCATACACCGGCAGGCTCTTGCCGGCCAAGGCGTTGACGATCATCAGCGGGATGAGCTTCTCGGGGAAATGGTAGGGGCCATAGTTGTTGGAGCAATTGGTGGTCAGCACCGGCAGGCCGTAGGTGTGATGCCAGGCCCGCACCAGATGGTCGCTGGCGGCCTTGCTGGCCGAATAGGGACTGTTGGGCTCGATGTGGCTGGACTCGGTAAAGGCCGGGTCATCTTTGGCCAGGCTGCCATAGACCTCGTCGGTGGACACATGCAGGAATCGAAACGCTACTTTTTCAGGAGCTGCCAGCGCAGACCAGTATTGGCGTACCGCCTCCAAAAGCTCATAAGTACCGACGATGTTGGTGTGGATGAACTCGCCTGGGCCGTGAATGGAGCGGTCCACATGGCTTTCGGCGGCAAAGTTGACGATGGCGCGTGGCTGGTGCGTGGTCAACAGTTGCGACACCAACGCAGAGTCGCCAATGTCGCCGTGGACCAGCGTGTGGCGGGCATCACCTTGCAGGCTTTGCAAGGTTTCCGGGTTGCCCGCGTAGGTGAGTTTGTCGAGGTTGACGACCGGCTCATCGCTTTGCGCCAGCCAGTCGAGACAGAAGTTGGCACCAATAAAGCCGGCACCGCCAGTGACGAGGATCATGTTTTTCTTCCTGAAGTAAGCAGCTACCTGCCGTGCAACATCAACCTGAGGGCGCTCATGACAGCACGGATGATGAAGACTGCCGCTGATTCTATTTGACCGATGCGCCCTTGATCACCTTCTGGCCCGGTCCTGGATCAATCCCGACCGACATTGTTGTACCGAAGGCGATGGCATCGGGCAAGGTGAATCTGTTCTGGCGGCAACGTCGTCATTCCCGCCAGGGCTGAAATTGAACCAACGCCATCGATTCCGGCGAGTGCGGCAATGACGGCATATCAAAGGATTGACGCAACTTCCAAAATTTCCGGTTGTCTATGGCACGCCAAGAGCCTGGTGGCAGGAGCAGCGAGAATCGGCCAGCCCAGTGTGTTCCGGATCTGCCGGCCGATGGCCCCCTTGTGGGCCAGGAACCCGACGCAAATTGGGTCGCTACGCCTGGTTCGCAGCCATTGCGCCATCAGCCGACCGGCTCACCGTCCAGACGGCATTCGGGCCTGGCGAAAATAGGCAGTTTCGGGCTGGCGGTCACAATTGCCAGCCCAACAAGGAGTTTTTGTGGATATTGCGTTACTGGTGAAAGCCGCCATCATGGGGCTGGTAGAGGGGTTGACCGAGTTTTTGCCGATTTCAAGCACCGGGCATCTGATCCTGGCCGGTGCGCTGCTGGGTTTTGACGATGAAAAAGGCAAGGTGTTTGACATTGCCATCCAGACCGGGGCCATTTTTGCGGTGATTTTGGTCTATTGGCAGAAAATTCGCGATACCGTGGTGGCCCTGCCGTCTGACCGGCAGGCGCAGCGTTTTGCGCTGAACGTGCTGATTGGCTTTTTGCCAGCGGTTGTCCTGGGCCTGCTTTTCGGCAAGGCCATCAAGGCGCACCTGTTCACCCCGGTGGTGGTGGCCAGTACCTTTCTCTTGGGTGGGCTGATCATTGTGTGGGCCGAAAAGCGTCAGAAGTTTGGTAACAATGCGCCGGACAGTGGTGTCGCAAACGCGGTCGGAGCCGGTTTATCTGAACGCTCAGCAAGAATCAACTCGGTCGATGAAATGACCGCGCTGGATGCGCTGAAAGTCGGCCTGGCGCAGTGCCTGGCGATGGTGCCCGGCACCAGCCGTAGCGGGCCCACCAGCATTGGCGGCATGCTGCTGGGCCTGTCGCGCAAGGCGGCAACCGATTTTTTCGTCTTACCTGGCGATTTGTGACCTTGATTGGTGCCGGTGTCTATAGCCTGTACCAAGAACGCGCCTTGTTGTCGCTGGCAGATGCGCCGATGTTTCTGGTTGGGTTGGTGGTTTCGTTCATCAGCGCCTGGCTGTGCATCCCGTCAGCACTCGTCATCAGCGGCATATTTGCAATTTCCGCATCCCTTATGGATCAAGCAACGTGAATCAACCCCAGCCAGAGATGCCGAATTTGCTGATCCATGGCCTCGTTGCGGGCCAAAAGGTCGGCGCAAAATGCGCCGCTGCGCCCGGGTCGCAGCCGCTGCGCCGTCAGTCCGGCAGACTCCTGCCATTGTTCGCACAGCTATTTCGCCGCAACGGCGCACGGCATCGAAAAAGGTGTCTTGCGTCAGGTTCATCGTCGGTCTGCCAGGTCGATTCGCCAATGAACCTGCGATATGCAAGAAATTGACATCAGACCCATGTCCGGTGTGCGCTGATAGCTATCAAAATGATACTGGTCCAATAACCACACAGGGCACTGGCGGTGTTTTGTGTTGGCTGGAGCCTCGATGTCGTTGTTGTCATGCCTGGCGCTTGCAGGGTGCGCGCCAGAGTGCTGGCTTTTGGCTTGCGTCTGGTCGTCGCGGCTTGCAACACTTTGGTGCCTGGTTGCAAACAAGGCTACTTGCTGGTGGCTGACGCACCTGTTCCAGGTTTGAGCGTCAGGGTGCTGCGGGTGTTGGGAGCCACGTCTTTCTCGCTCAGAAACTGCTGCATGTAGCCGCCTACCGCGAAGGCGGCAGCCTGGTCCTGGTAGTGACGGTCAAACGGCACACCGCTTTGCCCGACCGGGTTGATGCCACGCGCCTGGGCGGCATCGGCAAAGTCAATCACGCGCCGGGTCGATGGACCGTAAGTGACAGCCCAGGGGGCCGGGCCAATCGGGTTTGCCAGGTTGTTGGGCACTTCGCGACCGCCAGGCACGTCAAACGGCCCGACATTGAGCAGCCAGCCCAGCCGCATTGGCGTTGCCAGCGGATGCACATGGGTCAGGGTGTGGGCCTGTCCCCAACCCCAGTCGTTCGGGCTTTTGCCCAGCGTTGCCTTCAGGTGTGCCATGGTGGCGCGCCAGGCAATGCGCATGATGTCCTTGCGCGTTTCCACCTTTTCGGTCTTGACGTTGTCCCACCAGAGCGATTCCTCGTCTGCCGCCAGCCGCGGCAAGGCCAGGTCCAGCGCCCGTGTGCCGAGCAGGTTTTTGAACTGCACGTCGCCAAGCTCGTCGGCCATGGCGGCACGGGCCAGTTCGTACAAGAACTGGGTGAAAACGGTGGGCGGAATGTTGAAGGCGGTGTATTGGCCGTCCCACATCGTCAGGCTGTCAAACACCGAACGCTCCAGCGGGTCGCGCACCACTTCGCTGAGCACTGGCAGCAGTGGTTCGAGCACGCGCCAGAAGTAGCCGGTCTGGGTGCTGAGTTGCAACGACTGGTTGTTGAGGGCATTCCATTGGATCTGGTTGTTGCCCAGGCGGTCTTCCAGCGCTTGCGCCCGGTCCGGCGGGTTGTAGTAGCCAGGGACCGGCAGGCCACTGGTCGATTTTGGCTGCTGGTTAGCCGACAAGACGTAGCCACGCCGCGGGTTTTCTTCTTGCGGGTTATCGCTGAAACGGTAAAAACCCAGCTTGTCGGCGGCGGCTGTTGCGCCGTCCAGAATGAAAGCCGGGTTCACGCCTGGTGGGCGAATCGGCAATTTGGCAGCCGCCCACCAGCCGATGTCGCCGCTGGCGCTGGCCCACACCAGGTTCAAGCCAGGTGCGTGGATGTTGCCCGCCGCAGCTCTGGCCTTGGCCAGTGTGTCAGCGCGGTTGAGCTGGTAAAAAGCCTCCAGCAGGGGGTTGTCGGTTTCCAGCCAGGCCCACCACATGGCGACCGGCGCATCGCCCAGCGTGTCGCGAAAGGCGTTGCTGATGATCGGGCCGTGCGGCGAGCGCTGCAGGTTCAGCGTGACCGGCTTGCCACCTTTGACCTTGATGATCTCCTGGCGGGTTTCCAGTTCTACCCATTGGTCGTGAAACTTGACCTGGGTTGGCTGCTGCGGATTGACGGTTTCGGCGATCAGGTCGATGTCGTCGTTCTGAAACATCGTCAGGCTCCAGCCAAACTGCTGGTTGTGACCCAGCAGGGCAGCGGCATTGAGCGCCTGAAAATGCCCGTAAAGTTCAAACCCTGGGGCACTCAGGTGCGCCTCATACCAGACCGATGGCAGCGAAAAGCCGATATGCGGGTCACCCGCGAGCATCGGCTTGCCGCTTGAGGTGCGCTGCCCTGACACGGCCCAGGCATTGCTGCCCTCAAACAGCGCTACACCGGACAGGTGCTGGGCCTGGCCGCTGACTTGCGCCAACTGGGTCAGTGCCTGCCAATCGGGCTTGCGGGCGGCGCCGGGGGCCGGGCTGAGGACACCCTGCGGGTTCCATTCCAGGTCAAAAATAGTCAGATACGCATCGCCAAGTTCGCTCTGGATGAAGCTCATGGCTGGTTCGGTCTTGAAGGCTGCCGCAAAACTGTAGGCCAGGTAGCCCGACACGGCCACCGTGTCCTGCAGGGTGAAGGGGCGCTTTGCGATGCCCGTCAGATCAAACTCCATCGGCGCCGGTTGGCTGGCCTGAAACTGGTTGATGCCGTCCAGGTAAGCCAATTGGGCCAAAACCGCCGGGCTTTGCAGGTCCATTTTGGCCACGGTCTTGTCGGCGTGCTCGCCCAGCCCCAGGGTGCGAAACATGCGGTCCAGCTTGAGCAGCTTGGGTCCCAATATTTCGGCCAGTTCGCCGCGCGCCAGCCGACGCGCCATTTCCATTTGAAACAGCCGGTCATGCGCCTGTACAAAACCCAGTGCACGGTACAGGTCGGGCTCGTTGCCCGCTTTGATGTGGGGTATGCCACGGTCGTCATAGCGCACGCTGACCGGGGCCGTCAGGCCAGGCAATGTCAGGTCGCCCGAGCGCTGTGGCAGTTTGCCCAGGACGTACCAAAGCCCGCCGCCTGCCGCAGCCAGCAGCGCAACCAGCAACAGTGCAACGAGAATTTTCAGGGCTAGTTTCATGGCAGGGCAGGGCGCGTTGGCTCGGTTAGAGCTTGATCATAAAGGGGCTGACTTTGCCAGGCTCGACCCGGCGATGCGCTGGACTGCCTGCACGCCGCTGATCACCGCACCTTCGAGTGTGGCCGGGTAGGGGCCAGCCACATAGTCGCCGCAGGCAAACAACCCCGGTGCAATTTGCGCCGGTGGCCTGACCAGGCCCGGCGTGCAGGCGAAAGTGGCGCGTTTTTCAACCACTGTTTGCACCGCTTGCAGCGTCAGGCCGAGTTGGCTGTGCGCTTGCGCCAGCACGCGGGCCTGCAGTGCCTGGCGCTCACCTTGGGCTGCGCTAACCACAAACGCCAGCAAGCCCGCTGGCCCACCCAGTTGGGCGCGGTCAAAGACAAATTGCGCCGGGCTGGCGGCATTGCAGCGCAAGGCCAGCATTGGCCGGGGCAGGGCCGCAGCAGGTGCCCAGGCGTACACCGTGGCAATCGCCTCAAATGCCAGCGAGCGTGCCAATGCGGCCCAGTCAAGCCAGCCAATAGATATGATATTTGTAGCTGCCAGCGCAGACTGGGTAAGGGCTAGAGCCGCATTTGATGCTGAAGTGGCGAGAATCACCGCGGCAAAGCGCTGACTTGCCTGCTGGTCCAGTGCTGGCCCGTTGATCTGCCATTGCCGACCGACCCGGCTGACGCTGTCAACCCGGGCCTTCAGATGCACCACGCCGCCGAGCTGGCGGATCCAGTTGACGGCAGCTTCCGGAAACAGTGCCCCCAGATCGACTCTGGGCAGCAGCAGGTGCGAGCCACCCGCCACACCAAACAGCGCGTCGCGCAGCACCCGCAAAAAAACACTGGCGCTGGCCTGGTCAGCCGGGGTGTTCAGCGCCGACACACACAGCGGCTCGATCAGTTCGGCCTTGACCCGGGCCGTCAGCGGCTGGCAAAGGCTGGTCACGCTCAAGTCTGGCGGGCAGACAAAACCGCTGAGCTGCCAACTGGCGGCGGCGCGCAGCAGCGCCCATTTGTCTGCCAGTGACCAGCCGCGTGCGCCAACAATGCCGGCCAGCGCGTCCAGCGGAGTTGGCCAGTCGGGAAACCGGATGCCTGCGCCATCGGGAAATTGCAGTGCCATGGGCTGGTTCAACAAGGCACTGGCGGGCTCCACAGCCACCAGCCGCAGCAGTCGCAGGGTTTCGGTGTAGGCCCCAATCAGGATGTGCTGGCCGTTGTCGAGCAGTACCGGTGTGCCGTCAGGCAATGATGCTTTCAGGCCCCTGGCCCTTCCGCCAACTGCGCTGGATGCTTCAAAAACAGTAGCATGATGGCCCGCCTGGGTGGCCGTGACAGCCGCCGCCATGCCGGCCCAGCCAGCGCCAACAATGGCAATATTCATCGGCTGGCCGCGCTGCCGGACGTGTTGGCCAGCTCTGCCAAGCTGATTGACAAGTAATTTGAGCGGCAGCATTGCCAGCAGATCACCAGTCTCTTGCCGATGCCCGCTGGGCCGTGGGTTGCCCGCGTGAGCCAAATTCGACAGGCCATCAGGTTTACCACGGCGACATTGGTCATAACCGGCCCAGCGCCTGCACCTTCCAGGCCAGCCAGAACTTGCGCAGCGGGGTCAGGCTGATGCGCTGGTGCAGCACGGCAAAGCCATCCTGCTCGATTTCGGTCAGCAGGGCACGGTAGATGCTGGCCATCATCAGGCCCGGCTTTTGGGCGTACCGGTCAGTGGCTGGCAGCAGTGCCAGTGCCTGGTCGTAAAGCCCATGGGCGCGCTCTGCCTGAAAAGCCATCAGGGCGGTAAAACGCGTCGAATAGCTGCGGTTGAGCAGTTCTTGTACGGTCACGCCAAACTGCCTGAGTTCAGTCTGCGGCAGGTAAACGCGTCCGCGCATGGCATCTTCGCCGACATCGCGAATGATGTTGGTGAGCTGCAGCGCCTGCCCCAGCGTGTGGGCGTAGCTGGTGGTCTGTGGCTTGGTCTGGCCAAAAATTTGTGCTGCCACCTCACCGACAACCCCGGCGACCAGGTGGCAATAGCTCTGCAGCCCAGGGTAATCCAGGTAACGGGTTTGCGTCAGGTCCATCTGGCAACCTTCGATAACGGCCTGCAGATGGTGCTGCGCAATGCCGAATTGCTGGGCAATCGGCATCAAGGCCAGCATCACCGGGTGGCTCGGCTGGCCGGCGTAGGACTTGGCCACCTCGGCCTGCCACCAGGCCAGTTTGGTGGCGGCCACACCGGCATCGGTGGCCTCATCAACCACGTCATCGACTTCACGGCAAAACGCATAAAACGCCGTGATGGCGGCACGCTTGGGTGCGGGCAGAAACAAAAAGGCGTAATAGAAACTGCTGCCTGATGCGGCGGCTTTTTGCTGGACGTAGTCTTGCGGGGTCATGGCTTGGGTTGGCTGTTTTGACTCAGTTTAAACAGGTGATGTGACGCAGGTGCATTTTTGTCGGCCATTTGCCACCCCGACAGTGGTGTACCGCGCGCCTGCAGCTTCGTCGTGCTGGCCAATTGCCAGCGCAGGCCCGATTGTCCCTGTGGGCACAGGGTTTGTCGCTGCTTCGGGACAATGTGGTGATGAACGCACAACTTGCCCCTGTTGAACTGGTCAAAACCGGGCTGGTCTGGGACAACACCTTTTACCGCCTGGGCAAAAGTTTTTTCACCCCGCTGGCACCGCAGCCACTTGGTCAGCCCTACTGGGTTGGGCGCAGCCTGGCGGTTGCTGATTTGCTCGGGCTTGAGCCTGACTGGCTGAGATCCGAGGCGCTGCTGCAGGCACTGTCGGGCAACCTGCCGATTTCAGGTACGCAGCCGCTGGCCAGCGTCTACAGTGGTCATCAGTTTGGCCAATGGGCCGGGCAACTCGGTGACGGGCGCGCCATTTTGCTGGGTGAAACCGGCGGGCTTGAAGTGCAGCTCAAGGGCTCTGGCCTGACACCCTACTCACGCATGGGCGACGGTCGGGCGGTATTGCGCAGCAGCATCCGCGAATTTTTGTGCAGCGAGGCGATGCATGCCCTGGGCATTCCGACCTCGCGCGCATTGTGCGTGACCGGCTCCAACGACGCGGTGCGGCGCGAGACGCTGGAAACCGCTGCGGTGGTGACCCGCGTGGCACCAAGCTTTATCCGCTTTGGTCATTTTGAGCACTTTTCTGCCAGAAACCAGCTCACCGAGCTCAAAACGCTGGCTGACCATGTGATTGATCGCTTTTACCCCGAATGCCGAACCAGCACCGATTTCGATGGCAATGCCTACGCGGCCCTGCTGCAGCGGGTCACCGAACGCACGGCGGTGATGGTGGCACATTGGCAGGCGGCGGGTTTTTGCCATGGGGTCATGAACACCGACAACATGAGCATTCTGGGTCTGACCATCGACTACGGCCCGTTTCAGTTTCTTGATGCGTTTGACCCGGATCACATTTGCAACCATTCAGACCGCCAGGGCCGCTATGCTTTTGAGCGCCAGCCAGACATTGCCCACTGGAATCTGTTCGCGCTGGCGCAGGCGCTGCTGCCGCTGCTGCCTGACCAGGCATCGGCGCTGCGGGCACTGGCATCTTTCAAGCCGGTGTTCAATGACAAATTTCACCGGTTGATGTGTGCCAAGCTAGGCTGGCCTGAGA
>Ga0116159_1004374_pt1 | contig 12002 bp, 10 predicted proteins | sample AD_JPNAS1_MetaG_FD_89878 | JGI IMG/M metagenome (GOLD analysis project Ga0116159, IMG submission 89878) | Active sludge microbial communities of municipal wastewater-treating anaerobic digesters from Japan - AD_JPNAS1_MetaG | ecosystem: Engineered > Bioreactor > Anaerobic > Digestate | place...
TAGCTTCCCTGTGGAGAATGAGGACCTTGTATTACAGACTGTCATTTGATGACGGATATACCTGGACGGATAAGAAATACATTGTACAAAAAGGCGATTGCTATAACACAAAACACTTTATGAAATCTGTGGAATTCGGAGTTAATATGGCAGCTACGGTTTCGCCCCTCATAGTACGTGCAAAAGATAACAGCCTTCTGGTGCCGGTACAGGTACAGATGCTTAATAAAGACGGTACTCTTTTTAATCCCACAGGTATGGGATATATGAAAGCGGGGGCTTTAAAAGCGGCATGGAACAGTGAAAAACTTGAATATGAATGGGATTTAGGGGAGTATGTGACTGTGGAGCCGGACAAATCGATAAGGGGACTGTATGAGCCTGCATTCGGAATAATAGACGGAAAAGAAAATGAAATATTAATGGTTATGCGTAACAGCAATTATACGCAGTCGGACAGCATAATCGGTGCAAAATTCTACAGTATATCAGAAGATTACGGCTATACCTGGTCAGATCCCGAAATGCTTCTGTATGATGACGGCAGTATAATGTACTCTTCTTCAAGCATACCCAAATTGCTCAATCACAGTAACGGTAATCTCTATTTCATAGGTGTAATAAACCGAGAAAACCCCAAAGGAAACCTGCCCAGATATCCTTTATGCATAGCAAAAGTCGATAAGGAAACTAAAAGGATAATAAAAAAGAGTGTTACCGTTATCGACACTAAAAGAGAGCATCACAACTTAAGTGTAAAAACTTCCAATGTAGTGGACTATTCCAATCACGGAGTTTATGAGGATAAAGAAACAGGGAATATAGTTGTGTTGGCTCCTTACAGGGAGGATCTTACAAAATATCCCTGTTATCTTAATAAATACGTTATTAAGGTTTAATAAGCATTCTGTTTTTGTAATGCTGTCTAAACTTTGTTTCCGTTTTCACTCTACAATCTTGTAGTAACTATGCGCGGTTAGCGAATATGCCGCCATGTAGAATAGTGTAAAAGCCGCTACGGTTATTACGGTACAGTTTATGAATAGCGGTACATTTGTAAGGTACAATACTCCTAATATTTTTGTTATCATTCTGAATGCGAAAACAATATGTATAATTGCCATTATTAAAGGCAGGAAAAATACCGTAAGTACTTGTGAGCGTATGGATTGTCTGACTTCGGCTTTTGTCATGCCTACTTGCTGCATTATATGAAACCTCTGCTTGTCTTCATAACCTTCGGAGATCTGTTTGTAGTAGATTATGAGGACGGTTGCCATCATAAAAAGCACTCCTAAAAACAACCCTAAGAAAAACAGTCCTCCGTAAATTGCGTAAAACACGTATTCTTCTTCCGCTTTGGATATTGTATTGATGGAAATGTTTTCTTCAAGCCTTTCAAAGGTAACCTTTATTCTATCGGTCAGCTTTAACTGTTCTGCCTTATCTCCCATAACATCAAAAGCTATTGTATGTGTAAGGCTACTGTAAGCACCGAAATACTCCTCAAACTGTTTGTTTATATCTATAATTACCTGTTCGTCTTTAAAGAATAAATAAACCTTGTTAAAACCGTCAACGGACATGGGAAAACCCGGGTCTTTTACATTTCCTTTAACAATGAACTCTATGCTTTGTATATTTAAATTACCTGTAAAATCAACATTGTTGCGATTGTATATAAGTACTTCTTTATCTTCAAGGAGAATATCAGTGCCTGTTTTTTTATTGTAATCTTCGACAGGGAAGAAATATACATAATACATATTGTCGGAGTTTTTATTGATATCGAAACATATAGAAAAGGTGTCTTTTTCTTCTTCATATAGCATTGAGTGTGACAAGTACCTGAATTCGCTGTATTTTGAAATTTCATAACCGCTTTCCGAAACAATTTTGTTAACGGCGTTGCTTATGGATACTGACTGTTCTTTATCTGCATTGTGAGTGATTATCTCAATATCTGTCGGGAATCTGTTGTTCAGGGCATCATGCATACCGACATATAAACAGACGGTTGAGGATACGGTTACAAGAACCATTGCCGACAGTATACATATATTTGCCAACCCTACCGCATTTCGTTTCATGCGGTAAATCATGCCCGAAATGGCTGTAAAATGATTTGTTTTGTAATAGTACTTTTTGTTTTTCCTGAGAAGTTTGAGAAGTGCTATGCTGCCTGCAGTAAAAAGACAGTATGTGCCTATTATTACCAATATAACCGCCAAAAAGAAAATATTTAAAGCTGCAAGCGGATTTTCTACCGATAAAGCTATATAGTAACCGGCCCCTGTGGAAAGAACTCCTATTATTGCAAGCAGCCATCGTGTTTTAGGTTCTTTTTCTCCCAAACTGCTTCCTTTTAACAGTTCAACAGGTTTGGTTAAATGTACTTGTCGGATATTGTTAAGTAATATTAATGCGGACACTATTGTAAAGAAAACAAATGTTATGCATAATCCCTCTATTGATATATTAAATACAAAGCCTGTTCCGGCTTTGAGTATGTTTAGCAGTATAAGCAGCATAAGGCGGGAAAAAAGAATACCGAAGAAAAGACCTAATACTATAGTCACCAAATATGAGTACATGTTTTCTATAGTAAGCATTTTGGCGATATGTTTCTTCTCCATACCCAGAATGTTGTATAAGCCTATTTCTTTTTTTCTTTTTTTGAAAAGAAAACTGTTTGTATAAAAAAGCAGAACAGCGGAAAAAGCCCCTGTTATATAACACCCTAATGAGAGTACGGTCTTAATGTGTCTTTCACCTCTCATACCGGACAAACCCGGATTATACACTAAAAAAACCATTATATAAAACATCATAATAGTTGTGATTGACATAATTAAGTAGGGTATATAAGTCTTGCCGTTTTTTCTGATATTAGATGCGGCAAGCTTGAAATACATGGAATTACGCATTGAAAATGCCTCCTGTTGCTAAAATGGTCAAAGTGTCGGAGATTTTCTGATACAGTTCTTCATTTGTGGATTCTCCTCTGTATATCTGATGAAAAATCGCTCCGTCACGCAAAAAAAGCACTCTGGATGCATGGCTTGCGGCTTTTATGGAATGGGTGACCATCAGAATAGTCTGTCCGTCTTCATTTATTTTGCGGAAAAGTTTTAAAAGTGAATTAGTTGCTTTGGAATCCAAGGCTCCTGTCGGTTCATCGGCGAGTAACAGTTTCGGGTTTGTTATTATTGCCCGTGCTATAGCTGTTCTTTGTTTCTGCCCGCCTGATATCTCATAAGGATATTTTTCCGTTATATCCTCTATTCCTAATTTATTCAGTACCGGCTTGAGTATGGGAACCATCTCATCATATGTTTTGCCCGATAAGACAAGAGGTAAAAGAATATTATCTTTAACGGTAAAGTTGTCCAATAAATTGAAATCCTGGAAAACAAATCCCAAGTTGTTGCGTCTGAATGCGGAGATTTCCTTTTCCGATATACCTGTAAGAGCATTACCGTCTAAGAATACTTCGCCCGATGTAGGTTTGTCTAAAGCTGCTAATATATTAAGTAGAGTGGTTTTTCCGGAACCTGATTCGCCCATTATCGCAATGAATTCCCCTTGTTCAACGGAAAATGTCACATTCGATAAGGCTTGAACCTGATGTCCTCCGAATCTGGTTGTGTAAACTTTTTTAATATTTCTAACATCTAAAATCATATTTGTCACAGTCATATTTTCCTCCATATGAAATATCCGCAATACAATTATTACAGGATATTGCACGATTAACCATAACAGTTGCTTACAAAAAACAATCCTATCTTACATTTTTGTAAGTTATTCGGATATTTTGTCGCTATACGATAAATCAATAAGAACTTTGGTGCCTTTATCGGGAACTGAATATATGCGAATTTTGTGAGATAGTCTTGACAGTATTTTTTTACTTAAATAAAGACCTATACCCGTAGATTTCTTGTCAATCCTACCGGCATACCCCGTATACCCCTTTTCGAAAATTCTGGGAATATCCTCGGGTTCTATTCCTTTTCCGGTATCTTCAATAATAAGAGTTAGGTCATACCTGTCATCCATATATATTGATATAGTACCTTTTTGTGTGTACTTAAGAGAATTGGATAGAATCTGTTCTATCACGAACAAAAGCCATTTTTCGTCGGTTATTACAACTGCATCGGTCGGGGTGTAATTCAGGGATATTTTTTTCAAGATGAATAATTTGGAATACTTCCTTATTGCCTGACGTATAATTGCATCTAAAGAATACTCGCGTATAACAAAATCGGTCGTGTCCGATTCGCTTCTTATGTATTGTAAAGCCATTTCAGCATACTGCTCAATTTTGAAGAGTTGCTGCTCAAGTTCAATATCATTTATCCCTTTTGATTTAAACAACAACTTGATTGCCGATATAGGTGTTTTGATTTGATGTACCCATAAAGTGTAATAATCGTTCAACTCGGAAATGGTAAGCGACTTTTGTGAATCTATTTCGCATTTCTCTTTATGCAAAACATCAATAAGTTTAATATAATCTTCTTCTATAATATTCTTAGGAGCGGGAAGACCGTTTTTGCTTACGGAAATATTGTCTATCATCTTAAGCAGAGCAATGTGTTTTGTTCGGAATCGGAAAAAACTTATCAGGGTTATTATTACAGCCAGTACCAGACACAATATGGCGGCATACAGAACCGGTTCAAGGGGAAGAGAGTAGAGGTGCAATACAATTGCAAAGATAATTGTAAAAACGACAAACAGAATGATACTTTTAATATGATATTTCAGGTATTCATATAACAATTTCACGAAATAAGGTAACCGACTCCTTTCTTGGTTTTTATAACATCAACCAGTCCCATGCTTTCAAGTTTTCTCCTCAATCTGTTAATATTAACAGTCAAAGTATTATCGTCTATATAACTGTCCGTTTCCCACAATTTTGTCATAAGCATATCGCGTGAAACCGCTTTGCCGCTGTTACTCATAAGCACCTGTAAAATGCGAAACTCGTTTTTAGTAAGCTCACTTTTTATTCCTTCATATTCAACTGTTAAATTATTAGTGTTGAGCAATAGGCCGTTAACTGCTATAAAATCATCATCAGGCTTAAAATCATATGCTCTCCTGAGAAGTGCATTGATTTTAGCAGTCAGGACATCAATATCAAAAGGTTTTGCTATGAAGTCATCTGCTCCCATATTCATCGCCATTATTATATTCATATTGTCGGAAAAAGAAGAAAGAAAAAGAATAGGTGCTTTAGAAACTTTTCTTATCTTCTCACACCAGTGATAACCGTTAAAGTAGGGAAGTGAAATGTCTAAAAGAACAAGATGCGGTTTAAAATCCATGAAACAGTCAAATACATTCTTAAAATCACTCACTATCTGAGCCTCATAGCCCCATGTCTCAATATGTTTTTTTAATGAAGAAGCAATAACTAAATCGTCCTCAACAATAAGTATCTTATACATGTTTGAGTTCCTTTACCGTACTTTATTTTACCATAAAAACAGTTGTCAGGTATTTCTGCGGGATTGCTTAGTCTGATACATGTTTGTATCCGCTCTTTGGAGCAGAGAATCCACTGTTTCACCGCTGTTGTGAGTAGCAACTCCGCAGCTTAATGCTACTCCCTGGCAACACCCGAAGTTATATCCGGAAATAAATGCTTCTATTCTTTTTGCTATATCCGTTATACCTGCATAATCGGTGTCGGGACAGATTATAAGGAACTCCTCACCGCCCCAGCGTCCTGCAATATCCGTTTGTCTTACACAAGCCAACAGAAGATTGGATATCTCCACAAGCACTTTGTCGCCTGTCAGGTGTCCGTATGTGTCATTTATGGATTTGAATCTGTCAATATCCGCAATGATGATGGAAAAGGGCTTTTTGCAGGTTTTACTTTTGCATACCAGTTCATTCAGTGTTTCATCCAGTTTGTGTCTGTTATAAAGACCGGTGAGCCTATCCGTTATGGACATCAGATGAAGTTGATTGTTTTTGGCAACAAGAGATTTTTCCGCCCGTTTTTGGCTTCTTTCATAATACACTATCAGTAACATCAGGCATGCACCGGCGCCTGCAATATTGATAATTGACATATAGTTAAAGATGCCAGGTTGCCAGTCCCTGTGGAAAAAAATAATGTATAAAAGTCCCGATACTCCCAGAATCAGTGTTGCCCTTACTCCTTTCTTTCCTTCAAGCATCAAGTACACGAACGGAAGATATGCCGCAGCCCAGAATAAGCCGGAATAGTCGCTGTAAACCAGATGGAGAATGGAACCCATTATAAAAGTTGCTAATATTACTGCAAAAAGGGAAGTAAGCTTTACATTATCCGTCTTATGGAAGAATATGATTACAACAATCGACAATATCATTACCGCAAAATAGAAGTAGATAAAAATAGGATGATCGGTTTTAATTATATGCAGAATTCCGAAAATCATACATATAACTGACATATATGCAAGTGCTGCATTCAAAAGGAATGCTCTTCCGTAATCAGGGTTATCAGACTTAAATCTATTATTATTTGAAAGGTATCTTCTTAAAACCTTATTTTTCCCCCCCAACATACACCTTCTAAATAATCATTCCAGCATAATATACACTATCTGTAAATAAAGTGCAAGCAAAAATATGCATTATTGGTAATTCAAGGTAAAATTAAGGTAAATATTTTCTCTCTATTATTTTTAAATCCGGAATTCATACTGTTACACTCTTTTGCATAATATCCACGAACAAATCGGCTATATAGGGATCAAGTGTTACCCCTGAAGATTCTTTGATTCTGCCCAAAGCTTCTTCTTTTGATAAAGCACAGATGTTTTTAGTGTTAGTGAGCGCATCATATGCTTCCGCAACCGCAACAATTCTTGCAATTAAAGGAATATCCGATTCTTTCAAGCCTTTGGGATACCCTGAACCGTTCCATTTCTCATGATGGGAGTATATGCCTTCGGCTATGTCCAGCATATCATCAAAAAGATTTAATATTCTGTATCCGTAAACAGGGTGTAGATGGAACTGTTCTCTTTCCTCATCAGTGTAAATTTCCTTTTTAAGTATATTCTCGTCAAGTACCACTTTCCCGATATCATGCATGTATCCCGCTATCTTTGCTTTTTTAACCAGAGGTTCGGGTAGTTTCATGGCCGATGCTATCTTTTCCGATAATTCCGATACATTCTTGGAATGGACCACTTCTCTGGGACTTCTTTTGTGCAGGGTTACGACCAATTCATTCAGCATATCGGTATTGGTGCTTCTTCTGTTCATGACTTTCTCACGATACATCCTGTCTTCGGCCATATTGATTGCCTGGTCAATGGATGTTTTATTATCGGTGATTGTCTCTGATCCTATGGAAATACTGCATGTTATAGCAGCTATTCTGGCGTTATGTATTTCCTCTTTAACCGCATTCATTATATCGTATGCTTCTTCACGATCGGTCTTAGGTAATAGTACAATAAATTCATCACCTCCTACACGGGCTATGAATGTATCTTTGCTCACATTATTTTTCATCGCATGTGCCGATCTCAGAATCAATCTGTCACCTATATCATGTCCGAATATATCGTTGGTTATCTTAAGACCGTTTATATCGGCAAATATTACCGAATACGGCAGGTTATCCGATACATCAACCTCTTTTATTTTTTTCTCAAAAAACCGCCTGTTGGGAAGATCGGTAAGCACATCATGATAACTCAGGTATCTTATACACTCCATATCGGATATCTTTTGAGATATATCCAGGAAAGTTACCACCGCACCTATAACCTTGTCATTTTTATACTGAAGATAAGAATGCAGTTCAACATGAATAGTGCTTTTATCCGCTTTTAAGAACTTTATATTATCTATATGCAAAGCTCTGCCTTTTTTCATGTACTCGATAACTTTGCATGTCCTTTCGTCGGTACTGTCAAACAGCAGTTCATGCATTTTTTTGCCAAGAAGCCGGTCCTCGGTTTCATAACCCAATATTCTCAGACAACTTTTGTTGCAGAAAGTGCATATCCCTTCCGTATCTACCCCGTAAATAGCTTCCGCAGTTGAGTTCAGTATTATCTGTAACTGTTCTTTTTTCTCTTCCAACTCTTCATTTAAAGCCAAGAGTCGTTTGGTCTCTTCCTCCGAAGTATTCACGGAACGGTATATCCGGTTGCTGTTATTTTCAGTCATGTCATCAATTAATCTGTCTTTTTTGTCAAAATCTTTCTTCATAATCCATAACTCATTTAGTTACGTCGGCGGATCAGTTTGAGAAGAGGTAATACACAAGTCCATATTTTAATTATCAAATAATTCGCCGGTAACCAATACTTATATATATAGGACTGCTTTATGCAGCCATGTTTTTTATAATTTTTGTCATAGTTGACCATTAGAGATTATATCACAAAAAAGATAGAAATAAAGAAAAATGTAAAAAAATGTTTATTGAAAAGCGTATTGCTTCGCTGTATTTCAGTCGCTTTTTATAGACACCGCTATCAGATAAGAATATTTATATTAACATCCATATGGGTAACTGTTGTTGTTAATAGATAGTAAACTCCACTGTTTCCTCCAGATAATCATCAATATACAATTCCACTACATAATCTCCGACAGGGAAGTCAAACTCACTCTGGTCTATACAGAAGTAGAACCATGCGTCATAGTCAATATACATATAGTCGGAAATAAAAGATTCGTCTGAATCAAGATGATACCAAACGGAGACAACATTTACGCCTTGGTTAACATTTTGTATATAAGCCGCAACATAAATGGTAGGTTCGGTACTGGATACGTTTCTGACCTGGTTGAGAGGCTCATAAGTTTCCGGATCCAGCGCTGTAGCTACGCATGCCTTTTTAATTCCGGGAGCAGAAGAAAACCAACCGTTGTATAATGCCGCTACGAGCAAACCGAGAACTACAATGATGGCAATTACGGCAATTACGACACCTACTTTACTTTTCTTAGGTTGTACATATGGCCGTCCGTACGGTGCCTGCTGTAGGGGCGGCATCTGTTGGAATTGGTTAGGTTGCCTGAGAGGCGGTAACTGTTGTTGATATCGGTTAGGTTGCTGCAGTGGCGGCAACTGTTGGTTCGGCTGTTGAGGTGCGGACAAAGCATAACCGCAATTAAAACAGAATCTCGTGTTATCACCATTATTTGTACCACATTTCGGACAGAACATTTCACTACCCCCTTTGTATTTTTCTTTTAATTTTATGAAATAGTCACTGTATTACATTATATATCTGCTATACAACATAATTTTATCATGAACAATATTAAATCGGCAATAAGAAATACTACTATTATATATATGACTTACCGGGGTTTATATTTTTACCGCTACTTGTAAATATCGGAATAGCTCATCAGATGTTTATACGTTATATCCACAAGGTATTTCGTGTCAACAATACCGATTCCGAAAATGGAGGTCTCCAGTTTATTTTTTATCGGAGCGGTCCAATAATCGGGTATATACTCTATTCCTTTGAGCATTCCGATAACGGAACCTACCGTAGCGGCATTACAGTCGGTATCAAACCCTGTCTGCACTGCTAAGCATATTGATTTGGCATAATCATTGTTACCGTACAGGAGCGAAGCTATTACTACACAGGTATTGGAAATGGCATGACACCAGTGATGTCCCGAATGTTCATCATATTCTTCATGTATAGATTCAAAACACTTTTCACAAGTCATTCCCGATTCATATTGTTTTAATACCTTCATGACTGCTTTGTACAGTCTGGATGTCTGGGGTATTTGATAAAGACCGTAATATATAGCATCTTTCACATTATTGCAACAAGCCGCTGAGGCTATTATTGCAGCTATCAGCATTGATGAGTATATGCCGTTCTTTACATGAGATACTCTTGCATCTTTCCATGCCATATATGCCGCTTTTTTAGGATCTCCGGGATTGATATACCCGTAGTAGTCCACCCTTATCTGAGCACCTATCCATTCTCTGAACGGATTTTTGTAAATTGCGGTTTCCGGAGGCAGATAACCTTTTGCTATATTCAGAAAAGCTACTCTCTCGGCTGTGCAATAAGCACTCTTCGGCTGTTTTTCCAGCCAGGTTTTTGCTACATCATATGAGGTAAACCGGTCGGTGAATTTATCTACGATAACGGAGGAGAGTACCGTATAGTTGGTATCGTCATCCGAAGGAGCATATTCAATTGCATCGGCAAAACATCTGCTTCTTAAATTATACTTGTATTTCGAATAAATCTCTTCACTCATATCCGACTTGAGAATGTATCTGTGCATGGGGTAATTACCCGTTTCTTTAAGCAGCGGGACAAGTTCCTCCGTGCGGATACCTTCCACCGTTTTTCCCAGCAGACACCCGCAAATGCGGCCCATCCATGCTCCTTTGATTTTACTTTTCAAAACATTCGGTGAAAGCTTAACGAAAGGATAGTGGAAATCGTGTTTGGTTAAAGGATAAATCAAATTAAGCTCATCGGGTTCATTATACGGATAATCCGGTGCATAGGGAGTATTCAGAATCATATTATGCAACGTGTCCGCCAGTTGTTCTTTATAAGTGGATGTCTCCAAAGCCTGGATGCTTTCCATAAGAGTTTTCAACTTGGTAATATCTTTGCCTTCGTCAAGACATTGCTTGTATTCTATTGAAAGTTGTGTAGAATATACTTCCCACCAGTGCAAAGCCTGGTAACTGGGTTGAATCTCTTTTTTTACACGGAACTCCTGATGCGGATCCCGCGTTTCCAGATCCAGAATGTAGTCCACCGATACATTAAAAACCCTGCTTATGGATATGAGTTTATCACAGTCCGGTAAAGATATGCCTCTTTCCCATTTCTGTACAGCCTGTCTGCTTACATTAATCAGTGAAGCAAATGCCTCCTGTGTAAGACTGTGTTTTTTTCGCAATTCATGAATTTTATTACCGAGCATAATAACACCTCCGTATGTCAATAATACGATATACAAAGAGAGAGTTCAATATACTTTAGTGTACATTTATGCAACTGTAAGTAGCATAAAGACTATATATCTATACATATAGCTTGAAATTAAATGATGTACTGTGCCAACTTATTCATTTTTCCTGATTCTTTTGTTTTTGAAAAAAACACTCAATAATTTCGAACATTCCGCTTCCATAATTCCGCCGGTTACCGACACCTTATGGTTAAAAGCGGTATCAAAGACATTGAGTACCGATCCCGCACATCCGGCTTTTTTATCGTAAGCACCGAAATACAGGTTTTCAATCCTTGACTGTATTATTGCTCCCGCACACATTATGCAGGGTTCGCAGGTGACATAGATATCACAACCGTCAAGAAACTGCGTATTGAAAAAAGCACATGCCTGACTTATCGCCAAAATCTCCGCATGTGCAGTGGAATCTTTATCGCAAAACCTTCTGTTGTGAGCTTTTGCAACTATATTGCCGTCTTTTACTATAACAGCGCCGACCGGTACATCGTCATGCTCCAAAGCCATGGATGCTTGTTCCAAAGCTTCGGTCATCATTTTCTTTAACATCAGAAATTAAGTCTCTTTATTCCCGTAACACAAGCAGGGCACAGGTTTGCTCCTTTGAATTCTATCAGGTTATCGGTTTCTCCACACAATTTGCAACGGGTATTATATTTCTTAACGCATATAGCGGAACCTTCAAGATACATTTCGACGTCATCTTTGACATTCATTTCACATTTCTTCCTGTATTTTTTAGGCAGTACTATCCTTCCCAACGGGTCCAGCCTTCTGATAACAGTAGTGTATGAATTTTTTCTAACCATTTATGTTGCCTCCTATTAAAACTGGTGCACTCAAGAGGATTCGAACCTCCGGCCTGCGGTTTAGGAAACCGACGCTCTATCCTGCTGAGCTATGAGTGCCCATGCACCATATTGTACCTAAACAGCGATTCAATGTCAAAGAAAATATAGACACGGAAGTGATTAACAAGTTCCGAA
>Ga0116159_1004378_pt1 | contig 11993 bp, 9 predicted proteins | sample AD_JPNAS1_MetaG_FD_89878 | JGI IMG/M metagenome (GOLD analysis project Ga0116159, IMG submission 89878) | Active sludge microbial communities of municipal wastewater-treating anaerobic digesters from Japan - AD_JPNAS1_MetaG | ecosystem: Engineered > Bioreactor > Anaerobic > Digestate | place...
GGAGTTGGTCGGCCTGGGGCGCGCCCCGGTCCGGGATAGGGAGGCCCTCGACGAACTCATGGCACCCGCCGACACGGCCTTCGCTCGCCGTTGTCGACGAGACATTGACCGCTTGCTGGCGCAGCGGGACGGCTCTGGGGCAGAGCTGCCACAGTCGCCATCCCACTCTGGGCCGCAGTCGCGCCCGGCGCCAACTCGATCGCAGGCTGCCGCAGTGCGCTCGTGGGCCACTCTCTTGTCCAGCTACCCCGACGTGCCGCTCACCGTTCGACAAGTCGCTCATGTGGCAGTGTCGTTGGCGGACAAAGACTTTCGTGACGCCATCATCGGATGGCTTTGCCCTGGATGTCTGCCTGACTCGATGGTGGGACCCCGGCTGGGCCGGCGGTTGGATAGGTCCCTCTCCCGGCCGTCCCCGGATGAAGCAATTGCTCAACTGTGCTGGCTGGCACGGCATACCTCCCCATCGGTCGCGCCCGGAGTCCTCACCGTCCTCGCGACGGTGGCGTGGTCGGCGGGTGATGGCGCGCTCGCGCGGGTTGCTCTCACCCGGGCCCTCGCGGTCGACCCGGGCTACACCCTTGCGCTGCTCCTCGAGCGCCTCGTGGCACACGGCATCCGGCTGACTGCCGCACCCCCGTCGACTCATGGCGCGCGCCCCGATGCCCAGGCGTCGTGAGCGGTCCCACGTGCTGGACTCGCACGTGGCGGGCCCGACGGAGCCACCCGTATAGTGCCGGTCAGGTGATGAGTGCCAGTGCGTAGCCCCGGCTTGCTGGCCGGCAACCCTCCAACCGCGGTGGGGTGCCCCGGGTGACGACCCGGCCCGCGCGTCCCCGCGTGGGCAAGCGCGGACGGAAGGGCAGTAGGCGTGACGGGCACCCCGGATTCGCTTCGGAGGCGGGTTTGGCGGATGGGCGACGCACCCGGCAGACGACACGTCGTCGATCTTGGTGACATGGTCCTCGAAACCGGGGCCGCGCTTGGCGTCACCTTGGCGTACGAAACCTGGGGGACGCTGTCCGAGGCGTGCGACAACGCGATCCTCATCGAGCATGCTCTCACCGGCGACAGTCATGTTGTCGGGGAGCGGGGACCCGGACACTCGACACCCGGGTGGTGGGAGGGGCTCGTCGGTCCAGGCCTGGCCATCGACACAGATCGCTACTTCGTCGTCTGTGCCAACGTCCTCGGCGGCTGCCAAGGCAGCACTGGCCCCTCTTCGCTTGACGCCGACGGTCGTGCATGGGGCAGCCGGTTCCCGAGCGTGTCCATCCGCGACCAGGTGCAGGCCGAGACGTTGCTCGCAGATGCCCTCGGAATCGCGAGGTGGGAGCTGGTCATCGGCGGGTCCATGGGAGGGATGCGGACCCTCGAGTGGGCTGTGGGCTGGCCCGACCGGGTCGCCCGTGCGGCGGTCATCGCCACCTGTGCGGCGGCAACGGCCGATCAGATTGCGTGGGCCTATCCACAACTGCTCGCCGTGCGCGCCGATCCGGATTTCGCCGGCGGCGACTACTACGACAAGCCGCAGTGGCCGGATGCTGGTCTGGGTCTCGCACGGAGGATCGCTCACACGACCTACCGCGCGGCCAGTGACCTCGAGGCCCGCTTCGGTCGCGCCCCTCGGCTGGAGTCCACTGGCACCGCCCAGGGGTTTGCCGTCGAGAGCTACCTTGACCATCACGCCGACAAACTGGTCATGAGATTCGACCCCAACTCGTACCTCGTGCTCACCGAAGCGATGAACGGGCACGATGTCGGCCGCGGCCGGGGAGGCGTTGACGCAGCCCTGCGGCGAGTCACGGCGGCAACGACCGTCGTCGCGGTCTCGTCAGATCGGCTCTACCTACCCGAGCAGTCGGTCGCCTTGGCTGACCGGATCGCGGGGGCCCATCTTGAGATCATCTCCAGCCCGGCCGGTCACGACGGTTTCCTGATCGACACGGCACGAGTCGGAGAGGTCACGTCACGCCTCCTCGCCCGGACCACGTAAGACAGCTCGCGATCCGGTAACGTCAGCGCCACGGGCAGGACGCGTGGGGCGTCGCCTGACAAGGAGGTTCATTGTGGCCGTCGTTGTCGGATACGTGGCGACGAAGGAAGGCCGGGCCGCATTGCGGCGAGCGGCGGAAGAGTGCGAGTTGCGCCACGCCAAGTTGATCGTCATCAACTCCCAGCGAGGCGGCAAGGATTTCGACGCCGATGAGGCCGCCAAGTTCGAGGCCGAACTCGAGCGGGTGCAGGACAAGCTCAGTGGGCTCGGGATCGAACACGAGGTGCGCCAGCTCGTCCGGGGGAATGAGCCTGCCGAAGACCTCATCTCCGTCGCCGACGAGGAGAACGCCGCCTTTATCGTCATTGGGTTGCGTCGGCGCTCACCCGTCGGGAAGCTCATCCTCGGGTCCAACGCGCAGCGGATCCTGCTCGACGCGACGTGCCCGGTCTTGGCGGTCAAGGCCAGCAAGGACGAGTAGGCATCGACGCTCGGCGTGGCCACCGATTCGGTGAAGCCACGCCGAGAGTTTTATAATGTCGGATATCGGACCGTGCGGGGATGGGCACATCGAGCCAGGTCGTTCCATGACCCTCCCGCGGCACATCCTTCCCGTCTCCGTCTTCCTTGCCTGCGCGTGCCCATTCGGGCCCGCTCGTCGTGCCCGCTGAAAGGTCATCGGTGCCTGTGTCGCACAGCCCTTCCGGATCCTCCGAGGCCGCAGAACTCCCCGCGGAGTTTTCCCACCCGGCCCTCAAACAACTTCTCGCAGTCGGGCGCACGCGGGGCACGGTGTCGGGAGACGACGTGCGCGCAGCGATCGAGTCCGCTGGCGTCCCGACCCGCCGCATGAAGGCGGTCCTGCGCGCACTCGAAGACCACGGGGTGGCCGTCGACGTCCGTCCCGCCCGAGCCGTCGCCGCGACGGCACGCACCGTGAAGTCGGCGAAGGCAACCGCTGCTGGAAAAAACGCCCCCGTCGAGGCTCCTCAGCGCGCCGCGGTCAAGCGCACCACTCGCAAGACCGCCGCGGCCTCGGCTGCGGTGGAGTCTGCCTCGGTTGCCGGCGCACCAGTCGAGCAGCCTCCAGCCGCGGCCAAGACCGCAACGCGCAGCCGGGTCCGCAAGGCCGCGCCTGCCTCCGAGCCCGCACCGGCCGAGCAAGCCGCTCCCACGACCGTCGCCCGGGCCGTCAAGACCACCGCCCGGGCGACAAAGGCCGCCAAGGCCTCCGTCTCGCCGCCGACTTCGGTGCCCGTCGTGGAAGGTGAGGCGGAGACGGCGCCGACCAAGCCGGCGCGCAAGAGGGCAACCAAGGCGGCCCCTCCGCGTGCTGCGGCCAAGGCTGCCTCCCCGGCCAAGGAGGCCGTGGCCGACGACGTCGAGCTTCCCGAGGACATCGACGTGCCTGAGGATGTCGACGTCGTGGATGTGACGGACGTCGCCGACGTGGTGGAAGTCGTCGAAACCGCAGACCTCGACGGATCAGTCGTGGCCGAGGCCGCCGACGACGAGCTCGACGCCGACGAGGAGAAGCCGGCCAAGCCAGCCGACGAGGAGGAGTCGGAGACCGCGGGCTTCGTGATCCGCGACGACGACGAGGAGGACGCCCCGGCTCAGCAGGTCGTGACCGCGGGAGCGACCGCCGACCCGGTCAAGGATTACCTCAAGCAAATCGGCAAGGTGGCGCTGCTCAACGCCGAGCAAGAGGTCGAGCTGGCCAAGCGCATCGAAGCGGGGCTGTTTGCCGAGGAGCGTCTCAACTCCGGCGAGAAGTTCGACATGAAGCTCAAGCGTGAGCTGTGGTGGATCGCCCAGGACGGCAAGAAGGCCAAGAACCACCTCCTCGAGGCCAACCTCCGTCTCGTCGTCAGCCTCGCCAAGCGCTACACCGGTCGCGGCATGCTCTTCCTCGACCTCATCCAGGAGGGCAACCTCGGCCTCATCCGCGCCGTGGAGAAGTTCGACTACACCAAGGGATACAAGTTCTCGACCTACGCGACGTGGTGGATCCGTCAGGCCATCACCCGCGCGATGGCCGACCAGGCGCGCACGATCCGGATCCCTGTCCACATGGTCGAGGTCATCAACAAGCTGGCGCGCGTGCAGCGCCAGATGCTCCAGGACCTCGGTCGGGAACCCACGCCGGAGGAACTCGCCAAGGAACTCGACATGACTCCCGAGAAGGTCGTCGAGGTCCAGAAGTACGGCCGCGAGCCGATCTCGCTCCACACCCCTCTGGGCGAGGACGGCGACAGCGAGTTCGGCGACCTCATCGAGGACTCCGAGGCCGTCGTGCCAGCCGAGGCGGTCTCGTTCACCCTCCTCCAGGAGCAGCTCCACTCTGTTCTCGACACCCTCTCCGAGCGTGAGGCGGGGGTGGTGTCGATGCGCTTCGGCCTCACTGATGGTCAGCCCAAGACGCTCGACGAGATCGGCAAGGTCTACGGCGTCACCCGGGAGCGCATCCGTCAGATCGAGTCCAAGACCATGAGCAAGCTGCGTCACCCGTCGCGTTCGCAAGTCCTCCGCGACTACCTCGACTGACGCCAAGCCGGAAACCGGCCCGTCGCACCGTTGGTGCGGCGGGCCGGTTCAGCGTTGTCGGCGTCCCCTCCGGAACCGTGCGGTGTCGGCCCGACGAGGGGTATGCCGTGCGGCCAGCTCCCGCCACCAGTCGCGCGCAACGGAGGGCGCGAGGGTGGCCCGGAAGCGGCGAGAACGGCGGGTGGCTCCGCGGACTCCCGCGCGCACGACCTTGGCGAGGTCCTGGGCTTGCGCGGCGGTCGCGCCCGCCCTGTCACCCGGCAAGGGCCCGGGGCGCGCATACCGCTCTCGCTCGACCAGGCCGGTGAGCGTCGAGAGTGCCTCAGCCGCGTCGTCAGGGAGTCTCCGCCCGACGAGGATCGCCCCAGCGGCCTCTCGGATGCTGCCTCCCCGGGGGACGTCGACCCCCAAGTCGGCGACGTCCCTCAGCAAGCTCGACCATTCCCGTTCGACAGCGTCGAGTTCCCTGCCGGATCGGCGACGTCGTAGCGCCGCGGTGGCGGGCAGGACCGACATGACGAGCACGACGGCGAGGAGAGTGACGAGAAGGGCATTCCTGGGGTCTGAGAGCCAACCCCGCGCCCGGTCGATCCATGGCTGCTGGACTTCCGCGAGGATCTCGCCGTCCACTGGCTCGACGCCTCGGTCGGGCTCTTCGGCGGCACCTGTCGTCGCTCGTGGCGCCGTGGTGGCAGCCGTCGCGCTCGGGCCTGCGGACGGTGCGGTCGCGGGCAGAGACCACACCGGCGGCGATCCCACATGGCCGCTCGGCGTGGGTTCGAACCGCACCCAGCCGGCACCGGGAAAATACAGCTCCGGCCACGAGTGCGCTTCGGCGGCGGTCACGGCATACTCGCCGTTCTGCCACGTGCCCGGGAGGAACCCAATCGCCATGCGGGCCGGGATCCCGCGCGCCCGAGCCATCATGACCATCGTCGTCGCAAACTGGACGCAGTATCCGCGCCGGCTATCGAGGAAGCGCGTCACGGGGTCGGTCCCCGTCGCCCCGGTCGTGGCCGTGGGTTCTTCCGCGAGATCGAGGGAGTAGGTAAAGCCGCCCTGGTCGCGGAGCCATCGTTGGATGGCCACGGCTGCGTCGTAGCGATTCGTCGTCCCTGCGGTGACCTCAGCCGCGAGGGCCGTGATCCGCTCAGCCGATGCGGGGTCGACGATGAGTGACTGCTGGACAAGACGATTGCTTGGCAATCGGTCATCACCGGGGCGGCCGTCGACCCCGTCGCGGAGCAGGGTTGGGGTGATCTCGGCGGCGAGGTAGGTGACCGAGTATTCGCTCGGACGCGCGGCGACGTGGACATCCCCCGTCGCGCTGTCGACCTGCCACCCGACCCCTTTGAAGTCCCCGCCCGTCAGCGGCTGCGGCGTGGCGAGAGCGGGAGCGGTGAGCCGGTTGTCGGTCACCGTCACGGTCTGCTCCGTGCGGGGCACGGCAGCGGCGAGGTCGACCCGGACGGTGGCCCCGAGATTGGGGTTAGGGCGGCTCCAGATGCCTTGGTCGTATGCCGTCGCCACAAGGACGCGCAGGGGGCTCGGGGACAGGGCAGTCGTGCGATACCGCAGCAGCTCGGCCGTGTCGCCGCTGCGGAGGCTCCGGCCCACGTCGAGCGTCGAGGAGTAGCCGACGCGCGAGCTGCCCCCTCGCCCGCCCACGCCTTCGGCGAGTCCGTCGAGGACATAGCGGGTCGGCAGGTGGGGCAGGACTGCGCCGACGACGAGGGCGGCGACGAGCCCGATGACTCCGAGAGTGGAGGTGCGCGTGCCGAGCCCCGTGGTGGCTTGATCCTCTGACCTCGGTGTCCCTGTGGGCGTGAGTGCGAGAGCAGGGGTCGTCGACCACCGCGACAGTGACGTCGCTGTATCGCGACCGATGAGCAGGAGCCAGCCCGCGGCCGGGGCCGAGAAACTCACCCAGGACAGCCCAGCGGCGGCATTCGCGATCGCGGCGGCGACCGGCAGGAAGAGGATCAACCCGGCCGCGCCGGGGGCTCGGTAACCGATGGCGACGACGTAGACGGCGACGGCGATCAGACCTGTGACGCTGACAAGGGCGCACGTGAGAGCGGTGGTGAGGGCCACCGGAGCTGACCCCGTGGCGATTTCGGTGACGGCGATCCGGTACAGCTGGCCGAGCCGGCCGAGCGTGGCCCAGGTCGGGAGACCCCAGAACGTGGACCCACCAAACCACCACCCGCAGACCATGACACCCACGCCGAGCTGGGCCAGGACGCTCAGCCAGGTCGACGATGTCCACCGATGCACGAGGAGCACCGTCGAGGCGAGGATGACGAGGACCACTGCGGCGACGAGGATCCATCCGGGGCTGTCGAAAAGGGGCGTCAGGGTGGCGGCTGCAAGCAGCGACGCAACGGCAGCGGTCATGGCGGGCGGGCTCGGACGTCTGGTCGACCTCACGGCCGCTCCTGCGCGTGACCGCGGCGACGCGTGAGTGCCAGCCACGCCTCGGGTATGCCGTCCGACGGGCTCGCGACGAACGTGGCCCACCCAGCCTGGATGAGCAGGGCTTCCGTGGGAGACGACGCGCCGGAAGGGAGCTCGGTGCCGAGTCGGGTTGACCGCCGGCTTCGTCTCGAGGACTCCGATGACGCCGTGGACGTCACGACGACGGCACGGGCATCGCCACCTGTGGGCCGGACCGCGAGCAACTCCCGGATGTCGGCGAGATCGGCGCCGCCGTCGGCGTGAGTCTCCCCGACAACCGCCACCATCACCGCCGCGGCGCCGACGAGGCTGCGTGCCTGAGCGGTGGCCAGCGGCAGAGTCGCGTGGGACGTCGGCATGACGGTGGCCCCATGACCGAGGATCGCGTCGGCATCGGACTCTGGGTCGAGGCCGCCGATGGTCCCCGCGGCGGTGACGAGGGTCACGGCATACCCCTCGGAGAGCAGATGGAGTGCGATCGAGGTCGCGCAGCTCAGCGCCCATTCGAACCGGCTACTGACCCCGCCCCCGCCGCCGAAGACGGAGGCTCGGGTGTCGAGCAGGACGACGGCCCGACGTCGGCCCGGGCGGTCTTCGTGGCGGACCATGAGGTCACCCGTGCGAGCCGTAGCCGGCCAATGGATCCTCCGACGGTCGTCGCCGTCACGGTATTCGCGGACGGTCTGATCCTCGTCGCCACGGGCGGCGATGACGAAGAGTTGGTCGCCTTCACCGCCAGCGGCTGCCCGGTGAGCCCGGACCGGCTCGAGCGGCCAGGTGCGGGGCACGACGAGGAGATCGTCGTGCCTGCCGATCGGCAGGTGCCGAGTCGTCAGCCCGAAGGGGTCGCGGACGACGACGGTGCTCGGCCCGAGAGGGAGCCGACCTCGCAGCGGCGGGCTCACGGCATAGCGGATCGCGCGCGCCCCGCCTGGTGCCAGCGAGCCCAGGGCTGCTCGGGGTGCGGGTCCGCATTCCTGGGGGAACTGTTCGCTCACGAGCAGGAGCGGCGTCGAGCGCTGCCCCTTGTGTCGGAAGGTGACTTGGACCAGGGCGGTGTCGCCCACTGCCACCGACGCTGGCGCGACCGTGCGGGTGACCTCGAGGTCGATGGGCCGACGGTCGAGCAGGAGGGCGAGCACGGGAAGCCCAGCGATGAGGACGCCGAACCGGGTGAAGTCGCGCAGGCCGAGGAGGACCCCGGCGGCGATCAAGGTCAGCCCGGCACCGAGGAAGGCTTGACCACGTGTGGTCAAGCCGGCTCCGTGTCGCCCCCGTGCCATCGGTGTCTGTGCGTCTCAGCGGGACGCGGCAGGGATCGGGGTCGTCTGCAGGAGCTCTGTGATGATCTCGTCCGGCGTGCGGCGGGCCAGGAGCGCGTCCGGGGACAGGACGAGGCGGTGGCGCAAGACGGCGTGAGCAACGCGCCGGATGTCTTCAGGCAGGGCGTAGTCGCGTCCCTCCAGAGCAGCGTGAGCCCGGGCCGCCCGCACGAGGTGAATCGCCGCACGGGGCGAGGCGCCGAGTCGCAGGGATCGGTCGACGCGAGAGGCCGTGACGAGGTCGACGACGTAGTGCCGGAGGGCGGGTGAGGCGTAGACACCCTGGACGACATGGACGAGACGGGCAATCGTCGTGGCATCGGTGACGGGCTCCAGGTCGTCGAGCGGAGACCGGCCGCTGTGGTTGTCGAGCATGGCGATCTCGGCGGAAGGATCGGGATAGCCCATGGCGATCCGGGCGAGGAATCGGTCTCGCTGGGCCTCCGGGAGAGGGTAGGTGCCCTCCATCTCGAGGGGGTTCTGGGTCGCCATGACGATGAACGGCTGTGGGAGGAGATAGGTCTGGCCGTCGACGGTGACCTGGCCCTCCTCCATCGACTCGAGCAGCGCGGATTGGACCTTGGGGGAGGCCCGATTGATCTCGTCACAGACGACGACATGGGCGAAGACCGCCCCTGGGCGGAACTCGAAGTGCCGGGTCTCGGGGTTGAAGACGCTCACACCCGTGATGTCGCTCGGCAGGAGGTCGGGCGTGAACTGGATCCTCCGGACCGAGCACGCCACGCTCTTGGCCAGAGCCTTGGCGAGCATCGTCTTGCCCACTCCGGGAACGTCCTCGATGAGCAGGTGCCCGCCGGCGAGGAGCGCGGTGATCGTCGTGCGGATCACCGCGGGCTTGCCTTCGATCACCGTCTCCATGGCGCGGGTGAGGCGCCCGGCGACCGCGCGTACTTCATCGATGGCGCCCGTGCGGTCGGCTGGATCCACGTGCTGATCGGTCGCGCTCGAGGTCGACGTCTGGGCCATCGATGCTCCTCGTCTCGTGTGGGGGTGGGCTGAGCTTACGTCTCGGACCTGACCTGACTGCCACGGTTCGAGGACAACGGCAGCGACGGTGGGGGCGAGGTGGGAGAAAGTTGGCGGCCGGTGGGTCGTAATGGAGGGAAATGGAGTAATGTGGGGCGCCAAGGAGCGGCGGGGGTCGACCGACCGCCCACGGCAACGTCTGCTTCCGTCTGGTGGAGCGGCAGGTTCACGGTCTTCCGCGCAGCGAGCGCGGTGACGGGGAGGGGTGGCGCGCGTGTTCCTCGGCACCTACCGCCCTCGACTCGACGACAAAGGCCGCCTCATCCTTCCGGCCAAATTCCGTGACCAGCTGGCCGACGGCTTGGTCATGACCAAAGGTCAGGAGCACTGCCTCTTCGTCCACCGGCACGACGACTTCGCCGAGCAGGTCGCCAAGATGCAGAGCGCCCCGAGTTCGGTGCGAGCCGTCCGTGATCACTCCAGGGTCTATCTCTCGAGCGCCGTCGACGAGGTCCCCGATCGGCAGGGCCGGATCACGATCCTGGCCTCGCTGCGCGACTATGCCCGCCTCGACCGGGACGTGGCCGTCATCGGCAACGGACTGCGCGCGGAGATCTGGGACGCCCAGGCGTGGGACGACTACGTCGCCGCCGCCGAACAGACCTTCGCCGATCAAGAGCACGAGGTGATGCCCGGGTTCTTCTAGGCCCTGACTGCCCCAGCATCACGGACAGCACTGAACGCCCTCCCGCAGCACCGAGCAAGACCCGCAGCACGAGCACCACCCCGCACCTCCGGGCTGGTCTCCAGCCGCTTCGTGTGTCCCGACGCGACTTCCCCCGCGCCGGGCCGCGACGGCCTACGTCTCTTCGGAGCGGATGGAGACCAGGGCGGAGGAGCCCAGCTCACCGGCACCACCGAACACCACCCCATGCGGACCTACCCCCGCAACGCACCCGAAGGGCCACGATGGCGAAGCTCACCGCTGACCGGCATACCCCGGTCATGCGTGCGCGGATCCTCGAGTTGCTCGCCCCCGCATGTGAGCGCTCCGGAGCGGTGGTCGTCGACGGCACCCTCGGGATGGGTGGTCACGCAGAAGGGATCCTCGAGGCGTTCCCGGACGCGCGCCTCATCGGGATCGACCGTGATCGGGAGGCACTGACACTCGCCGGCGAAAGACTTGCCGCGTTCAGCAGCCGGGTGCACCTCGCCCACGCGATCTACGACGTCCTGCCTCAGGTGCTCCAGGAAGCCGGCGAGTCACGCATCGACGCAGCGATCTTCGACCTTGGGGTGTCGTCGCTTCACCTCGACGAGCCCGACCGCGGGTTTGCCTACCGGCTCGATGCGCCCCTGGACATGCGGATGGATCAATCGACCGGGCTCACGGCCGCAGACGTCCTCAACACCTACGAGGCAGCGCGTCTCGAGCGCATCATCAAGGAGTACGGCGAAGAGCGGTACGCGCGCGCCATCGTCAAGGCGGTCGTCGTCGAGCGCGAGCGCGCGCCCTTCGTCACGTCAGCCCCGCTCGTCGAGCTGCTCAAGCGTGTGGTCCCGGCCGCGTCACAGCGCAGCGGTGGTCACCCCGCCAAACGCACCTTCCAGGCCCTCCGGATCGAGGTCAACGCCGAACTCGACGCATGGCGGCGCGCTCTGCCGGCGGCGATCGACGCATTGCGCCTCGGCGGCCGGATCGCGGTCCTGTCCTATCACTCGCTCGAAGACCGCATCACCAAACGCGGCCTCGCGCACGGCGCGGTGTCGCGCGCTGCCCCGGGTATGCCGGTCGAGCGGGCCGAGGACGCGGCCTACCTGCGGCTGCTCACGCGGGGGGCCGAGGTCCCCACCGAGACCGAAGTTGCCGACAACCCGCGGGCGGCGTCGGCCCGACTGCGGGCAGCCGAACGGATCCGAGACACCCAGGGGGCATCACGATGACGCAGGCGACCACCTCGGTCCGGGCGGTCTCGCCGCGGCATACCTCCCGGTCGGCACCTCGACGCCCAACCCTCCGCGTCGTCCCGGCCGCCATCGAACGCACCCGCAACGGTGTCTTTGCCGGGGCATGCATGGCGGTCCTCGTCCTGGGCCTGCTGACCCTGCTCCTGCTCAATACCCAACTGGCCCAGGGAGCGTTCGTCCTCAAGGACCTCACCCGGCAGCAGATCGCCCTGACCGATCAGAAGCTCGAACTCAGCCGCGCCATCGATGCCCAGCGCTCGCCGGCCAATGTGGCTGCCAAGGCGAAGGCGCTGGGAATGGTCCCCGCCGCGTCCATGGCCTTCATCGACCTCGACACGGGACGGATCATCGGAGAGGCGCGGCCCGCGGTCGCACCGGGTGCTCCCGCAGCACCCGTTTCCGGGCCGGCTCCAGGCGCTGCCGCTCCTGCGGCTCCGGGCGCTGCCGCTCCTGCCCTTCCCGCACCCGCGCCAGCCGTCGGCCTCCCTGCAGGCGACGCGCCGGACGCGCCCGGTGGTGCCCCCGTCCCCGCAACTCCAGCGGCGGGCTGAGGTATGCCGTCCCGTCCAGGCCCCGACTCTTCTGCCCGTCCCTCACGTCCCGGTCGGGCCACGTCCGGTGCGCGATCATCCGTCCGCGGAACTGCTGCCCGCGCGGGCACGCGCCCGGCTGACCGGTCGAGCGGGAGCCCAGCTCGGCCCGCGCCTCGAGCATCA
>Ga0116159_1004380_pt1 | contig 11992 bp, 8 predicted proteins | sample AD_JPNAS1_MetaG_FD_89878 | JGI IMG/M metagenome (GOLD analysis project Ga0116159, IMG submission 89878) | Active sludge microbial communities of municipal wastewater-treating anaerobic digesters from Japan - AD_JPNAS1_MetaG | ecosystem: Engineered > Bioreactor > Anaerobic > Digestate | place...
GAGAAGATGGGAGGAGGTACCCCGTCAGATGCAGGCAGGCCGGTGGAGATAAGGTGGCTCGGGCACGCCTGTTTCGTGATAACCGCCGGCGACGGCACGAGGATACTCACCGATCCGTTTGATGACACCGTGGGCTATGACCTTCCGGCCGTCCCGGCCGATATTGTGACCGTGAGCCACGGACACTTCGACCACAATAATGTCGGCGCGGTTCAGGGATCCTGGGAGGTCGTGGATTCGCCTGGCGACAGGTCCTTCGGCGGCGTCCGCATCCGGGGAGTAAAGACGTGCCATGACACAAAGGGCGGCGCCCTTCGCGGGCACAACATCATGTTCATTATCGAGACTGACGACATCGCCATCTGCCACGGGGGCGACCTCGGCCACGTTCCGTCATACGAGACGGTGAAGAGCATCGGAAGGGTCGACGTGCTGCTGATCCCGGTTGGCGGTACATACACACTAGATGCCAAGGGCGCCCAGGAGGCAGTGGCCAAACTCGATCCAAGGATCGTCATACCCATGCACTACAAGACTCCTGACCTTAAGCTTACCGGGCTCGATGGCCCAGAGCGATTCCTCGCAGGCATGTCCCGCGTCGAGCGCACCCAGGGATCGAGCTACACAGTGCAGGCCTCGACCCTGCCGCGGGATTTGACCGCAGTTGTGCTGGGCTATGGAAGGAAGTGAGGACGGTGGCGCGGTGCTGAGATAGCCGGGCCCGAAATGACCCGATTCACGGCGATGGCGCGCGAAGCAACTGCCAATTACAGGTTTTTGCATACATCGGGGCGGTTTCCGGAGATTTTCTTCACACTGCGTGCGAAAAATATCCGCGAAAGGTCGCTAGTTCCCATATAGGCCCAGTTGTCGCCCCTAAACTGCCACGAGGCAATGGGGCCAACATACATAAAAGGATACAGACGGTGTAAGGGGAGAAGTATTACCCATATACCCTAAACATATCCTTACATTAATAGCCATCGTCGCAGCTGGACCGACTCAGGGCCGCGAAAACCGGTCTGAAAGGAGATTTTTCGCCGCGATGCGGCAAAAAACTTCCGCGAATAGACGTTTGCCAGACAAAAACCTGTAATTGCCTCTCCCGCGACGTGAGGAGAGCTCAGTCTCGCGCTTCCGACCACCCTCTCACTGCCTTCAGGCTATCCCAGGCCCTGGCACTTACCGTCCGCAGCCTCGCCCGCGGTGTCAACGGACTGTGAGAATGTCACCCCTTTTGGGGGTTAATCCGTCTGAGAAAATGTCACCCCCTGTAGTCGTGTCCCGCTGGCCTTCCGCGCATTATGCGCAGGCTCGCGGCCGAGTCAAGGGCCGGCCTGCGGCCTGCTTCGCCCCTTGACTCGGCCTCTGCGCCTGCTTGAGATTACGGCGCGGCCAGCGGGAAACCAGTATCTTGCGTGTTCTGGCTCTTGGCTGCCTCTCGTGCTTGCTGAATGCGCCGCTGGCGCTCGTAGCTTGCGCGTTTCCAAGGATGGCTGTCCAAAGGCTTCCACGGCGCTTTTGCCGGTTCGGGAGCTATGGCTGCATCCGGCGCGGGTTCTTCGATCGCAGGCGTCGAGCTGAACTTGGTCAGCCTGTAGTGTTGGCCCCTGCAAAGCGCGCTGATCGATCCGTCCATGTGAGTAAGCACGTAAACCGGATCGCCCCTCTTCAGACCGGCTATGTGACCGTGCGCATCAACAAGATGGAACTTCACGCCTGAGTAAGATATCACCGACCCTCCAAGCACCTGGCGATGGTTCCTGATGGTGAGGATCACGTCCAGGTCCATGTCGGGGGTTAGGGGCCGGAAAGCGGGCGCCTCGTTAGCAGGCGGCACGGCAAAACGGGCGTTATACATGGGAATGTACTTGCCCAGAAACTCGTTTGCCGCTTCGATGGTGTTGATCTTCTCCAGGCGCATCTCAATAGGCAGTCTGCCCTGGAGCGTCTGCCAGAGGCGCTCGATACGTCCCTTTGCCTGGGGCGAATGAGCTGCTATGTGAGTGATCTGCAGTTCGTCGAGAACTCGGCCTATCTGCGTAAGGTTAACCTGTTTGCCTCGGAGCTCGTCTTCGATCGTGAGCTTGTCCTTCTTGGGCGAGAAAAACATGGTATGGCGATCCGAATAGAGGCATAGCGGTATGCCGTAGGTTTCGAGCACCTGATGGAACACACGGAGGTATCCCATGATGTCTTCCTGGGGCCTGAAGTACAGGCCAAGGACCGCTCCTGTGGCATCGTCGATGACCCCGTGGAGCGACATGGCAGGGCCTCTTCCTTCTAGCCAGTCGTAGGGGCTGGCATCGCACTGGAGCAATATCCCCAGCTGGGGTTTGCGCTCACGCATACGTGTGCGGCGTGGGGCCCTTTTGGTGGAACGCAGTATTCCGGCCCGCCTCAGCACCCGCTGCACGGTACGCGGGCTTACTGAAATGTGGCAGCTCCTCGCCATGAGTTCCGACATATGGGTGCAGTTTGCGTCCTTGAGGTCGGTCTGGGCCAGCTCGATGATGCGTGCCGCAATCGTTGGGTCCAGCGCATGCTTGGGTCTGCGTCCTGCGTTGCCATGCCCGAGGGCCTGGATCCCGTTACTGAGCATCTCCTTCTTGATCCGCTTGATTTGGCGAACGCTCAACCCCAGCAATTCGGCGGCCTGCGCGTTTGTGATCTGTGTGGCAATAAGCTGGTCCATAACGAAGACTCTCTTTCGTACCTTCTCGGTCAAGACGACGTCCCCCTTGTTCATGGGTGACATTATCTCAGTCGCGTTATGGGGTGACAATATCACAGACGCATAACACGCAGCCTCGCCCGCGGTTGTGCTAACCCGCCCATAGTGGTATAATACCGACTCGGTTGGGTCGTTTTCCGACCGAGGGGGGAACCAAGTGGCCAAATACGTGATAGTTACAGGCGGAGTCGTGTCGGGCCTTGGGAAGGGGATCACTGCGGCTTCTTTGGGAAGGCTTCTGAAGGCCCGAGGTGTTTCAGTCGGGGTGCTCAAGTTCGATCCGTATATCAACGTCGACCCCGGAACTATGAGTCCCTACCAACACGGGGAGGTCTTCGTCACCGAAGACGGGGCCGAAACCGACCTGGATCTGGGCCACTACGAAAGGTTCATCGATATCAACGTCACCCGCGACAATGACATCACCACCGGCATCATATACTCCTCTGTGCTCGCCAAAGAGAGGCGCGGCGACTACCTCGGCGGAACTGTTCAGGTCATACCCCATGTCACCAATGAAATCAAAGACCGTGTCACTCGCCTCGGGCAAAATGGATCGGATGTTGTGATCGTGGAGGTAGGCGGCACGGTAGGCGACATAGAGAGCCTTCCGTTTCTCGAAGCTCTCCGGCAGCTGAGAACTGAGGCGGGCCGGGAAAACGTCATGTATATCCACGTCACCTTGGTGCCATATATCCCCTCGGCACGCGAGTTCAAAACCAAGCCTACGCAGCATTCAGTGAAGGAGCTCCGGAGCATAGGCCTTCAGCCCGACGTCATCGTCGCCCGGTCGGATCGTCCGCTCCCGGCCGACATCAAGGGCAAGATCGCTCTGTTCTGCGACGTGGACCCGGAAGCCGTGATATTCAACCCTGACGCTCAGTCCATATATGAAGTGCCCCTGATCCTTGAGAAGGAGGGCCTGGACGAGATAGTAGTGAAGCGCCTGGAGCTGGCATGCCCTGCAGCTGAGCCGGATATGTCGGCGTGGCGGAGTATGGTGACGAAGCTTAAGAGCATTGAGCGTTCGGTGCGGGTGGCTCTTGTGGGCAAGTATGTAGCGCTGCCCGACGCATATCTCAGCGCAGTCGAGGCGCTTCGCCATGCGGGGATCGAAAATGGCGTACAGGTAGAGGTAGACTGGATCGATTCCGAAACCCTGACCAGCTACGATCGGGCTGAGCAGGCGCTTTCCGGCGCGCACGGCGTTTTGATTCCCGGCGGATTCGGCCCGCGTGGGGTGGAGGGCAAGATACTGGCTGCGCAATATGCCCGCGAGCACAAGACGCCATTCCTCGGGCTTTGCCTGGGCATGCAATGTGCGGCGATCGAGTTCGCACGCAATGTGTGTGGGCTCCGCGGCGCCAACAGCACGGAATTCGATCCTGCCGCCGCCCATCCGGTGGTTGACTTCATGGCGGAACAGCGCGGGATCGAACGGATAGGCGGAACCATGCGTTTGGGAGTCTACCCATGCGCCCTCGAGCCGGGGTCGAAGGCCGCTGATGCCTACGGTGAGACCTTGGTGCATGAGAGGCACCGCCACCGACATGAGCTCAACAACGCGTATGCCGGCATCCTTGCCGAACACGGCCTGAAGTTCTCCGGCATAAGCCCCCAGCGCAGCCTCATCGAGATACTGGAGCTCTCTGATCACCCCTGGTTTGTAGGGACGCAGTTTCACCCTGAGTTCAAGTCGAGGCCTGGCAGGCCTCACCCTCTGTTTCGGGAGTTCGTCGCAAAATCGCTTGAATACTCGAAATATCGATAGCCGCCCTGCGCTGGGGATATGAAATCCGTTCCGCTGGGCACAATTGATTGTGGAATACGCCCGGAGGATTTTGGCGTAAGACGGAGAATACAGCCTGTAACCATACCAGGCCGACAATATGGCCGCAGGATTTCCTCAAGCAAGCCTCATCGGTTGAGCCATAGGCGTACCATTCGTATAGCTCCTCAGGAGTTTCCTATTGTGTATGGCCGAAAGATTGCCCGTCCCGGGCGGCCCAGCCGCCCTGAATGCACTGCTTGCCCACTGATTTGTATTCTATTGCCCATATACCCTGAAAGGAAGATGCGCTACAGATGAATATCGCTGAACTAGAGAAAAAGACCGTGCCTGAGTTGCATGACATCGCAAAGGACTTGGGCATACCCGGTCACTCGCAATTACGCAAGCAGGAGCTGACATTCGAGATCGTCAAGGCGGCCTCTCAAAAAGAGGGGAACCTATGGGCCGACGGGATTCTGGAGATCCTCCCCGAGGGATTCGGGTTCCTGCGGGTGGGAGGGTTGACTCCCAGTTCAGATGATATCTACATCTCTCCCTCACAGATACGCAGGTTCGTGCTGCGTAAGGGCGACATGGTCTCGGGGCAGGTAAGGCCGCCTAAGGAGGGCGAGAAGTACTTCGCTCTTCTTCGTGTGGAGGCCGTGAATGGGCTCGACCCGGAACTGGCCGCACGCCGTTCCCACTTCGAGGACCTGATCCCTGTGTACCCCGACCAACGCCTCCGCATGGAGCACGATCCCAAGGACGTTACCACAAGGCTGATCGACCTGATGGCCCCCATTGGCAAGGGGCAGAGGGGCCTTATCGTGTCGGCGCCCAAGGCGGGCAAGACGACCATTTTGAAGAGGATCGCCAATGCCCTGACCGCAAACCACCCGGAGCTCACCCTGCTCGTTCTGCTGGTAGACGAGAGGCCCGAAGAGGTCACCGACATGGAGCGCTCGGTGGACGGCTTAGTGGTTGCGTCCACGTTTGACCAACCGTCTTCGAACCATGTGCGAGTGGCCGACATGGTGCTGGAGCGCGCCAAGCGCCTCGTCGAGCACGGCAAGGATGTATTGGTCTTGCTGGACTCAATCACGAGGCTGGCCCGTGCGTACAACCTCGAAGAACCCCCTTCTGGGCGGACCCTATCGGGAGGCGTTGACCCGGCGGCCCTGCACAACCCCAAACGCTTCTTCGGGGCGGCGCGTAACATAGAGGAAGGCGGCAGCCTCACTATCCTGGCGACTGCTCTTGTGGACACTGGCAGCCGCATGGATGAGGTGATCTTTGAGGAGTTCAAGGGCACCGGTAATATGGAGCTGCACCTCGATCGCAAGCTTTCGGAACGCCGCATATTCCCGTCAATAGACGTGAACAAATCGGGCACTCGCAAAGAAGAGCTGCTTCTCACCCCGGAGGAGCTGGAGACCACGTGGGTGCTGCGCAAGGCCATGTCGAATATGGGCTCCGCCGAGATGACACAACTGCTGATAGATCGAATTCAGCACACCAACTCGAACCACGACCTCATCAACACGATACTCAAGTCGAAGTTTGCCGAGAATCTTCGGAGCTGGCAGAACTCGAACTGAGTGACCGTACGTGGTCATGGTGGTATACTGTAGTAGATGCCAGGCTGACCCCGGGCTGGCGCCTTGAGCGGATGGGGGGAGATAGTTGCTGAAGAAGAAACTCGCGTCTGCGTTGTGTGCCCTTGTAGCGTCGTGTTCGGTGTGCCTGCTGGTAGCAGGACGGGGAGTTGCCTCAAGTGCGGTCCTCACGTTCACCGAGAAGTCCATCCATGCCTCGTCAGCTTTTGGCCTGCTCAAAGATCTTTGTTCGCACAGCTGCACGGTCCTCTTGGCGTGTTTCGGGGCGAGCCGCGAGGTCGTCGCCGATTGGAACGAGGGGCTGTTTGCGCGCAAGTCACCCCGCTCGGATTCGAGTCTATCGGCACTGGCGGCTGGGCCTAACGGGCTGCCGGGCGCCTTGCGCACGTTGAGAGATCAATGTATACCTGCGAGGAACGCCGTGGGCATCGCCGCTGCCGAGCATAGGATCTCGCCGCCAAGCAGCGGAATCCGCATGATCGAGCACAAGGTTGCGCAGGGCGAGAGCCTGTCAGTGATAGCTGAGAGATACTCCGTCAGCGTTGATACGATAATGTGGTCAAGCTCGCTGTCCAATCCGAACAAGCTCAAGATCGGGCAGATTCTCAAGTTTCCCTCCATTTCAGGCGTGGTCCACCTGGTGACCCAGGGCGAATCGATCTGGACGATCGCCAAGAAATACGGGGTCAGCAGAGACGAGATTGTCCGCGCCAATCAACTGGACGAGCCCGATAGGCTCAAACTCAAGCAAGCCCTGGTAATACCGGGCGCCAAACCGCTTCCTGTCCGCAACGCGCCTACAGCCGTGGCATCCAGAGGCGCCGCCAGTTCCCGGTCGTCGGCATCGGCTTCAGGCGACGCTCTGATTTGGCCGCTTTCCGGACGCATATCGTCGCGCTTCGGCCTCAGGTGGGGCAGGATGCACAATGGGGTGGACATAGCCGTGCCCATAGGCACGCCTGTAAAGGCCGCCGCCGATGGTTGTGTGATCTTTGCCGGGTGGAGGTCGGGATATGGCAGGCTGGTCATCGTGGATCACGGCGCCGGCGTCCATACATACTATGGTCACAATTCCTCTTTCTCGGTCCAGGTGGGCGCAGCTGTGGCAGCAGGCGACCGGATCGCCCTGTCGGGCAATTCTGGAGTCAGCACAGGCCCACATCTCCATTTCGAGATCAGGGTGAACGGGCGGGCCCGCAACCCCCTCGACTACCTGAAGTAGGGCGCGCATGGGGCAGTCAATTGTGTTGACGGTGGCCGCGAGCGACCGGTCCGGACAGGTGCTGCGAAATGACAACGCGCGGGCGGTAGCCCGCGCCGGCGACTACTTCGTCGAACTTCAGCCGTCCGACGTCATCCCGCTACCCGCGGGAGCGAGCCTCGCTCGGTTGCCTGAGCGTGTTCCTGTTGGCGCCGATGCTTCATCCGGCGAGTTCGTGCAGGCAGGCCCGGGAGAGGCGCTCGCGGCCATACTTCCCCAGGGCTATACGCGTACGTTTGTTCCGGCCTATGTGTCGAAGCCACACGCTCCCACGCTCCCGCTTTTCGGCTATTCGGCAGTGGCCTTCGACGGCGACCAGATGGTGGTGGCCGCGGTGCGCACCGATGAGCGCGGCACCTGGGATCCGTGTCATTACAACCTGCCTGAGCTTCCGGCATTGGTTGAGGCAGCGCTCGGGGTGTATCCCGGCAATCGAATTCTCCGGCAGCTGGCCAAGTGCGCTCTGGAGTATCAGTGCTACACTGCCCAGAACCTTTTCTACAGGCGGTGGGAGGCCGGCATACCGGTTTCACCCACATGCAATGCGAGTTGCCTCGGCTGCATCTCCAAGCAACCCTCCGAGTGTTGCCCATCTCCCCAGCAGCGCATGGATTTCGTTCCCGCGGTCGATGAGGTAGTTGAGCTTGCCCTGCCTCACCTGGAGGAGGCGCCTCAGGCCATCATCAGTTTCGGGCAAGGCTGCGAAGGCGAGCCAACGAATGAGTGGCGCGTTATTGCCGAGGCCTGTCGCGCCGTGCGAGCACGCACCGACCTGGGGACGATGAATGTCAACACTAACGCCGGCAACACGCAGGCCATTGAGGCCCTGTGCGACGCAGGGATGGATTCCTTCCGCGTCAGCCTGCTCAGCGCGCGCCCGATGCCTTACGCGCGATACCACCGGCCGTCGGGATACGGGCTCGCGGACGTGGAGCGCTCTATTGCCGCCGCGCGAAGCCGGGGAGCATTCGTATCCCTCAACTACCTGACCTTCCCAGGGTTCACCGACCTTGAACCTGAGGTGGATGCAGTCTGCTCTCTGATTGAACGTACAGACGTCCAGATGGTCCAATTCCGCAACCTCAACATCGATCCTGAGGTCTTCTCCCGCGTGATGCTGGAGGGGCCGGGCAAGCGCGGCCGAGGCGATGAGGCCGCCGAGCCTGCCGGCATAGCCCAAGTCATAGCCCACCTACAGGACTGCTTCCCTGATTTGATAATCGGCAACTTCAGTGTCGCGCTGCGCGGTTGAGCGCAGTTCAAGCCCGCCGAACCTCGATTTGCCCTTCTTTGACCAATAGGTAGACCAGACCAGGCTTGCGTTTCCGCGCGCTTGGTGTATCATGATATACGAAAGGTCAGTAATAGTCAGAGGATTGAGCGAGCGGTATGGCAAGCCTGGCGGACTACATCGAAAGCTACCTCAAGCTTCTCCTTAGCAGTGTGCCCGATGATTGGGTGGAGATACGCAGGCGTGATCTGGCGGAGCGGTTCCGGTGCGCTCCATCGCAGATCAGCTACGTCCTGACTACTCGCTTCAGCATCGAACGGGGATACGTCGTAGAGTCGAGGCGAGGAGGGGGAGGCTATATACGCATATTCAGACTTGGGGCGGCGCCCGAAGGCGACGTTCTTGAAATAGTCCGTGAGACGGTGGGCGACGCCATCGACCGCAAGGCCGCGGATGACCTCATCGCCCGGCTGGCGGAACTGGGAGCTATCAGTGCGCAGGACGCGGCCTTCGTGAGAGCCGCGGTGCTTGAGGGCGATGGCGGCCGACGGCCGGAGCTTGAACAGATCGTTAGGGCGAGGGTCCTGAAGACCATCCTTCTGTTCGTGCTGACGCAATCTACTACTGAGTGAGGTTACGGGGGGAAGTCATTACCATGCTTTGTCAGGTGTGCAACCAAAGGCCTGCAAACGTGCATGTCACCAAGGTCATAAACAACGTCCGCACCGAACTCCATCTGTGCCAGCAGTGTGCCAGGGAGCGCGGTGAGCTGGAAGTATTCGCAGGGCCCAAATTCGCTTTCTCCAACTTGCTTGCCGGCTTGCTTCAGAGCGACACGGCAGCAGGAGTCCCTGTGGGAATACCGGGCGGCTCTCGCAGTGTGTGTTCTACGTGCGGCCTGGAATACCCGGAGTTCATGAACACGGGCTATCTGGGATGCTCCGAATGTTACTCGCAGTTTCTGCCGATGCTCAGGCCCCTCATTGCACGCATCCACGGGCACGCGCGGCACACGGGCAAGGTGCCTGCGCGCGCCGGAAAGGCTGTGCGCTTTCGCAAGGAGCTTGCATCTCTTCGCGAGGAACTGCGCACCATGATTGAAGCGGAAGAATACGAAAAAGCGGCTCTGGTACGCGACAAGATCCGCGATCTGGAAAAGGCTGCTGAGCAGGCCCGGCTGGCCGAGGTGGAACAGGCCGAGGCGGAACAGGCTGAAGCCAATGAAGACGAAGGGGAAGGGAGGTAGCCCGAGATGGCAGGCAAGCGTGGAGCAGGAAGATACTGTGCTCTGTGGATGTCCGGGGGCGGCCCGGAATCGGATATCGTCATATCCAGCCGGGTGCGACTGGCCAGGAACCTGCGTGGGACACCCTTCCCCCACCGTGCTGGAGACGAACAGCTCCAGGCGGTGCTCGCTGGAGTGCGTCAAGCGGTGGAGGCCACTCCATCGATAGGCCCTACCGAGATGCTCAGCCTCATGAGCATGCCCGCTCTCGACAGGCAGCTTGCTGTGGAAGAGCATCTTACCTCTCCACAGCACATACAGGAACCCAGCGGTAAGGCGCTGGTCGTTAACCGCGACAAATCCGTGTGCATCATGGTCAATGAAGAGGACCACATCAGGATACAGGCCATTCTTCCAGGTTTTCAGGTAGACGAGGCCTTGAGGCTCGCTTCTGCCACTGACGATGCGCTGGAAGAGACTCTGGACTATGCATTCGACGAGGACCTGGGCTACCTATCGGCCTGCCCGACGAATGTCGGAACTGGCCTCAGGTCATCGGCCATGCTTCACCTGCCCGCTCTGGCGGCAGTCAACATGCTTGGGCAGGTGCTGGCGTCGGTATCCAAGGTCGGTCTGGCCGTCAGGGGAATCTACGGCGAGGGGACCGAGGCTGTAGGCAACTTGTTCCAAGTGAGTAATCAGGTGACTATGGGGCGCTCCGAAAGCGAGATCGCGGCGCACCTTAAGGCGGTCACCCGTCAGATTGTCGACAGCGAGCGCAATGCCAGAAGCGCTATCATGTCAGACGCCCGCAGCCAGCTCGAAGACAGGGTATACAGATCGTACGGGACTCTGACCAACGCCAGGATGATCAGTTCAGAAGAGGCGCTGAAGCTGACGAGCGATGTCAGGCTTGGGGTGGATCTAGGGCTGATTCCCGATCTGCCCCCCGCGCTACTTACGGCACTATCAGTCGACATAATGCCGGCGCACGTCCAAAGATTCGTGGGACGCGAACTCAATGCCTGGGAGCGAGATGTTTCCCGGGCCACGCTCATCAGGCAGCGGCTCGGGGGCGGGGCAGCGGCGGGCGCCGATGGCCGGGGCCCGGCCGCAGGCGCGTGCAAGGAGGAATGATGGATGTTCGGTTCATTCACTGAAAGGGCGCAGCGCGTCCTGTACCTGTCGCAGGAGGAGGCGCGAAAGCTCGGCCACAACTTCGTGGGCACTGAGCATATCCTATTGGGACTGGCCCGCGAGGGCCAGGGTGTGGCCGCTCGCGCCCTTCAGAATCTGGGAATAGAGCCTGATGCAGTGAGGCGAGAAGTCGAGAGCATAATAGGACGTGGCGACCCGGGCGGCGTGGATACCGTAGGGCTGAGCCCCAGGGCCAAGCGCGTGCTGGAGTTGGCGATCGATGAGGCCCGCACTATGGGTCACGGGTATGTAGGCACTGAGCACCTGCTTCTTGGGCTGATTCGGGAGGGCGAAGGCGTGGCCGCGCAAGTGCTGGAGAATCTCGGTGCTGATCTTGACCGCGTTAGGGCCGAGGTCCTCGAACTACTGGGCGGAACGGGCGGAGCAGGCGGCGCTCAACGCCAGGAGGCGCCGGGGCAGGGCGCCGGGCGCGCTCAGCGCAAGAAGGGTACGCCCACCCTGGAGCAGTTCGGGCGGGATCTGACCGCCATGGCCCGCGAAGGCAAGCTCGATCCGGTGATCGGCCGGGATCGGGAGATGAACCGCGTGATCCAGGTGCTGTCGAGACGAACGAAGAACAACCCTGTGCTCATAGGAGACCCGGGCGTTGGCAAGACGGCGATCGTCGAAGGCTTGGCGCAGCGGATCGTGAAGGGCGATGTGCCTGAGCTACTCAAAGAGAAGCGCGTGCTCACTATGGACATGGGGTCGATTGTCGCCGGCACTAAGTACCGCGGCGAATTCGAGGAAAGGCTCAAGAAGGTCATAGATGAGATAGTGAACTCGGGCGACGTCATTCTGTTCATCGATGAGCTGCACACGGTGGTGGGGGCTGGCGCCGCTGAAGGCGCCATCGACGCCGCCAACATCCTAAAGCCCGCGCTGGCTCGCGGCGAACTACAGTGTGTCGGAGCAACCACACTCAACGAATACCGGAAGTACATCGAGAAGGACGCC
>Ga0116159_1004391_pt1 | contig 11968 bp, 11 predicted proteins | sample AD_JPNAS1_MetaG_FD_89878 | JGI IMG/M metagenome (GOLD analysis project Ga0116159, IMG submission 89878) | Active sludge microbial communities of municipal wastewater-treating anaerobic digesters from Japan - AD_JPNAS1_MetaG | ecosystem: Engineered > Bioreactor > Anaerobic > Digestate | place...
CTGGGGGGGCGCGGCAAGGCGATGGTGGTGACGGCGTCGCGTCTGCATGCGGTGCGCTACAAGCTCGCGTTCGAGCGCTACATTGCCGAGAACGGCTACAAGGACGTGCGGGCGCTGGTGGCGTTCAGCGGCACGGTGACCGACCCCGAGACAAGCGCCGACTACACCGAGCCCGGCATGAACACCGATGTGGTGACCGGCAAGCCGATCAGCGAGGCAGCGCTACCCGCGCACTTCGAAACACCGGACTACCAGGTGCTATTGGTGGCCAACAAGTATCAGACGGGGTTCGACCAGCCGCTGCTGTGCGCGATGTACGTCGACAAGCGGCTTGATGGGGTACAAGCCGTGCAGACGCTGTCACGCCTGAACCGCATGATCCCAGGCAAGGACGCGCCCTTCGTGCTCGACTTCGCCAACGACGCCGAGAACATTTACCGGGCCTTCAAGCCGTACTACGACAAGAGCGAGCTGGCGGCGGTCTCGGATCCCGCGATGCTGGAAAGGCTGAAACACGCGCTCGATCTGGCGCAGGTCTACCACTGGAGTGAAGTGGAGGCGTTCGCGCAGGTGTTTTACAAGCCGCTGCAACGTCAGGGCTCGGCCGATCATGCGCACATGCAGCGCCACTTGCAGCCGGCTGTGGACCGATTCAAGGCGATTGTCGAGGAGGCCACGCGGGAGGACTTTCGGGCGAAGCTCTCAGGCTACGTGAACGTGTATGCCTTCCTCAGCCAGATCGTACCCTACGCCGACCCGCATCTGGAGATGCTCTACAGTTTCGGGCGGTTCCTGCTGCCGCACCTGCCGCTCGACCGCGACACGACGGTCGTCAAGGTGGGAGACGAGGTGGCCCTGCAGTACTACCGGCTGCAGCGGGTGCATGACGGGCCAATCGATCTCCGACAAGGTGAGGCGCAGTACATCAAGAGCCCGTCGGACGTTGGGACAGGTACACCGAAGGACGAGAAGGCACCGCTGTCCGAAATCATCGAGGTGCTGAACGAGCGCTTCGGCACGCAGTTCTCCGAGGCGGACAGACTCTTCTTCCAGCAGATCAAGGAGAAGGCGTGCAGGAGCGAGCAGGTTGTCAGGACAGCGATGGCCAACCCGCTCGACAAGTTCGAACTGGGGGTTCGTAAGCTCATTGAGGAACTGATGATCGAGCGCCTGACGGAGAACGACGCGATCGTCACGCGCTACGTGGCAGATCAGGGGTTTCAGGGCGCTGCGTTCCCGATCCTGGCGCGTGAGATTTTTGAGGCCGTGAGATCGCAGGGATCTGCCGGCGCTGATGGCGGGCAAGCGCATTCGGCCCAAGGGTGATTTCGTAGCGGGTCCGTCGTCACGATGGTCGGGAGGCGTGGGTTTGGATGGAACGTTGGCCCCGAATCTTGCATCAACAACCGGGAGTAGCATGGTGATGCAATTCCATCAATCCGGTGCCGCTAGCAAGGCACAAACTGGTTTCGCTGCGCTGTTCCATACGGCGTTCTCGGGTGAATATTGATCATGTCAGAGGAGTTGCTGCCTGACGGTCTCCGCCATGTTCTGGTGTACGTCGTTCTGGGTGGTGCTTTCCCTCCAGCGCAGGATTCTGCCAGGGATATTGCCTTGCTTCGAGCCGCGAATCGGGCAATGTGCCGCAAGCAGCGTGGTCATTCGGACTCATTCCTGTTTGTGTTCGCAGGGAAGTACGACGCGGAGAAAGTTCAGCAGGCAATTGCGGCCTATGGTTTTCCGAGTTTCTCGGTCTCCAATATCGAGACAGACGACGCTATTGACGCGCCATCGGCGAATGACTACGAGGATCTTTGCACCGAGGTTGGTGAGGCTGTTTCACGCTGGCTCGGCCAAGAACATCCCGGCGCTATCGCGCGCTCCAGCCACGAGTACAAGGGAACGGAGTTTTGGTGGAGTGGGGTAGAGCATGAGGGGTATGATTTCGAATGGCCGTTCAGCGCTGACGCGTATGCGGAATGTCTGCCGGATGTCCATCGCGCCCGCGCAGCGACCTGGATGACCGTGCTGGGTCATGCAGTGGATTTGCGTGAGATTCGAGACACAGGCGCCGTTGCACTCGCATCTGACCGTGCCGCCGCTTGGGCAGCGACCTTGTGTGAATGGCTATACGGCTTTGGAGCCGCCAGCGGAAACAGCTACAACAACTTCGAATCTGAATTTGCTCCTGAGTTGATGCCGTCGGAGTTCTTCTTGGGGTTTGAGCTCGCCAGGATTTCGGGCGACGACTTGGAATTGGTATGCGACCGAACTGGTGAGGACATTGACAACCTTGTAATTGTTGCGTTGAAGGTCGTTACCCAGGAGAGACGAAACGAGTTGCGTTGTGCGCTCTCATCGTTTTTCGGGGGTAATAGCGATCTGCTTTGGGCACTGCATTCGGCGATCTGGCCGAAGTTCGACAAACCGATGAGCGACGCTCTCAACGACCTGTTGGGAGCTGCCGACTATGACGGCTTGGCAGATCTCGATGCCCCATGGCGGTTTGTTTCAGAGGGGTGGTGTGATGAAGCCGATGGTTGATTGGGTAGTGAGCGATCACGCATGACCGAGCTCCTCTGCCCGGCACGTCTGACGGTCGATAGGCCCGATGGTCTGATCGCGCTGTGCAGCGCGATGCTGGGGCCCGACGATAATGTTCTGCTTGATGCCCGCGCCTTGCGCTTCGCCGACCCGTTCGGCCTCGCGCTGCTGGGCTCGACCTGCCACATGCTCCGGCAGCGTGACCAGGTCGTACGTGTGTCTGGACTTGCCTCTTCGGTGAGTACCTACTTGCAGCGCATGGACGTGTTCCATGGAGTGGAACTGGTCGATTGTGCACCGGCAAGAGGGCTGCGTTGGGATCGCCGGGATGCTCTCATGGAGTTAACCCGGCTGGATCAACCCCGCGACATTGACAGTGCGGCGAATCAATTGGCCAATGCGATGGTGGGTGGGATGCCGGATATCGATCCCCATGAACCTTTGGACGAAATGACCTGCATGAACAGGGCGGACCGCATCGCGGGGCCCATCAGTTATGCACTTGCTGAATTGCTCAACAATTCGTTCAGCCACGCGCGACGGCTGCGCCATGAGCATGCGTGCGTATGGGTGGCCAGCCAGTTTTACCCGAGCAGCGGCCTCCTGCAATTGGCGGTGGTCGATAACGGTTGCGGGATGCTGGAAACCTTGCGCGATCACGTAGCCATGCGCCATTTGCTCCGCAAGACCGATCTGGATGCGATTTTGGTGGCGCTACGTCCGCGTGTGAGCTGCAATCGCGACCTTGGGGTTTTCAAGGATTCTGTGAACCAAGGGGTTGGCCTGACGACGGTATCGCGCATCGCTGAGCACGCGCTGGGGCGCTTGGTGGTGGTCAGTGGCAGCGGTCTTCATGACCCACTGGGGCGTAGCCGGCGGCTGGCTCATAGCGCTCGCTGGCGCGGTGTCGCCATCGCGCTGGAATGTCGTCGGGATGCACTGGCAGGCGTGAACTACCGGGAATTGTTGCCGCCCCTCGACGGCGCACCCCCACTGCGTTTGCGCTTTGAGGATTGAGGATTGACAGCAGTTCTCTTGCGATCTTAAATTTTCAGACAGGACTGACTAAAGTAGGCTATGGTTCGACTTTCATGCCACAAATACTAAGTCAATGCGCACCCAAATCCCATTGATCCAACATGCTCACGGTCGCCTGATTGGCGCTCGTGAAACGGCTGTCCCTTTGCGCTTGCAGGTTGAGCAAGCGCTGGCCGCTGGCGGCGATGTGGTATTTGATTTTGCGGGTGTGGAGGTGACTCAGTCTTTTGTCGATGCCTTGATAGGGACGTTCATCCTGAAACGCGGTCCTGATGTGCTCGGCCAAATGGTCTTCAAGTCGTGCTCCGACGATGTGCGCGCGATCATCGAGTTCGTCGCCGCGGACCGTGCCGATCAATACCTCAAGGCGCACAGCCACTGACGTTTCATGTGGCGACCAGCCGCCAGCGCTCGCGCCGCATCAGATCCAGCAATCCGATACTCGGCACGCCCAGCGCGGCGCAGATCTTCGGAATCTTGGCTCCGCCTCGGCGGGGTTTTTCGTTGGTGACCACGGTCAGCCCGTTGGCCAACGCCAGCGCAATGAAAAAAGGGTCGCCGGCGATTCGGTTGGCGTCGATCCCCTCGGCCGCATAGACCGCCATGACCTTCCTGACTGCTTCGATCTGCGGCAAGTCCATCGGCACAATCAAGGTTTCCTTGCGCTCATAAACCCATTGGCGCCAGGCGTCGTCCTTGCGCTCTAGTTCCTCGATCAGCATTTCCGGCGCTTTCATGCGGCCGGAGGCGATGAGTCCGTCGACGTTTTCCCAGAAACCGGGCACGATGTCGATCGGGTAGTAGCGTTCACCGGCGTCGATGAAGACGTTGGTGTCGATGCAATAGCTCACGCGCCTACCTCGCGGCCGAATACCAGCGACTCGATACGCGACAGGTGCCTGATCTTGACGCCCAGATAGTCGGATGCGGTGGCCAGCGCAATGCGGTCCTGGGCGTAGGCATCAAGCACCAGGCGGACGAAGGGGCGACCGAGGTTGCGCACGGCCATGACGGCAGGTGGCGGGCCGCCTGCCGATTCACCGCGAGACTTGTCCCTTGCTTGTTGCTGCTCTTCGTCCAGCTTGGCGCTGATGGTGCAATAGTGGGCTGGCGTGGTGCGGCCCACGGTCAGCAGACGGCGCAGGATCACGTAGCGGCTGACGGAAAACTGTCGGGCAAGGTCCGCAAGCTCTTCCATCGTCCACGGCTGCACGCCGTGCCGAGGGAGCGCCTTGAGCAGTACCTCTGCGGGGACCAGGACATGACCGGCGACGGCGTTGCAGAACGCTTCGACATGCGCATCGGGTGACCCGTCTTCAATCGGCACCATGTCGCACACGCCACCCTGACGCAGCAGCAAGTGGGTTAGTTCGTGCAGCAGGGTGAAAGTGCGGCCAGCATGGGCGTCACCGCCGTTCAGAATGATGATAGGCAAGACATCGCCCGGCAACGATACGCCGCGCATTTCGTCCTGTGGAATGCGGCTCGTCTCGAAAACGAGCACCGACTGTGCTTCGACGGCGGCCTTCCAGGCCTTAAGAGCATCGTCGGCGCGACGAAAGGCAAATTGTCTGTCCAGCGTGATGCCGAGGAACTCGCGTACGCGCGCAGCCACGGCTTCGGGGACTTCATCTATCGACGCTTGTTGTTGAAAGGCAGAGGTCTCTTGTTCGATCTCACGTGCGAGTTCTAACGCGTCATCGCGGCGCAGCCGTGCCTGGCGTATCTCAGCGTTCAGGCGAGGGGCGTATGGGCGCTGTGAGACGCCCGGTTGCAAGCGGAAATCATGCACTACCGTTGGCGTTTCTGGCGCCTGCGGCAGAAAGAATACCGCTAGCGGCCGCTTGTAGACGTCGGCGGCTTTCTTGATCTGGGCAAAGCTTGGTGGGGGGGAGCCGCGCTCGATGGCGTCAAGCTTGTCGGGCTTTAGCCCAAGTTTCCCCGCTGCGGCCTCGACCGAATATCCGGCTGTCTCGCGCGCCCACACGAGAAGATCGGGGTTGATCGGTGCGGCAAGGCTGGCAGCCATGTCGGAGAGCCCAAGATAGTCAAAGCTCATCATTCTATCTTTGCTGTGATTTGTCCAGAATCGTCTGACCCGTGGTGCCGGACGAACAGTTCGAGGAGGGCTACGGCGTCGTATTTCCCCTTCGGGACAGCCAGTCGGAATTCCACCAGATCACTGGCAGTGGGGAGGACGAAGCGCGGGAATTCGTAGCGGTCCGGATGTCGCCGGTAGTCTGGTTCGGGGACGGTACTCGCCGTGGTGTGGGGTTGAAGAAGTGCGCCTTTCGGTATTCCCGCCCTTGCCGACGCCGACTCGCACTGGATCAGCTCCGCGCGTTGCATCCACTCACCCATTGCCAGCATTCTTGCCGTTGATTTGCCGTGCCTTCGGATTAACGCGGTAGCGCACATGGCCTCGGTGCTGAAAGCTGGCGGCTTGGACGGATTGCAGCAACCAGCCGGCCTCCACGAGTTCACCCAGCGCCTCGTCGACGATCTCGCGGTCATCGAGCAGGCTCCACTGCTTGCGGTAGACGTCGCGTGCGGTGAAACCGTCCCCGTTGCCCAATTCGTCAAGCTGGCCCTTGCCGATCCGTTCGGCCAGTGCGGCGGCGGCCTGTGATTGCAGGTTAGTGGCCAAGCCGTAGATGCGCCGAGCGTGCGCCTCGAGGTAACTGCACCAGTCGGCAGCACGCGCGGCGGCTTGCAGGCTGACAGGGCCGACGGATTCACCGGCGGCGATGGCTTCGGCTCGGTCGACCAGATGGAACATCAGCGCGAGGCTGGCCATCGTCTTCGGCTGCTTGGAGAGGTATTCGACGATCAGCGGCGCCTCGTCAGGGTCTTCCAGCTTCTCCCGGTGCAAGCGCTCATACCATTCGATGAACAGGTTCTGCGCACCATCATCCGCAAATCGCAGGCAGGGGGTTTGGTCGTAGGGGCCGGGCGGGGCAACAATCGCGAAATCAGTGCGCGCCAGGGTCTCGATGATGGCAAAGGCGCGGTCGCGGGCCGGGGCGTCGGGGTACTCGTCGACGATATGCGTAAACGGCTGCACGTCGGGATAGGTCAGCAACTGAAAGCGCTGCATCATGCCGTCGTTTTCGATACGGGCCTGATAAAGGTAGTTGCGCACCTTGTCCGGCTGGGTGCCGCCGAGGATGGACACGCACATGTTGTCGCAGATGACATGCCCGCGCGTGATGCGATCGAGTGGGAAATTGCCCTGACCGTTCCACGCTTCGAGGTAAAAGCCGCGATCCTGCTCGCGCCCTTGCTTGTCCCAGCCGCGCAGCAGGCCGACCAGTTCGTCACGGAAGACCAAAATGCCGCGCCGGTTCGTCGAAAGCAAGTCATGTAGCGCCTCGATGGTTGCGTCGTTGGTACGAAAACGCTCTTGCAGGTTGCTGGGGGGCGGCGCGGTCAGGTTGGCCATTTCGCGCTTGATCTCGGCCACGCTGCGTGTCGGTGGATGTGGTCGGGGTTGGCGGGACGAGGTCTTGCGCTTGGCGGACACCGTAGTGTCGTTGCTGCCTTCGTCGTACGAAACATCAACGCCAGTGGCATCGGCATAGGCCTCTGCCATGCTGTCGGTTCGCTTGGCGAGCCTGTCGGCCTGGATGGCTTCCTTGAGTTCGGCGTCGAGCAGTTTCTGGATTACCTTGGTTTCGGGGTCGGTAGCCGTGGCCTTTGCCTGCTGCGTGCCGTCGGCAGCGAGCTTTTCCAGACGGCCCAGTGCCTTGACCATTTCGGCCAGCGCTGGCGTCTTCTTCTTTGACGGGGGACCAATCACGCCACCCCACAAGTTCGGCACGATCAGCCAATCGTCCTTGCGCTTGGGCTTGATGCCGATGCCGGCGCCGACTACGGCGGCGAGAATGCCGACGGCGCCGACGGCGCAGAAGTCGATAGGGCATTGCATCCGGTAGGCCGTGTCGGTGATCCAGCCGCGAAATGCATCCGGGATCAACTCCGGGTCAAGCGGTGGGACCGGCAGCAGGGCAATGCGAATCAGCTCCGGCTCGGGAAGCGCATCGTATTCCGCCTGCCTCGCGGCAGCGATATATGGAGTTGGATCGAGCCATACACCGGCCATATGCTCGAAATGCCCACCGCCGGGTGGGGCGAAGAACGGTTGCGAGAGCTTTTCGGCGCAGGCGTCCAATCCTGGCAATGCCAGCGCAGCGGCAAACTGCCGGTAGGTGCCGAGCCAGTCGCGCGCCGACACGGGCGCAGCGAGCGGTAGCACTACACGGAGCCGCGGCGCGGCGGGCGTGCTGCGCTTGGTGGTGTAGATCGCATATTCGAGACCTGCCAGTGCCGCGCGGGTTCGGTCGAGATTGGCATCCTGGTCAATGTCGAGGACGAGTGCGGTGATTGCCAGCACGTCGACATCGCGACGCGTGCCTTTGGGCTTGAAGTCGGCATAGATAAGCGCCGGTACGGTATCCAGATTTGCGGTCCGCGGGGCTGCCTGCATTTGCGTGAAGCGCTCCACCAACACGCTCCAGCGAGTTTCCTTCTGCTCGATCTGGTTGGATTTGACGCCACCCTTTTGCACGGCGTACCGCACTACTATGTCTAGTGTGTCAGTTTCCTGGTGGGCAATTAGTTTAATTTCTTCCTCGTTCATCGGGTTGGACTCCAGGCTCCCAGCGCTTTGGCTGCGGCGATAAAGCCGATTCCGTAGCGCGCCATGTGGAAGGCCAGCACATCGCGGCCGTGTGAACCACACGCCGGTACTCGGCAGCGAAAAGCGCCGCTGTCGAGATTTACCGACAGGCTGGGGTGCTGATCGTCGTGGAATGGGCAGCGCGCTGTGGCGCTACGGCCGTGGCCGCGCAGGGCGTCCAGTTCGGTGGCGTAGTAGGCGCGCGGGTCGGGCAGGCGGCTGCGGTCGAAACCTTGCCGCCGGGGTTGGGTGCAGGCGGGGAACTGCATCGCGCCCGCCTACGCGGCGCGGTGCTTGGCCTGGGCGGTGCTGACGTGCCGGCCTTGCGCGTTCAGCCAGTCGTCCACGTCGGCCTGGAAATAGAAGACTCGTCCGCGCTTGACGAACTTGGGGCCGTTGCCCTTGCAACGCATCATGGCCAGGGTCTTCTCGGCCAGACCGGTATAGGTGGAGGTGTTCTTGGTGTTCATGCGGCCGTCCGGGTAGGTGACGACTTCAAGGGGTTTGAGGGTGGATTGCGACATGCCTGTTTCCTTCGATGTAATGTAAGACACGCTAAGAATAATAAAGCAAGCTGTGGCTTGTCAAAGATGTTTTGTGTGTCTATACTTTCAGAGAAGCAAATAGAATCTTTGACCGGAAGGACACGACAATGGCAGAGGAAAAACGCAAAGGTGGCGGCGGCAAGCTGGCGCGCTCGGAAACCGTCACCGTCAGGCTTGACCCCAAGTTGCGCTACTTGGCAGAGCTGGCGGCCAGAAAACAGCGGCGCACGGTGTCGAGCTTCATCGAGTGGGCGGTGGAGCATAGCTTTGGCAATGTGGACCTTTACCAGGGCACCGGCTACAACGGCGACAACAGCGTTTCCGTCGAGGACGCATCGGCGAGCTTATGGGATATCGACGACTCCGAGCGCTTCGTCAAGCTGGCCATCAGTTATCCCGATTTACTCAACCACGACGAACAGGTTCGCTGGAAGGTGCTGACCGACTCGGGAATTCTCACGCCGGCACGCCAGCGGAATTCGATCAACTACTTGGTGAAGTGGCGGTGGGACATTCTCGAAGACTACGTTTTCCCGGCGCTGCGGCGCGAGTGGGACAGCCTGAACCGCTGCATCGAGGAAGGGAAAGGGCAAGAATGGGTCGAGGCGACGCAGAAAGCTTTAAAGGCCGGCACGGTGTTTCACGCCCGTCCGCCGGACGTGATCGAAAATTACGACGACGACATCCCCTTCTGACGCGAGGACATCATGGCCAAGACCTTCACCAAACTGACCCGGCCGCTCATGCGCAGGCTGGCCGCCGGGGAGAAACTCAATGAGCATGGCATCACCTTCGAGCGGCAGGCCAGTGGCGATGGGGTCTTTTCGGTCAACGTGATGGTCGATGGCCAGCGAATCCACCGCGTCATCGGCCGGGAGTCTGATGGTACGACGCGCACCCAGGCTGAGGAATTCATCGAGAAGGCCAGGCAGGAAGCAAGAGCCGGGCGGCTGAGCCTCCCGAAGGGCAGGAAGTTGGCTCTGACTCTGAGGGACGCCGCACTGGACTACCTCGAACGGCTTCGCGAATCCGGTGGCAAAGACCTCAAGATGAAGAAGATGCGGCTTGACCTGCACTTGGTGCCGTTCTTCGGCGACATGGCCCTCGCCAAGATTGGCAGCTTTGACATCGAGCGATACAAGAAACAACGCCAGCAAGAAACCGTGATTCTCCGGCCCCGCGGCAAAGCCATTGAGCAAACCGCCGAACGAGCGGCATCAGTCAAGCCGGCGACGATTAACCGGGAACTCGCCGTGCTGTCGCACCTGCTCAACAAAGCAACCGAATGGGGCTGGATCGACCGGCCAGCCGCTCGGATACGGCGATTTCAGGAAGGGCAAGGCAGAATTACCTATTTGACCACGGACCAGATCAAGCGCTTGATCGAAGTCGCAAAGGCCGACGGCAACCCGGTCATCTACCCCTTCATCGTGATAGCCCTCGAAACCTCGATGCGCAAGATGGAGATCCTCGGAATCCGGAAGGAGAACATTGGTATCGAGCGGCGCATCATCTACATTCCCGCTGTCGCCGGAGAGACCAAGACTGGTGCGCGGGAACAGCCGATCACGCAGCACCTCGCAGATTTTCTCGCCTGCTACCTCGAAGCCGCGCAGCCCGGTACCCCCTGGCTATTTCCCTCGCCCGGCGCCAAGTCCGGGCACGTCATGGATATCCGCAAACCGTTTCGCCGTGTCGTCGAGGCGGCAGGACTCGATCCTGATCAGGTCGTTCGTCACACGATGCGCCACACCGCAATTACGCACTTGGTGCAGGCCGGCGTGGACTTGCCGACCGTCAAACGCATCAGCGGGCACAAGACGCTCGCAATGGTCGAGCGCTACGCTCACCAGAACGGTGCGCACATCGAAGGCGCAATGGACAAACTGCAGGCCCGCCTGAAGCTCGGGTGAGTATCGAAAGCCCCGTTTATTTGGCGCGGTTACACAGGAATTACACAAATGAAAAGGGCCTGCAGGTGGGAACCCTTGCAAGCCCTTGATTTGGTGGTGGCCAAGCGCGGAATCGAACCACGGACACGCGGATTTTCAGTCCGCTGCTCTACCAACTGAGCTACTTGGCCAACGAGTGGCGCAGTATACCCAATCGATCGCACGTCGTCAAAAAACTTGGGAATGGGTCAGCCCTGGTCAGTCCTGCTGCACGACCCGGCCGACTCCGATCCGTTGGCCGCCAACGCCTGCTTTTCGCCAACGTGGCGGTCAGATCAAGGCGGGCTGGCGGGCCAGGAGGGCTTGAGTCGCGGACAGTGTGGGCACGCCCGGTAGGGGCGAAAAAAAACCCGCCGGAGGCGGGTCCCTGTTGCACACCTGACGCGATCAAGCGCGCGCGATATTCGATGCTTGCTTGCCCTTGGGGCCCTGCGTCACGTCGAAGGAAACCTTCTCGCCCTCTTTGAGGGTCTTGAACCCGCCCATGGTGATCGCGGAGAAATGAGCGAAAAGATCTTCGCTGCCATCGTCCGGAGTAATGAAGCCGAAACCTTTGGCGTCATTGAACCACTTTACTGTACCAGTTGCCATATTGCCACTTCCTTGAAAAAAGACTAAATCCGGGCATATTTCCCGACTTGAATGCTTTTAACTCAACAACGGCCGGAGCGGGATTTGACACACGCGGAACCACGACCCATCTGCTTGACTAAAAACATGCGCCCTTTTTACGCCAAGTCAGGCATACGCGTCAACTGTTTTCCGCGTTTGCGACTCCCCAGGCTGCTCAATTGCGCCAAGATTGGCCAACAGCGGTATTGCGCATCCGCAAAGACTCGTTAGAATTCATCCATGGCAACAAAGCATCAAGACGGCTCACTGCTCGAAGCAAGACGCGCGCAACTCGCGCCGCCACCACTGTACAAGGTCCTGCTGCTGAACGACGACTTCACACCAATGGATTTCGTGATTGTCGTTCTGCAAAAGTTTTTTGGCCTGGATAGAGAACAAGCGACGCGGATCATGCTCAAAGTCCACACCGAAGGGCGGGGAATCTGTGGAATCTACTCGCGTGATGTCGCGTCCACTAAAGTTGAGCAGGTCACAACCTTCGCACGCAGCAACCAGCATCCCCTGGCGTGCGTAATGGAGGAAAACTGAATGATTGCGCAGGAACTCGAAGTCAGCTTGCATATGGCATTTGTCGAAGC
>Ga0116159_1004396_pt1 | contig 11955 bp, 8 predicted proteins | sample AD_JPNAS1_MetaG_FD_89878 | JGI IMG/M metagenome (GOLD analysis project Ga0116159, IMG submission 89878) | Active sludge microbial communities of municipal wastewater-treating anaerobic digesters from Japan - AD_JPNAS1_MetaG | ecosystem: Engineered > Bioreactor > Anaerobic > Digestate | place...
CATCCTCGAGCGGATGCGCCGGGCCGGCACCGGGCCCGAAGCGGTCAAAGAAGGCATTGCGATAGGCCGCGAGCTGCTGGCCGACATGAAAGGCATGATACAGGGCGTGCAGATCTCCGCTCCCTTCGGCCGCGTCCAGTACGCCCTTGACGTCCTGGGGAGGTAGCGCGATGAACAACGGCAACGATATTCTCGGGCGCCTGCAGGAAGGCGTGGTCCTTCTCCTCGACGGGGCCATGGGCACGGAAATCCACAAGCTCCCCCTGACGGAGAAGGAGTGGGACGGCCGTCACGGCTGCAACGAGGCCCTGAACCTTACTGCGCCCGACAAGATCAGGAACATACACCGGTCCTATCTGGCGGCCGGGGCTGACATCATCGAAACCAATACCTTCGGGGCATCGGCTGCCGTTCTTTCAGAATACGATCTGGGAGACGAGTCGCGCGCCGTTGCCCGCGCGGCCGCTGTCATCGCCCGTGAAGCGGCGGATGAAGTGAAAGATCGCGTCTGCCACGTCGCCGGGTCTCTGGGACCCGGCACGAAGCTCCCTTCCCTGGGCCACACCGGCTTTGACGAAATCTACGAATCCTATCTCCCGGCGATCCACGGCCTCCTGGACGGCGGAGTCGACCTGTTCCTTCTTGAGACCTGCCAGGACCCCCTGCAGATCAAGGCCTGTATCTGCGCCATCAGGGACGCCATGGCCGGGCGCAACGTTCGCCTTCCCGTGGCGGCCAGCGTCACCGTTGAGACCACCGGCACCCTGCTGGTGGGAACCGAGGTGCAGGCCGCGGCGGCCATCCTGGCCGGCATGGAGGTGGACATCATCGGCATCAACTGCGCCACAGGCCCGGGTCAGATGGCGCCCCATGTCCAGGAGCTGTGCCGCTGTTTCCCGGGCCCGGTCCTGGTCATGCCCAATGCCGGCCTCCCTGAAAACGCAAACGGGACCCTTGTCTATACCATGAAGCCGGTGGATTTTGCCGGGGAACTGGGGAGATTCGTCGAACAGTACGGCGTAAACCTTGTCGGCGGCTGCTGCGGAACCTCGCCGGACCATATCAGGGCGCTGAGAAAGGCACTCGCCGGGGTGCGCCCCCGGGACCGCTCCGTTGCGCCGGCGCCCGGCGTTGCCAGCCTCTACCGCTTCCAGGAGCTTCGCCAGGAGCCGGCCCCCTTTTTCGTCGGTGAACGGGCCAACACCAACGGGAGCAAACAGTTCCGTGAATACCTGCTGGCGGAAAACTGGGACGGCATGGTCGAGATCGGTAAAATTCAGGTCCAGTCCGGGGCCCATGCCGTGGACCTCTGCGTCGCCTACGCGGGGCGGGACGAGGTGGCCGATGTCATCCGCCTGGTCCCGCAGTTCGCCCTGCAGGTAGCGCTTCCTCTCGTCATAGACTCCACCATCCCGGCTGCAATCGAGGCGGCCCTGAAGCGCTACGGCGGCCGCGCCATCATTAATTCCATAAACCTCGAGGAGGGGGAGGCCAGGGCCCGGCAGGTCTGCAGGCTGGCCCGCCGTTACGGCGCAGCGGTCATCGCCCTCACCATCGACGAGGAGGGCATGGCCAAAACCGCTGAAAAGAAGCTCGCCGTCGCCCGCAGGCTGTACCGGATCGCGGTGGAAGAGGAAGGCCTTGAGCCTTCAGCCATGATCTTCGATCCCCTTACCTTTACCCTCGGGAGCGGCGACGAGACCCTCAGGCCAGCGGCCGTTGAAACACTCCGCGGCATCGAGCTCATCAAGGAACACCTGCCCGGCGTCTTCACCCTGCTGGGCCTGTCGAACATCTCCTTCGGCCTGAACCCCCGTTCCCGGCAGGTGCTGAATTCCGCCTTTCTCTACCGGGCGGTCCAGGCCGGCCTGGACCTGGCCATCGTCAACGTGGCCCAGATTGTCCCCGTGAGCCGCATAGACGGGGAGGACCTGAAAACAGCGATGAACCTGATCGATAACGCCGGTTCGCCCAACCCGCTCCACGAATTCATCAGGCACTTTGACCGGTACGCGGCGAAGGCCGGTGAAGAGGAGCGGGTCCCGGAAGAATCGCTTTCTCCGGAAGAGCGGCTCCGCGCGCGCCTGATAGACGGATCACGCTCCGGTCTTGAGGATATCCTGGATGAGCTTCTCGCCGCCATGGCCCCGGCGGTCATCATCAACACCATCCTGGTCCCCGCCATGAAACAGGTGGGCGAGCTTTTCGGAAGCGGCAGGATGCAGCTCCCCTTCGTGCTGCAGTCCGCCGAAGTCATGAAGCGGGCCGTGGACCACCTGAGCCCCCGCATGGACCGCGTTGAAGCGGCCCGGAAAAACAGCATCGTCCTGGCCACCGTGAAGGGCGATGTCCATGACATCGGGAAGAACCTGGTGGACATCATCCTGTCGAACAACGGGTTCCAGGTCCACAACCTGGGGATACGGGTCGACATAGAAGAAATAATCAGCACGGCGCGGGAAACCGGGGCCGATGCCATCGGCATGAGCGGGCTCCTGGTGAAATCGACCCAGGCAATGAAGGAAAACCTGGAGTTCATGAAGGCGCAGGGCCTGGACATCCCGGTTCTCCTGGGGGGCGCGGCCCTCACCCGGGGCTATGTCCTGGAGGCATGCGACCCGATACTGGATTCGCCGGTCATCTATTGCGAAGACGCATTCCAGGGCCTCCGCGCCATGAACCTATTAAAGGAGGGGAAACTCGCTGAATACAGCGAGGCGGAAAAGGTTCGTTACGCCTCGCGCGTCATGGCGGCGCGTTCCGTCGCGACCGAGGACGTCGATACCGTGGGTCCCGCGCCGTCCATACCGGAGCCGCCCTTCTGGGGAAGCAGGGTTGCCGGCCCGATCCCGCCGGAATCACTCTTCCCCTTCCTGAACGAAAAGGTCCTTTTCAAGGCCCGATGGGGTTTCCGCCGCGGCGCCCTGAACCCTGATGAATTAGAGGCACTGATAACGAAAGAGGCGGGACCCGTTCTTGCGGCCATGAAGGAGCGCCTCCTCCGTGACAGCATCCTGACGCCGCGGGCCGTGCACGGCTACTGGCCCTGCGTTTCCGACGGCGACACGGTCCTTCTCATGGACCCGGCCGACCGCTCCCGGGTAATCGGGCACTTCCATTTTCCCCGTCAGAAAAAGGCTCCCCGCAGGTCCATCGCTGATTTTTTTCTGCCCGGTGCCAGCGGCGCATACGACGTGATCGCCCTCCAGGCCGTCACCATCGGCCCGGGGCTGGATGCCCTGGTGCACGATCTGTACGGGCAGGGGGAATACCGCGACTACCTTTTTTATCACGGCCTGGGCGTGGAACTGGCCGAGGCCCTGGCGGAGCTATGGCACGGCACGGTACGCGCGGAGCTCGGGCTCGTCTCTCCTGAAACCGCTGCTCCGGACGGGCGGAAGGAACGGGGACTGCGCTACTCCTTCGGCTACCCGCCCTGCCCGAGCCTTGAGGACAACAGGAGCCTCCTCGATATTCTCGGCGCCGACCGCATCGGCATTGCCGCCATGGAAAGCGGTGAAATGGTGCCGGAACAGTCGACCAGCGCCTTTATCGTCCACCATCCGAAGGCGCGGTATTTTACCATCGGATGATCTTCATCCGGGTCAGATATACCCCCCCTCCTTGAAGCTGTAGTACGAGAGATTGGTGATGATCACGTGGTCCAGGACGGGGATCCCCACGATTTTACCTGCTTCCGCCAGGCGCCGCGTCGTCTGGATGTCCTCCCGCGACGGCGTGAGCTCCCCCGTGGGATGGTTGTGCGCCACAATGACCGCGGCCCCGCCCTCGCGGATGGCGTCCCTGAAGACCTCCCGGGGATGGACAATCGCCTCGGATACGGTGCCGGCGGAGATCATGGCGTTTTTCAGCAGCCTGTTCTTGTTGTTCAGGACCAGTACCCGGAACTCCTCGCGGTCGAGGCAGGCCATGTGCGGCAGGAGCGCCTTCCAGACCGCTCCCGGCGAATCGAGGCGCCCGTCAGGCACCGGCGCAGTGACGACGCGGCGGCCCATTTCAAAGGCCGCGAGTATCCGCACCGCCTTGGTGAAGCCGATGCCCCTGTTCCGTGCCACCTCCCTGATGCCGGCGGAGGCAATCCCGCCCAGGCCCCCGAAGCTCCGGAGCATGGCCGTTGAAAGATCGATCACGTCATGGTCCCGGGACCCGGTCCCCACCATGACGGCCAGGAGCTCCTGGTCTGAAAGGGAGCGGATCTCAGCCCCTTTCTGGCATCTTTGAACAGGCAAAAGGTATCGTGATAGCTTATGCTTACAATTTGTATCATCAGGCTGCATATCTGTAATAACGAAGAGCTTTTCTAAAAATAAAAAAATTTGTTTGAAATAATAATCTTAATTAATAAACATAATGATATTTATAATAATCCCTCCCCCTTGATGGGGGAGGACAGGAGGGGGTGAAAAAGCATGTCTCGGTCATTACAATCACCCTCCCCTTTCCCCTCCCATCAAGGGAGGGGGATATTGAAAACAGGATTTCGACGTAACCCAATCCCTGCCATCCTCCTCTGCCTGATGATACAGGCGGGGTTATTCCTTTCCGCAGAAGCCCTTGCCGAACCGCTGCCCCCGGATGAATTCCTGAAGGAGAAAAGCGCCGGTAATTACACCGCGGCCCTCGATGCCCTTGAGAAAACGACCCTGGCCCTGGAGGATCCGTCATCTATTGAGGTCAACCTGTTCAGGATCCGGGACCTGATGCGTTATCCGGAGCTGCACGGCCGGGGCATGGAAATCCTCAACCGCATCGCCGCCAAAACCGGCGGGGATTATCCTCACCTGACTGACCGAATTGACATCATCAGGACCATGCTCTACCTCAGCAAGGGGGATGTCAAGGAAGCGGATGCAATACAGAAAAGCCTATCCTTCCTTGATTTCCAGGTCATGGGTCCTTTTCAGAACAGCAGCATTGACGATTTTGAAAAATCGTACAGACCGGAAAAGGGCTTTGACAAGAAACAGCTTTGTCCGGGAAAATTCGGATCAGTCTCGTGGTTCCCGGCAGATCCGGACAGGACCGGGAGCATCAGCTTGAATGAGCTCTTCCCTGACACCAGGCAGTCCTTCTTTTATCTGACCAGGATCATATCGGTCCCTCAAGACGGGGAATATTATCTCATCCTGGGAAAAACCGGGTACACAGACATTTGGATCGACAGCACCAAGATATTCTCCGACCGGACCGGGCACGGCTTCTGCCATGACCAGTATTACTTGCGCATGCAGCTCACCGCCGGTCAGCATCGCCTTCTTATTAAGTCAGGCGATTCCTGCAGCGGCATACAGCTGTCGATCCGGGTCGCTTCGGTCTACGGCGCGCGGCTCCCTGCCGGCGATAATGACAATTCAAAACTGACCGGCCGGGCATCCCTTAACGGCATAATCTATTTCTCGGCATTGGCCGAGCTGCTTAAAATTAAGGAACCGGGACCGGATGATCTGTTCAAAACCGGATACCTCTATCTCGCGTCAAACCTCGTTGACAGCAAGAATAACCGCGGTCTCCCCTTTCTTTCAGCCATACCGGAAGGAAATCCCCTCTATTCATCAGCGTGTTATCACATTGCGATCACCCAGGGGAACGCCGAGGCACGGGACCGCTATCTGAACAAATCGATCCAGGCGGACCCGGGCAATATTGAATCCCTGCGGGAGCTGGCAGGTTTGAAGATTTCCCATGGGTTCGTATATGAAGCCTATTCGCTCATTGATTCCATTAAAAAACTCAATCCCCATTCTCCCTGGCGCCATGAACTGATGGCACGCCTTTTCATGAAACAGCAATGGCCTCACGAAGTCATGGGCCACGCTGCGGCGCTGAAGCATACTTTTTATCGTTCAGCCGGACTGTCGCTGGGAGCTTCCCTGTATATTTCAGAATCGGATTATTCCCGATCCATACCGGACCTTGAAGAGCTTATACGGATCGATTCGTTCAACCTTTCATGGCACCGGGAACTCCTCGACTGCTATGAAAAAATCGGCCGCAACGACCTGGCCGAGCAGTTACTCCTGCGCATGATCGCCCTTTATCCAAACAGCAGTCCGCTGAAGCTCCGCCTTGCCCGGACGGTGGAACTGGAACGCGGACCGGTCCAGGCCCTTCCCTTTCTCACGGCAGCCATCAAAACAGCCCCGGGCAACAGGGATGTCCTCATGAAGCTTGGCCTGACCTACCATAAAATCGGGAAAAAGGGACTGGCTGTATATTACCTCGACCTCGCATGCCGGCATGACCCCGGCAACCGGTGGCTCAGAAATTATCTGGAGACAATCAAGGGCAGCGGAGATGAAATCCCGGACCGGACGGTCTCCCCGTTATCACCATAAACGCTTGAATTCGGACAGGTATTCCGAGGCTATCTCCTTGTTGTCGATGATGAGTATGTTTTCGTCATTGGACCTGTTGGCGTTTTTCGAAAAATTATACGAGCCCATGATCACCCGTTCCCCGTCTATGATGATCACCTTGTGGTGCATCGCTCCCCGGTTGGTGTCCAGCCTCACCGGAAGGCCTTCAAGCTTCATCTTGACATACTGGGAGTGGCCGCTTTTGGCGCCCCGGCGCTCGAATATGCCCTGCACGCTCACGCCGGCCTTGAATTTCCTGATCATCATTTCCCCGATCCCGGCGCTGGTGAAGGAAAAGGCCATGAAATGTATGGAGGATTTCGCCTTCTCCAGCCGCTTGAGGATGATCCGCTCTACGTTGTCTTCGGGAGCGAAATAGGCGTTGATATCGGTCCCGTCGATATTCACGTGATAGTTTTTGCGAAGATCGGCAAAGGGCCCTTCCTCCTTCCGGTTGCCGAAGATCTCCTCGTCGAACATTTCAAGGAACTCGTTCTTATAGATGCCGGCGAGGATCGTTGAATATATCAGGATGGCGTTATTGTTGTTCCTGCCCGAATCGTTCACCGTGGGATTATACGATCCGGTCCAGACATATTTTCCGTCTATCACGGCGAATTTATCGTGCATGAGCCCGCGCCGGCGCGACGGATCGGAGACCATCTCAATGCCGGCCTCTTCCAGGCGTTTCAGGTAGCGGGTCCCCTTCCCCTTTTTTGAGCGCATGGTGTCATGTTCCGTGACAAGCTTCACCGTCACGCCCCGTTTCCGGGCCTTCACCAGGGCGTCTATTATCGCGGGCGAAGATATCTCGTAGAAGGCGCCGTAAAAGCTTTCTTCCGCCTTGCCCAGTATGGCCGCCAGGCCCGTTTCAGGATTGACACTTTTTGAAAGCACGGCCCATTTGCCCGGGGAGGTGAAATACAGCTTCCACCATCCGGCCCCGGACACGCCGGCGGGAAGCAACAGCGCCAGAAACGCCGTCAGGCCTGCCGCCATGATTCTCTGTTTCAAAGAAAGGCACCTCTCTATGGCATTCCAGGCCGTTCTGGCCAGGGTATCGTCTTTCTGGTATAACGAACAACTCCCATCATTAATGAAAAAAAGCCGGAAAAAAACCGGCTCCCCGCTGTAATGGGCACGACGCCGCGGGCTCTTTCAGGTGACCTGGATCCCCGATTTCAGCTCTTCCAGCTTGTCATAGAGTATGTTCTCATACACGGTATAGAGCTTCTGCTCCTCCGCGCCCGGATACATTGCCTTGACCTTCGACACCAGGGTCCTGAAGGGCGTCAGTTTCTTGATGTCCCTGGTGGCCTCAATCATTTCCTTGATGCTCGCCTCGTCCTTCTGGAGGAGGCTGTGGTAGAATTTGAAGGAATTGAGCAGATCGAGGAGCATCGCCTTGTTCTTCTGCACGGCCGGATCGCCATCCTCCCCCTCCAGGAGGTCCTGGATGAAGCTGAGGATGTATTCGGTGTCGAGGGCCGTTATCTCAAAATCGAGGAGGAGCTGGTTGATCTTCGCCAGGTCCATGGTCCGCAGATGAATCCGCGCGAGAAATACGGGATTTGACGACATCATGTTTATGTTCATCACCCGGTCCGAATCCGGGATCTGGAGCCGCTCGGCCAGGAAATAGTTGTTCGCCAGCTCCACGTAGACGATCTCGTTCACCTTGTAGCGGTTTTTTATAATGATGACGTCGTTCGGCGTGACCGCGTCGTCCACCACCACGTAATCGGGCTGGATGCTCACGTCGATTTCGCGCACCATCTGGGCCACGTCGCTCACCAGCATCAACCGCACCGGGATCGCGTCCATTTCCTTGTCGGTGGCGAGAAAGAAGAACTTGGTCTTGAAGTCCCGCAGATCCCGGTAGGGCACCACGATCTCGCCGTTCCGTATCTTCAGCAGGACGTAACCGCGGTCATATTCCTTTTTAATATCGAAGGTCGATCCGACAAAGATGACGACCGGGACCGCGTGGAGGAGGCTCCTGCATTCACTGTCGACATAGATGGATTTCCCCTTCTTGTCAAAGGCGAGGAACTGCCACTTGTCAAAGAATATCTTCAGGAGATATCCCTTCGGCGTTTTTTCTTCGATAAAATTCATCTGTCAGGAAACCCTCCCGGTCAGGTTGAGGAGCCATTCATGGAGGGGCGCCATGTCGCTGAATTTCTTGCAGCAGAACGAAACCAGATCAGCCGAAAAAAGCTCCTGCGGCACCGGCATTTCAATCCCCGCCCAGAGGCCGTTATACAGGAGATACTCGGCGTTTGCATGATCTGCGGGATACCCCCGCGGCACCTTCTTGTAAAAAGCGCCCCCCAGGCCATAGGGCCCCTTCTTCAGCACGCTCTTCACCGCCCGGTCGAGCCCGGGGCCGTATGTTCGGTGCACCACGGAATCCCGGTACTCCCTGATCATGTGCTTTGGGAACATGTATATCCCCGCTCCCAGCATGAGGGTCTTCGGCTCAAGGTGAAAGTAATATCCCGAGCATTCCATCCGGGGCCCCTTCCCCTCCCAGAACCATAGGGCGAGGTTGGTCTTGAAGGGCCGCTTGTCCCTGGAAAAACGCACGTCCCGGTAAATGCGGAATATTGACTTGTCCGTCCTCGGGTCCGCGTGTATCCCCGGCGACCGCCGGGACAGCGCCTCGCCCATGGCCAGCACGAACCGGCGCGCCGGAACCATGACATTCTCCTCGTATTCATCGCGGTGCTGTTCGAACCATTGCTTGGAATTGTTCTTCGCGAGGCCGCGGTAGAAGGCCAGGCACTCCCTGGGAAACCCGTTACATGTCGTAGTCATTCGGTCCACCCCCGATTCATCCCCGGGCGAAAATGGTGCGTTTCCGGTAGCGTTCCAGCTCTCCCTTGAACATTTCGGCGATGCCGGTTATGTCCTTAAACTGTTTTACCATGAAGAGCGTCTTAACCACCTGCTTGATCTTGGTGTCGTCCTGAAGGTCGGCCATTTGCTTCTGGCTCGCCGTGAAGATTTCATCGGCACCGTGGAACGTCTCCCTGATGATATCCTCCACGTGTTTCGGCAGCTTGTTGAACGGTGCGCCGGTCCGGTAATGGATGTTCTTAATGATCAGGGCCACCAGGATCATGACCTTGCGCTTCCGGTCGGCGTCTCGGTCGCTCATCATTTTCTCGAAGGCGGTTATGATGGTCCCGTTCTTTTCCTTGATCGCGTCCATCAGCTCGAACCGGATGTCTTCGGGGAGCTTGTTGAAGGACGGCGCGTGGTGAGGGTAAAAAACCTTCAGGTACTGGGGGGAAAGCATTATTTTTCCCGCGAGTGAATCGGAGGTCGACGAGCCCTGCACGTAGCTCCTGAGATCCTCGATCTTCATGTCAAAGAGAGTGGCGGCTGATGAGAGAAACGCCGGTTTCTCGATAGTGCCCAGGAGCAGCTCAATGCTGCGGTTTTCATTCTTTTCACCGGCGAAAAAGTAGTTCATCAGCATGGCGAGAAACTGTTCGCCGGCGCTGCCCGCGTGGCCGGGATCCTCCACCATTTTCAGGTACTCGTCGATGAGATTGTTGAAGCTTTCTCCCTTTTTTGCCATGCGTTCTCGGCCCCTGCGAAATGCGTCCCGGACCGGAGATTCCGGCCGGGCTGTTCATATTCTAACTGCTGCCGTTAATTAAATCAAGTAAAATTACGCCCTCGCATGAACATCAGCGGCAGCGGTATCAAAACGGCCCGCCTCGTAATAACGGTATCCGATGCCCGCCACCATCGCGGCATTATCGGTGCAGAGGAGCGGCGACGGAATGATGATCTCCTCGTCGTCGCGCTTCTCCTCGCCGAGAAGGGCCCGGAGCCTCCCGTTGGCCGCGACGCCGCCGGCAACCACGATGGTCCGGATCGAGCGGGACCGGGCCGCCGCAAAGGCCCGCCGCACCAGGATTTCCAGGATCCGTTCCTGAAATCCGTACGCCAGTTCAGCCCGGTCGGCACCGGGGTTCTGCTTGACGTAATTAATCACCGCCGTCTTGATTCCGCTGTAGGAAAAGCGCAGGTCCCCGGGCTCGGGCAGGATCTTCGGAAAGATCACTTTTTTCCCCGCTGCGGTGCGGGCGAGCTTTTCAATCACCGGGCCCCCGGGGTACCCCAGGTCCAGGAATTTCGCCACCTTGTCATAGGCCTCCCCCACCGCGTCATCCACGGTCCGCCCTATGACCTCCATTTCGCCTATGCCCCGCACATGATAAAGCACGGTGTTGCCCCCCGATACCAGGAGGCCGATATACGGGAATTCAAGTTCCCGGCCCTCGAGAAAGGGCGCGTACAGATGGGCCTCGAGGTGGTTCGCGGCGATGAGGGGTATCCCCAAAACGTACGATATGACCTTTGCCGACTGGAGCGCGATGAGAAGCGATCCCACCAGCCCGGGCCGGTTTGTGGCGGCCACATAGTCGAGGTCCCTGAACCCCAGCCCGGATTCTCCGAGGGCCCTTTCTATGAGGATATTGATGGTTTCCAGGTGTGCCCGCGAGGCGATTTCCGGCACGACGCCGTAGTATTCCCTGTGGAGATCTACCTGGCTGGAGATGATGTTCGAGAGCACCACCCTGCCGTTTTCCACGACGGCCGCCGCCGTTTCATCGCAGGAACTCTCGAGTCCGAGTCCGATAGTCAAAGGACCACCCTACTTCCCGCCGCTTAAATGCCTGATGGCTTCATTAAGCTGCAGGTCAAATTCAAGATCATAGAGCGGCTTCTTCCTGGACCGGTAGATCCAGTCTTTCAGCATATAGTTGGCCGTTTTGTCAGGCAGGGTCACCCCGTCCCTGGCCAGCGTTGCACGGAAGGAAGCCTTCGTCTCCTCCGTGTATTCAGTATCTTTCCTGACAAACTGTTCCAGGATCTTCCTGTCCCGGACGACTTTCAGGTTTTTCATTTCGCTTTCCGAAAGCTTTTCAAGGGGCACCTCATAATCGGGCTTGATCCCTTTTTTATGTATCAGCTCGCCCGAGGGGGTGTAGTATTTGGCGACGGTGATGGCCACGCCGATATCGTCATCCAGGTTAAAGGATTTCTGGACCGATCCCTTCCCGAAGGTCTTCACGCCCAGGAGCTTTCCCCGGCCGTTGTCCCGGATCGCGCCGGAAAGTATCTCCGACGCCGATGCGGAGCCGTTGTTCACCAGCATGATGAGGGCCCCCCGGTAGATCGGCTCGCTCTGCGATTTGTAAACCTGGACGCGGCCGCTGCCCTCTTTTCCCCTCGTCGACACGATGGTTTTACCGCGCTCCAGCAGAAGCTCCGATATTTCTATCGATGAACTGAGGAGGCCGCCGGGATTGTTCCGCACGTCAACGACGATTTTCTTTATCCCCCCGGCGTTGAAAAACTTGAGCGCCCTGGTCACGTCCCGTGTCGTCTCGGACCCGAAATTCTTCAGCCTTAGATAGCCGATGTTTCTTTCCTTGATGACATCATACTCGACGCTGGTAATCTTCACCGGTGCGCGCTCCAGTTCGAAATTCATCGGTTCATCAAACCCCTCGCGCCTGACCTGCAGCTTGACCGTGCTTTTCGGCAGGCCCCG
>Ga0116159_1004398_pt1 | contig 11950 bp, 10 predicted proteins | sample AD_JPNAS1_MetaG_FD_89878 | JGI IMG/M metagenome (GOLD analysis project Ga0116159, IMG submission 89878) | Active sludge microbial communities of municipal wastewater-treating anaerobic digesters from Japan - AD_JPNAS1_MetaG | ecosystem: Engineered > Bioreactor > Anaerobic > Digestate | place...
CTTAACCAGGAGGAGCATTATAATTCTCTTAGCATTGTTGGAGAAACAAATATTTAAACTTCCGGTTTAAAGTGATAAACTTCTAAATAAATGGTTTGTTTAATTGTTTCAAAATTATTTTTTGCAAATTCGTAATCGTTGCTCATCAACTGCATGGGGATGGGGAAACCTCCGCTTTCGTAAGGTGGCTGAAGGTAGTAATTCTGTAATTCGACGAATTCATGCCGGTGATAAAATTCAATTCTTCTTTTTGCAGCATCAGTATTGGGCATTTCAACTTCCAGTATTACAGGCAAATTTACTTTTTCAAGAAACGATTTCAATGCCTCTGTGCCCAAATACTGGCTTCTCAACTTTTCTTCAATAGCAAAATGTTCGATATAAATAAATTTTTCAAAATTCCAGTAATTGAAAATTCCCACAAAGCTGTTTTTATTCATCAATACGTAAGCATGAAAGTTTGGATTGTTCAGTTCCTTTTCCAGATTCTGTAAGCTTCTGCGTTCATTTTCAGGAAAAGCAGAAGAATACAGCCTGTAGAATTGCTGAAAAAACGCATCAGAAGAGGATTGCATCCTTTTAAAATCAATCATGGCAAACAGGTATTGGTATGTTTGTTACTACGGTTTTTTTCAAGGAAAAATGTTGAAACTTTCCGGGTTCAAATAGTCTTTTTCAATATCCAGAAAATATTTGTAAGTGCCCACTTTCAGCTCAATGCAGGCGTCGTAATCGCATACGATAATACTTTTGGGATGCAGTTGCAGTGCGCTCACCGTCCACATCTGACTGATAGGTTCTTCTACTGCATGGCGCAGAGCGCGAGCCTTGTTGTGTCCATTAACGAGAATCAAAACTTCCCGAGCATCCATTATAGTTCCCACACCAACGGTAAGAGCAGTTTTGGGAACCTGATTAATATCGTTATTGAAGAAACGCGAATTGGCAAGTATGGTGTCGGTAGTCAATGTTTTTTGTCGCGTACGCGATGAAAGAGATGAGCCCGGCTCGTTAAATGCGATGTGTCCGTCCGGCCCTATTCCTCCTACAAAAAGCTCAATTCCTCCCACCGATTTCATTTTTTCTTCGTAAGCTGCACATTCTGCTATCAAATCTTCAGCATTGCCATTGAGAATATTTACATTTTCGGGTTTGATATCAATATGGCTGAAAAAGTTTTTCCACATGAAACTGTAATAGCTTTCTTCATGTTCACGGGGTAACCCAACATATTCGTCCATGTTGAAAGTGATAACATTTTCGAAGGAAATAATGCCTTTTTTGTTTAATTCGATTAAATAATGGTACATGCCGAGAGGCGAAGATCCCGTTGGCAAACCCAAAACAAAAGGTTTTTGAGCGCTTGGCTGGGCATGAAGAATTTTTGCTGCCACGTAATTGGCTGCCCACTGCGATAAAGTCGGGTAATCTGGCTGAATGATGAGTCTCATGATGAAAAAGGTTTTTTATAGTTTTATAGTTTTTTACAAAAGTACGATTATTTCTTTCGTTTTAAAAGAATATTTTAAAAAATATTAGTCCAACATTTTTTGTTGCACAAACAAATTTTATCTCTTCTCATTTTTGTCGGGATGATTTGTTATTTTTGTTCTGAGAAAACCAAATTTTCCGTTATTATGAAAAATCACCTATTGTCTATTTTATTGTTGGTAGCCTGCCATCAAAGCATTTATGCATCTTCTTATCAATCTTTTGTTAAAAATTCTGAAGCGCTCATTCAACGCGTGTTGCCCGAAAAGGCGAATCATTTTGTGATTGAACAAATTTCTTCTGAGCACGGGAAAGATGTTTTTGAGATCGCTATATCCGAAAATGGAAAAATTGTATTGCGGGGAAACAATGAACTGTCTGTTGCTATGGCTTTTAATCGTTATTTGCGGGATGTTGCGCATGTCTCTTACGACTGGTTTTCCGTATCACCTTTACAAATAAAAGGAGAATTGCCTTTGCCGATTTCAACAATAAGAATGGCATGTAGTGCGCAAGAAAGATTTTTTAACAATACTTGTACTTTTGGTTATACTTTTCCGTTCTGGAATTGGGAACGGTGGGAAAAATTTATCGACTGGCTGGCAATGAATGGGGTCAACCGGCCATTAATGCTGGCCGGACAGGAAAAAGTCTGGTTAAATGTATGGCAATCTTTTGGATTGAAAAAAGAAGATATTCAGGCTTATTTTTCCGGGCCTGCGCATTTGCCGTGGCACCGAATGGCGAATTTGGATAAATGGGGCGGCCCCTTGCCGGTTTCGTATATCGAAGGTCAGTATCGGCTTCAGAAAAAAATTCTCGCCAGATGCAGAGAATTGTCTATGAAACCTGTTTTGCCGGCTTTTGCCGGACATGTTCCCGAACAGCTAAAACAAATTTATCCGGAGGCTAACATTCATCAAATTTCTCCGGGTTGGGGTGGAATGGACGCCGATTATACAACCTATTTTCTCGATCCTTCAGAAAAACTATTTTCCGAAATTCAATATCGTTTTCTGAAAGAACAGGAAAAACTTTATGGCATTTCACATCGCTATTCGGCCGATCCTTTCAACGAAATTGACCCACCCAGCTGGGCTCCTGAATATATTGCTTCTGTGGCAAAAACAATTTACCGATCGATGAAAAATGCTGATCCAGAAGCTATTTGGTATCAGATGTCGTGGACTTTTTACTACGACAGCGAACACTGGACGCAGGAGCGGCTCAAAGCTATGGTTGAAAGTGTTCCGAAAGGGAAACTGATTTTTTTGGATTATGTGGCAGAGGAAGAAGAATTTTACAAGCGGACAGAAAACTTTTTTGGAGCGCCATTTATTTGGTGTTATTTGGGAAATTTTGGCGGGAATACCCATTTGGTTGCGCCCATGAAAAAAGTTTCCAAAAGAATTGTAGAAGCACTAAAAGTGGCAAATTGTCTTGGCGTGGGTGCTACGCTGGAAGGGCTGAATGTGAATCCCGAAATTTATGAAATGGTATTGGAAATTCCTTGCAGCAATCAAATTTCTTCGTTCAATCTGGACGAATGGATAAAAAATTATGCTGTCAGAAGAGCCGGACAGGAAGATTCGGCTGTCATTGAAGCATGGAAGTTGTTAAAAGAAAAAGTCTTGGTGGACGAGGCTCAAGTAATTGGGAATCATAGCGTTGTTTTTCAGGTTTTGCCGGTCATGGATTTAAAGGAAAGTTCATGGACTACCAATCCATTTGTTCCTTATGACAATCCCGATTTGGCGAAAGCTTTACAAATCATGTTGCAAGCAAATGAAGAAAGTCGAAAAAATGATGCCTATTGTTTTGATGTCGTTAATTTGGCCAGGCAAGCACTCGGAAATTATGGCAGTTGCCTTTACGAAAAAATGATGACTGCTTATCGAGAACAAAATCTCTCTGATTTTCAAAAATATTCTCATCAGTTTATTTCACTTGGAATGGAAATTGACTTGTTGTTGGGAACAAGAAAGGAATTTTTACTTGGCAGTTGGCTTTCAGATGCACGTCGCTGGGGAAAAACGAGAGAGGAAAAAATCTATTACGAAAGAAATGCGCGTGAAATTATCACCACATGGCATAAGTCCGGCGGCGAATTGGTAGATTATGCCAATCGCCAATGGAATGGCCTTATGCGGAGTTATTATTTGCCACGTTGGGAAAAATTTATTGAGCTCTTGCAAAAGTCCTTGATAAACGGCACTTCTTTCGAACAAGAAGATTTTTCTGCCTGGTGTATCGATTTTGAGAGAAAATGGGTGAATGGAGAAATTCAAGAGAATTTTTTGGAAAAACCCAGTGGAAATGCTATTGAAACGGCTCAACGTTTGTTTGAAAAATATAGTACCGAAATGCTGAAATAAAAATCGAGTAGTTAGGGGGATTACTCTACCACCCTTTCACATTACCATGCGTGTTCTTACACACAGCGGTTTCTTTTAATTGTTTAACTTCTCCAGCTGAACACATTGATAAACAAGCAAACATACTGTCTGGAGGATGAGTTTGGGTACTACAAATTTGTTCTAAAAAATAAAACTCATTGAAATCCAGTATGTTACAATTTTAATCGACTGAATTTGACTACCAAACTAACCAATATCAGTGTGTTTTTAACAAAACTTTAACGTTACGTTATTCAAATTTGGAAAGTTGAGCTAAAGAACCATTGATAATAGATTAAATTTAAAATGAATGGTTGTGTAGGACAGATTTAATGCCTAAAAAGTAAGATAGTATTTTCTTACGAAGGAATTAAGTTTTGAAGAGCGAACCATATGTCTTTTATTTTGAAATACAAAAGAATACGGATATCAAATTACTGTTTGCAAATTATCCTCTTTTCATTTCATTGATTATTTTCATCGTATCGGAAGCAATCATGAATTCTTCATCTGTAGGAATTACGGCAACTTTCACCCTCGATTCTGCAGAACTTATGAGTGCTTCTTTGCCACGTGCTTCAGCATTGGCTTTTTCATCAACATCTATCCCCAGATAAGTCAGTCCCTTTATTATGTTTTGTCTGGTTTTGGCCTGATTTTCTCCAATACCACCGGTAAAAACGATTAAATCTACTCCATTCAAGGCAGCAGCATAAGCTCCAATATATTTTTTTATCCGGTACTCATACATGTCAAGAGCGAGTTTTGCTCTTTCATTGCCATTTGCAATGGCGGTTTCAATATCGCGCATATCGGATGAAATGCCTGAAACGCCCAATACACCGCTATGTTTGTTGAAAAGTGTAGAAAGTGCAGAAGGCCCAATCATTTCTTTTTCCATCAGAAAAGTGGCAATTCCCAAATCCACATCTCCGGAGCGTGTACCCATCATCAATCCTTCCAATGGTGTAAATCCCATCGAAGTATCAACCGATTTACCGTTTTCTATGGCGGTAATGGAGGCTCCATTTCCCAGATGTACGGTGATGATTTTCGTTTGTACGTAATCCATATTCAAGAATTCACAGGCCCGATGTGAAACGTAGCGGTGGCTAGTACCGTGAAACCCGTATCGGCGAATACCGTATTTGGTATAAAGAGAATATGGAATTGCATACATGTAGGCATATTCGGGCATTGTTTGATGAAAGGCCGTGTCGAAAACTGCTACTTGTGGAACCGTCGGCAATAGTTCGCCGATAGCATTAATACCGGCCAAATTTGGTGGATTGTGCAAGGGAGCTATATCGATGCATTCTTCTATTTTTTTGATTACTTCGTCAGTAATCAGCACACTTGAATTGAATTTTTCGGCACCGTGAACTACTCGATGCCCTACGGCATCTATTTCTTCCAGCGACTTAATACAACCATGCTTTGCGCTGGTAAGCACTCCCAATATATATTCAATGGCTGTCTGATGTTCCAATACTTCACCTTCCAGAATAATTATCTGATTGTCTTGTCGGATATGTTTCAAAAGGGAACCTTTCATGCCTATCTTTTCCACTCCACCCGAACCAAGAACTTTGTTATTCTCCAAATCGAGCAATCGGTATTTTACGGAGGAACTTCCGCAATTCAACACTAAAATTTTCATTTTTTATCCTCCTTATTTTATAACATTACCAAATTCATCATATTCGTAAAATCCCTTTCCTTTTTTTATGCCAAAATGTTTTGCGCGAGAAAGACGCAACAAGACCGGCGAAGGTTTGTATTTAGAATTGCCATATTCCTGATACAAATTTTCCATAAGTTTGACAATTTTTTCGATTCCCATTTGGTCGGCTGTTCGGAATACACCCAAGCGATGACCAAAACCAACGGTAAGTACTTTGTCTATGTCTTCAACGTTGGAAATGCCTTCCATTAACATGGCACAGGCTTCGTTGAGCTCTATTAAAAACAAACGAATACTCACCAGCCCTGCCGATTCGGCGACTGCAACATATTGATGATTGATCAGACGGGCAAATTGACAAATTTTTTCGTACGTTTCGTCGGAAGTGTAAAGCCCTCTGACGATTTCAATAATATTTGATCCGGGAACATTGGAAAGGAAATGAAGCCCTATGCAACGTTCCTTATATTGCAGTTCTGATGCAAGTTCCGTGATAACCACAGTGGAAATATTGGAAGCAATGATGGCTTGAGGAGACAGGACTTTTTCGAGTTGAAGAAAAACTTCTTTTCTTTCTTCAACGTGCCTTTCTCCCGTTTGGTCATCATAGCGTACTGCTTCAATGACAAAATCGCAACCGGCAAAATCTTTATATTTCGTTGTTCCATGTACGCGGCTGAGAGCAATTTTTTTTTCGTTCTCCGTCAATCCCCAGTTCTGAATTCTTTTATTCAGTTTCCTTTCAATCCGGCTGTAAGCATTGGCAATTTTTTCTTCTGTAGGTTCCAAAAAAACAACTTCTATTCCGTTGAGCAAAGCAATGGTTGCAATAGCACTTCCTTCGTTTCCGCAACCGACCACTCCGATTTTTGAAAACAAAGTACGTCGGCGACTCCTCTTGCTCAGACCATATTTTTCTATGGGTTCAATAATTGGTTGGGACATATTTTTTTATTGTATGGTAAAAACACTTATTTTATCGCCAGATTGGAAGTAATGGTAATCATGTGAAAGATATCCTCTACCGAGCAGCCACGAGAAAGATCATTGACAGGTGCTGCCATTCCTTGCAGTATTGGGCCAACAGCTTCTGCTCCGCCAAAGCGTTCCACCAATTTGTATCCAATGTTTCCCGACTGAAGATCAGGGAAAATCAATACATTTGCTTTTCCTGCTACTGCACTTTCAGGCGCTTTTCGATGGGCAACAGAAGGGACGAGAGCTGCATCCGCCTGAAGTTCTCCGTCAATTAAAAGTGTCGGGTCCATTTCACAGGCAAGACGGGTAGCTTTCACTACCTTATCTACCAACTCATGGCTGGCACTGCCTTTGGTGGAAAAACTCAGCATGGCAATGCGTGGTTCTATTTCTCCAATTTGGCGAGTCGTTTTAGCTGTACAGACCGCAATTTGAGCCAATTCCTCAGCTGTAGGATTGGGATTTACTGCACAGTCGGCAAAAACAAGCAATCCGTTTTCGCCGTATTGAGGCGTTTTGGTAAACATGAGAATGGCACCGGAAACAACCTGAATGCCGGGTAAAGTTTTAATTATTTGAAATGCAGGGCGAAGCACATCCCCCGTAAAATTCCGAGCTCCGGCAAGTTCCCCGTCAGCATCTCCGTTTTTAATCATCAGACAGGCAAAATAAAGCGGATTTTTCGTCAATTCTTCAGCTTCCTGATAGGTTATGCCTTTGTTTTTGCGAATATTGTACAGCAAATCGATGTATTCTGCTCTTCGAGGACTTGTTTCGGGATCGATAATTTCTGCCTCAGCAATATGATTTAAATGCAAATTCGATGCTGTTTTTAGAATGACATCTTCTTTTCCCAGTAAAATTAAATGAGCAGCCTTTTCTTTTAATATTATTTCAGCTGCCTGCAAGGTACGGGTTTCATCTCCTTCGGGCAATACAATTCGCTTAATATTTGCTTTTGCACGCTCCAATATTTTGTTCAGTAGATCCATTTTTTATAATTATTTTTCACTAATTTGCTGTAAACAATACCTATAGCTCTTTTGCTTTTGAGCAATACAAAAGTATCCAAAATAAATTGAAATTGCAATGTAGAGATGGCAATTTTTATTTTTTTATTTTTTTCTTAGCTGTTACATATCGCGTCCAACGGATTTTTCATCAAAAAATGAAAAATTTTTGTTCATTTTAACCATTTATCCAGCCACTCAAAGAAAGTGCGTTGCCACAAAATTCCGTTTTGTGGTTGTAAAACCCAATGATTTTCATCAGGGAAAATAAGCATCTCCGCAGGAACACCCTGCAAAACTGCTGCATTAAAAGCTGCCATAGCTTGTGAAGCGAGGATGCGATAATCTTTTTCTCCGTGAATAATGAGTATTGGAGTATCCCATTTGTCGACAAATAAATGTGGCGAATTGGCATAAGTTCGACGAACGACGGGATTTTTTCTGTCCCAGTAGGGTCCACCCAAGTCCCAATTTACGAACCAGAGTTCATCCGTTTCAAGATATTGTTGTTCGAGATTGAACATACCATCATGAGCGATAAAGGCCTTGAATCGTTTGTTGTGATGCCCTGCCAGCCAATATACGGAAAATCCTCCATAGCTGGCACCCACACATCCAAGTTTGTTTTTGTTTACAAAAGGTTCTTTAGACAAGGCATCGATGGCAGAAAGATAATCTTTCATGTTTTGACCGCCATAATCGCCACTGATTTGCTCGAGCCAAGCTTTACCGAAGCCTGGAACGCCTCTGCGATTAGGAGCAACTATAATGTAGCCATTGGCAGCCATAAGCTGGAAATTCCAGCGGTACGACCAAAATTGGCTCACAGTGGACTGAGGACCGCCTTCGCAAAAAAGTAAAGCAGGATATTTTTTTGCAGGATCAAAATCCGGCGGATAAATGACCCAAGTTTGCATTTGCTTTTTGTCGGTAGTGGTAATCCATCGTTCTTCAACTTTTCCCATTTTAAGTTTTGACAATAGTTCCTTGTTCTCAAAGGACAATTCCGCTTCCTTTCCCGTAACCGGATCAATAAAGTAAATCTCGTCAGGTTTGCTCATGGAATGTTTCACTCCGATAAGACCATTTCTCGCCTCTGCTACAAATCCATAGTCGTGTACTCCATGTGTGATGGGAGTAATTGATTTTGTTTGCAAATCGGTTTTGTAGATTTGTGTAACGGCGTGCCAACAACTGACAAAATAAATAGAACGGCTGTCGGCACTCCAAGAAATTGCATTGCAATTCTGATCAAATCCTTCCGAAAGATCCAATTTTTCTCCGCTTTGAACATTCATTACGAATAAACGGTTTTTATCCGATTCGTATCCATCGCGTTCCATGCTTTCCCAAGCCATCCATTTTCCGTCGGGAGAAAACTTTGGATTGATGTCGTAACCCTGCATTCCTTCCGTTTTATTCTCGGTTTTACCATTTTCGAGATAGTAAAAGTAAATATCCGAATTGGTGGAAAGGGCATATTCTTTCCCGGTTTTTTTTCGGCAGGTGTAAGCAATAATTTTCCCGTCAGGACTCCAGTCGAGTTGTTCAATACCACCAAAAGGTTTCATGGGACATTCATAAGGTTCTCCTTTCATGATATCTTGCTCATTTTTCAGCGTATTGTCTTTAAAGTCGGCGATAAAAGGATGAGGAATGCTCTCTACCCATTCGTCCCAATGCTTGTACATTAAATCGGTAACAATTCGGCCTGTTGCTTTTGGCAAATCGGGATATTTGTCGGCAGCAGTTTTACCGTATTTAACATCGGCAATAAAAAGCACTTTCGATTCGTCGGGAGAAAAAAGAAATCCATTGATGCCTCCATCGCGGTTGGAAATTTGTTTGCGCTCACTTCCATCGATTTTCATTGTCCATAACTGGTTGCTTCCACTTTCGGAAGAGAGGAAAGCAATGTGTTCGCCATCTTTCATCCATCGGGCCTCGGCTTCTTTTGTGGCTGTATGAGTGATTTGATGCTTGTTTGTTCCATCAACGTTCATAATGAAAAGTTCAGTATTTCCTTTGTTTTCGGGAATACTGTAATAGGTAACACTGTAAAGTATTTTGGTTCGATCAGGAGAAATTTGTACTCCGCCAACTCTTCCAAAAGACCATAAAACTTCGGGCGTCATGCGTCCATTTTCGATATTGGGAATCTGTTTCCCGATTACGGAATGATTTTCTTTTTCAGTGCATCCAGCACCTAAAACGGCTATTGCCATAAGAATCGTTTTAAATTTCATTTGTAGCTTTCAATTGTAATTTTTAAGCGTAAGTCTAAATATTTTGAACAAAATCCTGTCTCAAATGCAAAAGTAAATAATTTCCGAATATTTATAAATGTTCTGAAAGATTTTCTGGTAAACTCTGCAATTTTGAAAAAATATGATGAGTTTTTGGTAAATCTCAAAAAAAAAGCGTACCTTTGCACCCCAATCAATCGTAATCTCTGACAGAATAAAAGAAGTCTGTATATATTGCGAATTTACTTAAAAAATCAAGTGAGATGGACTTATTAAAAATTGCAGAACAATCTTTTGAGCAGGAAGTAAAAACTTATCCTGAGTTTAGAAGTGGTGATACCATCACAGTAGCTTATCGAATTAAGGAAGGAAACAAGGAAAGAATCCAGGAATTTAAGGGTGATGTTATAAAAATTTCCGGTCATGGAGGAAAGAAGCATTTTACTGTTCGTAAAATGTCGGGAAATGTAGGTGTAGAACGAATTTTTCCTATGGATTCTCCGTTTATCGAAAGTATTACGGTCAACAAGCATGGTAAAGTGCGTCGAGCCAAGCTGTATTATTTGAGAAATCTGACCGGCAAGAAAGCCAAAATTAAGGAAAGAAGAGTTTGACATTGGCTTTTCGGCAAAGAAATTAAAAACAGGAGAAGTTTGCTTCATTGCAGATTTCTCTTTTTTTGTTTCTTATCGTCATTTTTCAACCGAAAAAAGTTTTTTCTTTTTTTCCCCACAACAGCATGACAATTCCACATACAATCGGAAAAACGGCTATTGAAATCAGCAACATATCGAAATGCATAACCAGCAGATTTTCTATAAAATTCAACAATATCCCGGTATGGATATAATGGTACAGCAAAAACGAAATGCCTGTTGCTCCAATTAGCCATACAATCCAGGAATGATCTTTCTCTGTTGGCAACCGTCGCATGACTTTTAAGGAAAAACCATTGTCGGGTATTTCCGTTTTATGGGTTTTGAAAAATTCCTTTAATTTTTCTTCTGTTTGTTCATTTTTTGTCATAACCTTCCTTATTTAGATAATCCATCAATTTGTTTTTTCCCTTTAGCAGGTAGGTTTTTACCGTTCCTTCCGGACAATTCATGATTTTTGCAATTTCTTTCTGAGTTTTGTCTTCCATATAATGCAAAATGAGCACTGTTTGTTCTTCTTTTTTTAAGTATTGCAAAGCGCTGTAAAAGTCCAACTTTTCAGCAGAAAACGCATTGTCGGACTGATATTGAAGGTCAATTTCCCTAACGTCGAGTTCGGAAAATTGTTTTTGAGTGCGCATTGAGTCCTAAAACACATTGTAAGCGATGCGATAAAGCCATGTGGAAAAGTTGGACAAAGCTTGAAACGAGTGAATATTCACAAATGCCTTGATAAATGTTTCTTGTGCCAAATCGTCGCTCAATGAGGCATCGCCCATTGTCAGATTCAAAAAGAACCGGCGAATGGGCGACTGATATTTGCCAACGAGTTTTTCAAAAGCTTTGTTGTCGCCAAGCAAGGTGAATTGTGTTATCCAATGCAGATCATCCCTGTTGCTCATTCTGCTCAATTGGTTGTTTCTCTTTTGACCGATCGTAAAAATGCACTACTAAATATCCAATGCCCACAAAAGTTGGAACAATTCCCACAATCAGCCCATCATTATTGTGATTGATGATAAAGTAAATAAGCAAGGCAAGTCCCACTGCAGTCCATAATACGCCTTTTTTTAAGTTGGAGTTCGGCTTATCCTTTTTATCTTTCTGGAAAAAATCTTCAGGAACAGGCTGTCCCATTTCCAACGCCTTCATGTACAGTTCAAATTTTCGTTTCGACTCCTTGTTTTTTGCAGCATAAATAATCCATATCAGAATAATGACAAAAAGGAAAGGTGCAACCACAATCATGAAAATCTGGAATCCTGTAAGTGGCATGTCTTCTCGTGCATTGCCTTCAATTTTTTTCCTTTCGTTTTCCAGTTCCGCTTTTTTCAGTTCCAGCAATTGTTCGGGCGAAAGTTTATTGAGCAAGATGGAATCTTTCTCCCGCTGGGTCAGATTTTCCAAAGCAGCCGGCAATGACGGATGGGAACTTTCATCAGATTTGTTCTGCGCAAAACCGATACCGGAAAACAGTATCAGCGAAAAC
>Ga0116159_1004408_pt1 | contig 11938 bp, 8 predicted proteins | sample AD_JPNAS1_MetaG_FD_89878 | JGI IMG/M metagenome (GOLD analysis project Ga0116159, IMG submission 89878) | Active sludge microbial communities of municipal wastewater-treating anaerobic digesters from Japan - AD_JPNAS1_MetaG | ecosystem: Engineered > Bioreactor > Anaerobic > Digestate | place...
GAGTCCGCCGAGTGACATTCTTACATATTTACGTCCAAGTGCGGTTGCAATGGATTTCCCCAACGATGTTTTACCAACTCCCGGAGGTCCATACAAACAAATAATTGGCGATTTCATATCGTTTTTCAGTTTCAACACTGCTAAGTGCTCCATTATTCGCTCTTTGACCTTTTCGAGACCGTAGTGATCTTTGTCTAATGTCTCTTGCGCTCTTTTTAGGTCAAAGTTATCTTCTGTATATTCGTTCCATGGCAGTTCGAGCAATGTATTCAGATAGTTCAACTGAACGGAATAGTCTGGAGCCATGGGGTTCATGCGCCGTAGCTTAGCAAGCTCTTTATCAAATGTTTCGCCAACCTCTTTCGACCACTTTTTGGTTTTTACCCGTTCGTTCATCTGTTCGATTTCATTTTGAACGGGATCGCCTCCAAGCTCGTCTTGCAGAGTTTTTATCTGTTGGTTAAGAAAAAATTCTCGCTGCTGCCTGTTGATATCGGTTCTAACTTTTCCTTGAATATCGTTTTTCAGCTGTGTAAGCTGTAACTCCTTGTTTAACAACTCCAACAGGTTTAAAGCTCGCTCTTTGTAGTTTGGTGCATTTAATAAATTTTGCTTGTCGTCTGGCCTAAGATTGCTGCTCGATGCTACAAAATTTATCAAATATCGCTTGTCTTCTATGTTGCGTAGAGCAAACCTTAATTCATTTTGAAAATTATCTGACTCTTTGACTAGTTTAAGCGCGTAGTCCTTGACTGAGCCTGCCAAAGCCTCAAATTCACGTTGTGCGGGGATTTTCTCATCAGCCCTCGCTACATGTCCCGTGAGATATGGTTCTATCGCCATAATTGATTTTATCTCTACGCGGTGTTTCCCTTGTAGCACAACGGTTACCGAGTTATCGGGCATCTCAAACATTTTGATGATAACGCCGATGGTTCCGTATTTATGCAAATCATCAAAACCGGGGTTTTCGGTGTCAACGTTTTTTTGCATAACGGCACATAAGATGCGGTTTCCTGCGTTAACCGTATCAACTAATCTGCGACTTTTTAAGCGTCCTACAATGATGGGAATAATAACTCCAGGAAACAGAACGGCATTACGCAATGGCATTATAGGCACTGGAACAAATTCGTCATATTCCAAGGTAGATTTATCGTCATTAATAATTGGGTACGCTCCGGGCGAATCGAGCTGGAACGTCATATCTTCTTCGTTATGAATATCGTCAAATGTCATGGTAAATAAGTTTTCGGCTTTAATTATAACAAAAAGTAAACTAAAGATTTAAAACCTGTTAAAATGTCATGTTTCAAGGCGCTTCATAAGTATCCAACTGCTGCGTTACTTTCGATATTCGGACTCAGTCACGTACTTCATGTACGCTCCTTCACCCTCAATCTCAGCGCCTTGCATTTGGACACTTCTGAAACATCTTGCTGTTTTGTTTGTATTACTATGTTTTCTATTGTTCTTGTGATAACTGATAAATATGTCTTAATATTTCTTCATCTATTTCATTTAATATCAAGCCCCTGCGTTCAAGAACAAGCCGTGCGGTGTCGAGAGCTTGATTGATATCGTAATTTTTAAAGCCTAAAGCACCTCCCCAACTGTACGATGGTATAAAAGAACGCGGAAATCCCGAGCCAAAAATATTCGCTGAAACTCCTACAACAGTTCCCGTATTAAACATTGTGTTGATACCGCTTTTAGAATGATCACCCATAATTAGACCGCAAAACTGCAATCCTGTTCTAATAAATTTCTGCTGCGGATAGTTCCATACTTTTACTTCGGCGTAATTGTTTTTTAAGTTCGAGTTGTTTGTGTCTGCTCCCAAATTACACCATTCGCCGATTACTGAGTTACCTAAGAATCCATCGTGGGCTTTGTTGCTGTATCCGAATATAACCACGTTGTTTAGCTCTCCACCAACCTTGCAATTAGGACCTATGGTTGTGGCGCCGTAGATTTTTGCGCCCATTTTAAGTGTCGATTCATTGCACAATGCAAACGGAGCACGTACCAAACAGCCCTCCATTATTTCGGCTTTCGGTCCGATGTAAATATCTCCGCCATTGGTGTTTAACACTGAAGCCTCAACGGTTGCTGTCGGGTGCATAAAAATGCGACCGTTACCAATTACTCTATTTGTTTCAGAAATAGGAGCCGAAGCAATACCTTTTGTTACTATATCGAAATCTGATTTTAATTCTATATCGTTCAGTTTGAATATGTTCCATGGGTATTCTATTTCGCGAATATCGTTTTCATATTCAATTTTCTCAAATGCTTCAGTGTCGAAGCTATTATATTGGACATTTTTAGCTTGTGTTGCTACTGCAATCCACTTGCCCTTGCGGAACAGAGCTTGGTTTTGGGCTAAATTTTCTATTGACTTAACCAAATTTTTATCGGGCAAAACACCTGAACGTATCACAATGGTTTCGCCATCCGGTACTGGGGAATACTTTTTTTGCAAATATTCGGGAACAATCTGATAACCTTTTCGTGAAAGAAAATGCTCCCACTTTTCGATAATGGTAATAATACCAACTCTTATACCTCCAACACCTCGAGTGAATGTTAAAGGCAATAAATTATCTCTGTTTGGTGCGTCGTGTAGGCAAAATGTTTTCATTGTTAAATATGTTGTAGGGTTAGTATTGTATGTTTTGTGCAAAGTTAAAGATATTTTGTAGCTAACATGCCAATAACATAAGTTTCACACAAAAAAAGCCCTGTCATTACGACAGAGCTACAAACGTATGAAACATGAAATTAGTCTATTTTTTTGCCTCTAAGTGCTTAGCGTAGCGACTGCGGAACTTATCAACACGTCCTGCGGTGTCAACAAGTTTCATTTTACCAGTAAAGAACGGGTGTGATGTGTTTGAAATCTCTAATTTGATAAGAGGATAAGTTTCTCCGTCAATTTCAATAGTCTCTTTTGAATTAGCAGTAGATCTGGTAATAAAGACAGTGTCATTTGACATATCGCGGAACGCAACTAAGCGATAATTTTCGGGATGAATACCTTTTTTCATTTTTATATGATATTTACAATTAATCTTTTATATTCGGGTTGCAAAGATAATAATTTTATTTGTTCTATGAGCACAACATTTGTAATTTTTTTAATTTTTATTAAATCTACCTCAATAATTAATTACCTCAAGCTAACATTTATTGTTAACTAACTTAGTATCAAATATATTCTCAACACATTACTGTTGTATTGCTTTTTCGATTATTCGGTAACAATTCCAATAATTTTTGTTTTCGTATTCAGGTGAGCCCGAATAAATTAATTCTTTGTTTTTAAAAATAATCATTTTGGGGAAAGATTGAATATTTAGCTTACTACAGAAAGATTTTTCAGCAAAATGTATCGGGAAACAGTACTTCTCTCTTACCCGTTCCACAGTATTGTGGGTACTGTCTCTTTTTAAAGGGACATTAACTGAATAAATATCCACGCGTGGGTTGTCTTTATACTTGTTAAACAACTTCTCATATTCTGGAAATTCTCTAAAACATACACCGCAAGAGGTAGACCAAATGTTAAGAACAACTATTTTCGAGGATTCTGAAATATCAATAGTATCATTTGTATCTGAGATTATGCATATTGAAGGGATCTCTTTTATATCATCTCTTTTTAATAAAAAAGTTGACCAATTGGGATGCACGATAAAGCCAATGAAAGCAAACACAATTACTAACGGAATTATACGAATTATCTTATATTTTCTTTGGCGTACCTTTAGTCCAATAAGAATAGAGATGGGTATTATTAAATTTATAGGTAAGGTGTACCAATTCATTTCTACTCGCGAACCGTCGAAAAGCGACTCCCAAAGCAGACTTAACGTATATACAACGAATATTGGAAAATATAGAAACAAAAAGTTTTTGAAAAAGCTATTATTCGGATTTAACGGCAAGTAAATACCCAATATTAGAAATATGGTACCAGCGATAAATGTCTGAAAATGCCAGCTGTAAAAGCCCGTAACAATAAACAGTGCATATGCCACAACTAATATTAAACCATTAAGTTTATGATGTTTGATAATTAGTGCGGCATAAATAAACACAGGGACTAAACCACTTAATATGAACGATATTTCGGAAAATGCAAATAGCTTTAATAAGTACTCGCTTTTAGTAAAGTTGAATATAATCAAGGGGATTGAATGTAGTACGAAAAAAGGTAAATAGATTAATAGCCAATCGTTTAGCATTCTGCTGGAAGCATTAGGCATCACTAAAGTAAAAAGAGCAAAAAACAGAATGGTTGCATACAATCCAATTGCCGGAAGGTAAATAACAAAAATCAGTGAGATTATTGAGATAACTGTAGAACTGAACAATATTTTTTTCATGATTAATTCTATTAGTTTAATTTTATGTGATATAGATTGCTAATCTACAGGCACTTATCATTCAATTCAACAGTCTGTGATTATCTGTTTAATCCGTGTCATCAGTGTTCCAATTGTTAATTATTCACTACTGAAAAACTTTGGAATGCTTTCAATAAGCTCTTTTGTATATTCCGTCTCGGGATTTTTGTAAATATCCTCAGCATTGCCTATCTCTACAATGCGACCATTCTGCATTATGGCTATACGGTCAGACATATATTTAACGACTGATAAGTCGTGAGAAATAAATATATAAGTTAGCCCAAACTCTTTTTTTAGGTCGTTAAGCAGATTTAATATACGCGCTTGGACGCTGACATCTAACGCTGAAACAGCTTCATCGCATATCAAAATCTTGGGTTGCGGGATTAGTGCACGTGCTATTACTACTCTTTGTCTTTGTCCTCCGCTTAGTTCGCTTGGTAATCTTTTGTAATACGACTCATCTAATCCAACTTTTATCAGCCAATCGATAACTTTTAGGCGAATCTCTTTGCGCGTCATCTCGGGGCTATGTATTGACATAGTTTCGTGCAGTGCCGCACCAATAGATATTACAGGGTTTAGTGATGAGTATGGGTCTTGATAAACAATTTGTATCTCTTTACTGAATTTCAGTCTTTTTGCAGCTATTAATTTTAGCGGTTTGTTTTGAAAAAATATCTCTCCAGACGATAGTTTTATAAGATTCAGGAGCGTTCGGCTAAGGGTTGTTTTTCCGCAACCGCTTTCGCCTACTAATCCAAGTGTTTCTCCTTCAAACAGTTGAAAAGATACATTGTTAACCGCTTTTACAACTTTCTCTCTTTTTTGGTCGGTGTATTCTACGCTAACTCCCTTTGTTTCAATTATTTTGTTGTCGGATATATCTGATTCTATTAAAGTGGGGTTTTCGTGTAAGGTTGAGTTACTATCAATAAGGTCTGAAATTTCGGGTAGCCTGAATTTTTGATGCTGAAGCGTGGGTCTGCATTTTATCAGAGCCTTAGTATATTCGTTTTGAGGATTATAAATAATATTTTTCGTCTCTCCACGCTCAACTATCACACCCTGGTACATCACGGCAATTTGGTCAGCAATTTGCGAAACCAAAGCTAAGTCGTGTGAAATAAATATCATTGAGAGTTTCTCCTCCTTTGTCAGCGACAGTAGCAGTTCAACAATCTCTTTCTGCACGGTAACATCGAGTGCTGTTGTGGGTTCGTCGGCAATTAGCAGTTGAGGTTTGTTGGCTAATGCCATTGCAATAAGCGCGCGTTGTCGCTGTCCACCAGAGAGTTGAAAAGGGTATGAGTTGAAAATACGTTCAGCCGGCGAGAGTTTTACCTGTTCGAACAGCTCAAAAATTTTGTTTTGCGCTTGTCTGTACGTTGTTTTCTGGTGAATTTGCAGTATCTCAACTAACTGTTTACCAATCCGTTTCGACGGATTAAAGGCGGTCAACGAATCTTGAAATATCATTGATATATGTTTTCCGCGTATTTTTCTGTACTCTGGTTCGGTAAGCCTGTTCAGATAAACTTTCTGTTCTCCGAAAATAATATCGCCAGACATCTGCGCATTTTTGGGCAACAGCCCCATAATGCTAAGTGCCGTCATTGATTTGCCTGAGCCAGATTCGCCAACAATTCCAACTATTTGACCCTTCTGCAAATCGAGGGTTAGATTTTCGATTACTGTGTTATTGTCAAACTTAACAGTCAGATTTTCAATATGTAACATCACCTGTTTTTCAATCATACCAAAATATTTTGTCCTTTATCTTAAGTTTATTAAAACTTATTGAAAACAATAAGCCAAGATAATTTCCTGACAAATTATAATCCCCTCTTGTATTTGCCGACACGAAAAGATTTGCAAATTGATACTCACCTGTCATTAAATTCTGAAAATTGAAAGTATAAAATATATTAGTTTTTAATAGAATTTTTTGCAAAGCGCATGAAAATGCTGTGCCTAAAACAAAGCTACCTTGAAAAGAGTTTTTCTGACTTTCGAGTTTTAACCCAAATATCTCTCTACGATCAGATAATTCTTCATCTGAAATTGAAAACACGAAACCAGCTTGACCATATGGAAAATACATTATTTTAGAACCAACTAATAGCGATGCAAAAGTATTTTTGCTTGTTTGTAGATTTAAAGATAATATTAATGGGGAAGATAAAGAGTAAAACGCATATGATTTATAAGAATCTGTTAAATCTCCAGGGTAGGTTTCGTATATGTCGTATTTTTTTATTTCGTATGCAACTGAATATGCAGGTTCTATGGCAAGAAGCAGACCTGTTTGAAATGACCACAATTTGTCGGAGTTGAAACCGTATAATACCCCTGCATTAAAACTCAAAATAGGTTTATTTTTGAATGTAAGATTGCCGTATTGAGGTCTGATTTCCGCCTTTTTATATAAAACTGGTCCTGCAGCAAAGCTCCAATTGGAAAAATCAGAGAGCCTACCATAAACTCTTTGTGTTTGTGAAAAGGTGTTTTTTACAAAAACGTTACATAGCAATATGCATAGCAAAATAATGAAGGATTTTGTCATTTTTGGATGCTTTGCGCCCTACTTTGATATGTCATATTTGGGTCAACTTAAATAAAAAATCAGCTAAACAATACTTAGGCGAATTTTGTGTTTGTATGTTTATCTTTTCATAAACTTGCACATAATGCATAATTAATGAATTAAAAGCACAATTTGCTGAAATAAAGACTTATATTATTTAATAGTACTCCCATTCTTAACCTCCGTTTGAGGCGATACAAACGTCAATCTTCCATCTGCATTCTCAGCCATTAAAATCATACCCTGCGATTGTATCCCTCTTATTTCGCGAGGTTCAAGGTTTATTAAAATGGAGACCTGTTTGCCAATCACATCTTCGGGCTCAAAATATTCAGCGATACCAGATACAACCGTTCTTTGGTCAACACCTGTATCGATAAGCAGTTTCATCAGTTTTTTTGTTTTAGCAACTTTCTCTGCCTGTAAGATTTTCCCAACACGGATATCCATTTTGGTAAAATCGTCGAATGTTACGCTTGGCAACTGTTCGGCTACGGTAGCGTTTTGAACTTGATTTTGCGTTTTTATGTTTTTCAAACGGTTAATTTGCGCTTCAATTACACTATCTTCGATTTTCTCGAATAGCAGTTCGGGTTCTTTAATTTTGTGACCGATAGGAAGTAGTTCGGTCTGTCCTGCTTTTTCCCAACAGAGCCTTTCCGTATTCAGCATTTTGCGCAGTTTTTCTGAGCTAAATGGCAAAAATGGCTCAAGGATAATTGTCAATCCGGCAGTAATTTGAAGTGATATGTTCAGTATTGTAGCTACACGACTTGGTTGAGTTTTAAAGAGCTTCCAAGGTTCGGTTTCTGTCAGGTATTTGTTTCCAATTCGTGCTAAATTCATGGCTTCCTGCAAAGCCTCTCTAAAGCGATAGTTCTCTAAAGCGTGCTCAACCTTGCCTCGAACTTCGCCCATCTCTCTAATTATTTCGTCGTCGTAATCGGTAACCTCTAACACAGGTGGCACAACACCCTCGAAATATTTGTGAGTTAAAACTAACGAGCGGTTTACAAAATTGCCATAAATAGCCAACAGCTCGTTATTGTTACGTGCCTGAAAATCAGCCCACGTAAAGTCGCTATCTTTGGTTTCTGGTGCGTTTGCTGTCAACACATACCTAAGAACATCTTCCTTACCTTTAAAGTCATCTAAATATTCGTGAAGCCAAACTGCCCAGTTTTTTGATGTGGAAATTTTGTCACCTTCAAGATTTAGGAATTCGTTGGCGGGAACATTGTCGGGCAGGATATAAGTGCCCTCAGCTTTCAGCATCGATGGGAATATAATACAGTGAAACACAATATTATCTTTACCGATAAAATGTACAAGTTTGGTCTCTTTATCTTTCCAATATTTTTTCCATTCAGGCGTAAGTTCCTTTGTAGCACTTATATATCCTATTGGTGCATCGAACCAAACGTATAGAACTTTACCGCTCACACCTTCAATTGGCAGGGGGACGCCCCAATCTAAATCGCGACTAACTGCGCGTGGCTGCAAGCCTCCATCAATCCACGATTTGCATTGTCCATAAACATTTGGCTTCCACTCTTTGTGACTCTCCAAAATCCACTCGCGCAACCATGGTTCATACTCATTTAAAGGCAGATACCAGTGTGTGGTCTCTTTCATTATTGGCTTAGCACCCGAAATTGTTGATTTTGGATTAATCAGGTCGGTTGCGTTTAGCGATGAACCGCATTTTTCGCACTGATCGCCATAAGCCTCTTCATTGCTGCACTTAGGACATGTTCCGGTAATATATCTATCAGCTAAAAACTGTTTGGCTTCAGGGTCATAATATTGTTCAGATGTTTGTGTAATAAATTTCCCTTCATCGTACAGTTTTTTGAAAAACTCGGAAGATGTCTCGTGATGAATCTTATTTGAAGTCCTTGAATAGATGTCAAAAGATATTCCAAACCGCTCAAAAGAGTCCTTAATCATAGCGTGATACTTATCCACTATGTTTTGTGGGGTAGTTCCTTCGTTGCGGGCTTTTATTGTAATGGGAACACCATGTTCGTCGCTTCCGCCGATAAAAATAACTTCGCGACCTTTAAGGCGAAGATATCGTACATAAATATCGGCAGGCACATAAACACCTGCAAGATGTCCTATATGAATAGGTCCGTTGGCGTATGGTAAGGCTGTTGTGATTAAGTATCTTTTGGGTTCCATTGTGGAGAAATATGTTGTTTTATTCTACTGTTACTGATTTAGCAAGATTTCGAGGTTGATCGACGTTGCAGCCTCGCATTGTTGCAACGTGATATGATAATAATTGCAATGGAATTACTGTGGTCAATGGTGACAGAAAGGTCATTGTTTGCGGAATCTCTATAACGTGGTCGGCGAGGTTTTTAATAACATCGTCTCCCTCGTTGATAACGGCGATAATTCTTCCTTTACGTGCTTTAACTTCCTGAATGTTTGAAACAATTTTTTCGTGACTTTTATCTTTCATTGCAATAAATACGACTGGCATATTTTCGTCAATCAGTGCAATTGGTCCGTGTTTCATTTCGGCAGCAGGATATCCCTCGGCATGTATATAGCTGATTTCCTTTAACTTAAGAGCTCCCTCTAAGGCAATAGGGAACAGATATCCTCTTCCTAGATATATTGAGTTTGTTGCATCTTTGTACTCTTCGGCGATTTTGCGAATCGCGTCATTTCTTTGTAAAATATCTTCGATAATGTTTGGAACATTTCTCAGCTCATCAACCATTTCGTTAAACTGTTCGGTTGATATAGTTTTCTTTTTATGACCTATAATCAGTGCCATCATTGTTAATACAGCAACTTGTGCGGTAAAAGCCTTTGTTGATGCAACACCAATTTCAGGACCTGCGTGAGTATATACTCCTGCGTCTGTTTCGCGTGAAATTGAGCTTCCAACAACGTTGCATATTCCGAGAACGGTGACTCCCTTTTCTTTTGCCATGCGTATAGCTGCCAGAGTATCAGCAGTTTCGCCACTTTGACTAATGGCTATTATTATATCATCGGGATATAGTATGGGATCTCGGTAACGAAACTCAGAAGCATATTCGACCTCTACGGATATACGTGCCAACTCTTCAATTAAGTACTCGCCAACTAATCCCGCATGCCACGATGTTCCGCAACCAATAATCAAAATCCGTCTTGCATTAACAAGCTCGTCCATTACTGCAAAAAGACCGCCAAGTCGGATATCGGTATTGTCGGGAGCAATTCTTCCGCGCAAGGTATCCATTATAGAGCGAGGTTGTTCGAAAATCTCTTTCAACATAAAATGTTCGAAACCCATTTTGTCAATATCGCCTATATCTAAATCTAATTTCTGGATAATCGGAGTTTGTTCTTCGTTTTGTATCGTTTTTAGCTGTAATTCATTAGCTTTTACTACAGCCATATCATTGTCATTCAAATAAATAACACTATTGGTGTGTTCAACAATTGGAGTTGCATCTGAGGCTATAAAGTATTCTCCATTTCCAACCCCAATAACCAAAGGACTGCTTTTACGTGCTGCAATAAGTTTATCAGGCTCATCAGTGCAAAGAACTACTAAACCGTATGTTCCAATTATCTTGTTCAGTGCAAGCCTGATAGCTGTTTCAGCATCAACCTCTCCTTTTATATAAACGTATTCTATAAGATTTACCAAGACTTCGGTATCTGTATCTGATTTAAAGAGATAACCGCGATCTTCTAACCGTTTTTTTAACCGTGGATAGTTTTCAATTATTCCGTTATGTATCAATATAAATTTGCCATTCATTGACACGTGTGGGTGTGCATTGATATCGTTAGGCTCACCGTGGGTTGCCCAACGGGTATGACCAAAGGCAATATTTGCTTCCACGTCGTGACCTTTAACTAATTTTTCTAAATCGCTTACACGACCTTTGCTTTTATATACAGACGGTTTGTCATTCCATAAGGCGATGCCAGCACTGTCATAGCCTCTGTATTCTAAGCGTTTTAACCCGTTAATGACTATTGGGAACGCTTCTCTTTTTCCTATATATCCAACTATTCCACACATTTTAAGTTAATTAATGATATTGTTATTTACAATTGAGCCTTAATTTGTTTATTTTGATCTTATGATATGAATAACAGGTCTTAAGCTATCGTTGGTATGATCGGGACCAGCAATAACAGCTCTGTTTGCTTTTGTTAAAGGACTTGTAGCATAAGTGGTAAGAGTAATTGATGACTGCTTTTCAATTAATGCTTTGTATAATAATTTGTTAATAATAATTTTATAACCTTTGATTTCGCTATTATAATCCTCTGGGGCTGTTGTTAAACCAGCTTGTCTTTCGTAGTCGGGCGTGAATACCTCTTGTGAATTTTCAACCATCTTAACGACAATCGATGCCGGTGGAACAAAATTATCGATATCGCTTTCAGGGGCTATCTTCAAGATTAGTCGAGCTGAGTTTATAGCCCAAATATCGTCGCTGAAAAGTGAATCAAGTCCATTTATTTCAATTTTTATGCCTAACCCATTCATGCCTTGCATATATGCAAGTGATTGATTTGTAGTATCATTTAAAGAGGTTGGAATGTTTGTGCTTGAGTAATCGTGGTCAAAAATAGAGAAACATTTTGTTGAGTTGCTTTTTGGAAGAAAATCGAAGTATGTTGTGTCTCTTTCATTTTTGAAATGTAGTCTCATGTGAGTATCAACATGGCTAAAATCAACACTTATAATATTTCCATTAACACTCTGATTCTCAGCCTCTATTATCAATCCCGGAAAGTAACTTTTAAAAAGAGTATCATTTTTGAAATTTACAGAATCGCTTAGTAATGTTGCGGCAAACTCTTGCGTTGACAACATTATTTCAAAAGAGGCAGAGTCGGAAGGGTTAAAAATCATCTCTTTTTCGGCTAATAGTGTGCCTTTATAGCTCTCTAAAGTTGAGAAATTGAC
>Ga0116159_1004410_pt1 | contig 11931 bp, 7 predicted proteins | sample AD_JPNAS1_MetaG_FD_89878 | JGI IMG/M metagenome (GOLD analysis project Ga0116159, IMG submission 89878) | Active sludge microbial communities of municipal wastewater-treating anaerobic digesters from Japan - AD_JPNAS1_MetaG | ecosystem: Engineered > Bioreactor > Anaerobic > Digestate | place...
GTAGAAAGCACTTGAATATGCGGCGAGGACGTTTTCTTAGGGGATAAGATTAATACAAAAAGTCGAGAAGCTTCTTGATCCAAAGATTCAAAATCTATCCCATCTTTTTTTATCCCTATAGCTATACAAGGTGCGATAACACCGTCCGTTTTTGCGTGTGGCAATGCAATGCCTTTTTGCATACCGGTACTCATCGATTTTTCCCGTGCAATAACATCTTTTAAAGCAAGTTGCCAATCTATTACATGTCCTGAATTTGTCGCAAGTAAAACTAATTCTTTTAAAATTTCATCCTTCGTAGTCGCCTCAAGATTTATTGAAATAGTATTTTTATCAAGCATTTTAGCTAAACTTGGATCCATTCGAGCAGAAGCCCCCGCCATTTCTTTTTTTAAGGCAAGAGGATCAAAGCCAGAGGTAAGATTTTCCATTGATTCAGTCAGTTTCAGCAAAACTTCGTACACAGATGTTTTTACAAAGGCAGCATCTTCTGCAGACGTTTCAATCGAAACAAGTGATTCTGTTTCAATGATCGATAAGGCAATGTCGTTTTTTCGCGCTTGTGAAATACCATCGTCAATATTCATCATTTGTACATAAAAACCTTCGTCTTTAAGATTTTTAAGCAATGAATCCACTACAAGGTCCGCTATTTCATCATTTTTGAAATCCCACTTGAGTGAGACATTAGTATCAGCCTTTGCTTCTTTTCGTGTACCGCGCCCTTTTATATTGAGGGCAGCATTTAACAAGGGTGCTGCAAGTACCGTCGTTATAAGTGTCATCAAAATAGTGATACCAAACATTTGCTGATTTAATATACCCGCACTTAAACCAATCCCTGCAATAATAAGAGCGACTTCTCCTCGTGGTAGCATACCCACCCCGATTCGCACAGCACCCTTTATATTAAAACCTAAGCTCAAGGCAGGAATCCCACAGCCAAGCACCTTTGCTAAGACAGCAACGAGTGTGTAAATTAAGCCAATAACGAGCACTTGCATGTTGAGCATTTCGCCCACATTGACCATCATGCCCATAACACAGAAAAAAAGCGGCACAAAAAATTCATATAAACCGTGTATACGCTCTTGAATAACCGCTGCAATATCTGTCTTTGAAATAGACAAGCCCGTCACATAGGCACCGATAATCATCGCGAGTCCTTGCTTTTCAAAAACTCCTGCTAACAATAAGCCAATACCAAGAGCTGCTATAGAAAAATCATAGGAATGCTTAAATAATTTTAAAAACCCGGCTATTTGTTTAGAAAATACTAAGCCGAGAATCGTAAATCCAAGCCAGATACCAAAGGCTTTCAAAGCAATAAGCCCTATCACTTTTCCATCTAAACTACCACCACTGCTTGATTCCATAACGGTTACAATACCAAGGACAATAGCAAGCAAAACGATACCAAGCACGTCATCAAAAACAGCAGCAGCAAGGGTCGTTACCCCTTCCGGAGAGTCCATCTTTTTCTTATCTGATAAAATACGAGCGGTAATACCAACGGAGGTTGCCGTTGAAAGAATACCAAAAAACAAGCTTACCGGATGCATAAATCCATGATGTAATAAAAAAACAGCGCAAAGATCACCGAGAACAAAAGAAAGAAGAGCACCAGAGAGACCGATGACACCACCTGCAACAGAATATTTTAAGAAGAGCCCTAAATCAGTTTCTAAGCCCGAGGCAAAAAGCAATATAATCGAAGCTACAGTAGAAAAAGCATACAACTCTGGAGATACTGCGAGTGTTTCGCTAAATAAAGGAAAAAGTCCTTCTGAAAACCCCGGGAGAGGAATGCCTCCTAAAGCATAGGGTCCAATCACAACCCCAGCTAAGAGCTCTCCTAATACAGGCGGAATTCCGATTTTTTTTACTAGATATCCACCAGCACGTACCGCAAATATAATAATACCGATTTGCAATACTAAATTGGTCATTATAAATGTAATTGACCCATCTTCCATAATTTCACCTCACAAATACTACGCAAGCACTCTAATACTTTAAAGCTTTTTTTTCAAGGGGAAAAATGCTTTTCTGCTTATAGTATTGCATACTTTTCTAAAAAACGTTAACATATTCAATATAAACATACCTTTTAGAGTATGTAAAACAGATGTATTTTTGATGCCTGTCTTCGTATTTTCAATGCGAAAAAAGGATTTACGTCAATTGTAAGGAGTAAAGATGACTATTAACGATCTTAAACATGCAAAAGTAAAAGCATGGGTAGAAGAAGTTGCAAAACTTACCGAACCAGATTCAATTTATGTATGCGATGGCTCACAAGAAGAATACGGCCGACTTATGCAAAAACTCATCGATTCAGGCATGGCAACACCGCTCAAAAAAAGACCAAACTCTGTTCTTTTTAGATCACAACCATCAGACGTTGCTCGTGTAGAAAACCGAACCTATATTGCTTCAAAAACAAAAGAAGCTGCAGGTCCTACAAATAACTGGATTGATCCAACCGAATTGAAAGCAACTATGACAGGTCTTTACAAAGGCTGTATGAAAGGAAGAACTATGTATGTTATTCCTTTTTCAATGGGTCCTGTTGGCTCTGACATTGCAAAAATTGGTATTGAAATTACAGATTCAGAATACGTTGTATGCAATATGGACATTATGACCCGTGTTGGCACAAAGGTATTGGACGTTCTTGGAACAGATGGCGAATTTGTACCTTGCTTACACTCAGTAGGTAAACCACTTGCAGAAGGCGAAAGCGACAATGGTCAATGGCCTTGCGCAGACCTCGACAAAAAATACATTTCACACTTCCCTGAAGAAAGACTTATTTGGTCATATGGCTCAGGCTACGGTGGAAACGCACTTTTGGGTAAAAAATGTTTTGCTCTACGAATTGCTTCTGTTATGGCACGAGATGAAGGCTGGCTTGCAGAACACATGCTCATCCTCAAACTGACAAACCCAGAAGGAAAGGTAAAATACGTAACAGGTGCCTTCCCATCAGCATGTGGAAAAACAAACCTTGCTATGCTTATCCCAACTATTCCTGGCTGGAAGGTTGAAACCATCGGTGATGACATTGCATGGATGAAATACGGCAAAGACGGCAGACTTTATGCAATCAACCCAGAAGCAGGCTTCTTCGGTGTTGCTCCAGGAACAAACGAGCAATCAAACAAGAGCGCAATGGACTCAATTAAAGAAAACACTATTTTCACAAACTGTGCATTAACAGAAGACGGTGACATTTGGTGGGAACAAATCGGCTATGATGCACCTGGAAAACTTGTTGACTGGAAAGGCAATGACTGGGTACAAGACAAAGGCAATAAATCACAAGAACCTGCCGCTCACCCAAATGCTCGATTTACCGCTCCTGCAAAACAATGTCCTGCAATCGCACCTGAATGGGAAGATCCAGCTGGAGTTCCAATCGATGCAATCCTCTTCGGTGGCCGACGTCCTTCAACTATTCCGCTCGTACACCAAGCTAAAAACTGGAACCACGGTGTATTCCTCGGTTCAATCGTAGGCTCCGAAATCACCGCTGCCGCCCTTGACCTTAAAGCAGGAACAATCCGACGAGACCCCTTTGCAATGCTTCCTTTCTGTGGATACAATATGGGCGAATACTTCCAACATTGGATTAACGTAGGAAACAAATCAACAGAAGATAAACTACCAAAAATCTTCTTTGTAAACTGGTTCCGACGAGACGCAGACAACAAATTCATGTGGCCTGGCTACGGTGAAAACAGCCGCGTTCTTGCATGGATATTTGATCGATGCGACAACAAAGACGTTGCAGTTGAAACAGAAATCGGCTATATGCCAAAAGATGGCGCAATCAATGTTGACGGCTTAGATGTAAGTGCAGAAACAATGAAAGAACTTCTTTCTGTAGATGTTGAAGGCTGGAAAAAAGAACTTGCAGATATTAAAGCAAACCACTATCCAAAATTTGACAACATGCCAAAAGAATTGCTTGCTGAACTTGCTGCTCTTGAAGAAAGACTAAACAAATAAGCAAGATAAAAAAACGCTAAAAACGTTTAGATTCTAAAACACCTTCAATTTTTACATAAAAATAAATTTTGAGGGTGTTTTTTTATTTTTCATGCTATAATAAGCTTAGTTATGAAAAAGCCACCTATTTGCAAAAAAATTATATCCTCCGTATTTCTAATTCTACATTTTTTTATAGCAAGTTCTTTTGCCTCAGTATACCCTGAAGAAAAACAAAGTGAAAAAACACTTGTTCGAGTTGGCTGGACAGAACTTTCTGGTTATATCGATAAAAACGAATACGAAAACCCGGGTGGCTATGTAAAAAGATATTTAGATATAATCGCACAATATACCGACTGGGAATATGAATTTGTAAAAGGAAGCTTTTCAGACATTTTTACATGGCTCAAAGAAGGAAGTATTGACCTTGTACCTTGTTTAAATATTACTCCAGAACGACTTACATACATAGACTATCCTGACTATGAGATGGCATATTCAAATTCAACACTTTTTGCACGCAAAGATAGTCAGCTTTCTAAACAAAACCTTGCCTCTCTTCAGAATATAAAAATAGCCGCTATAAGTCCCAATGACGAAAATGTACAAAACATGTATGTATTTGCCAAAGAAAATAGTTTAGACTTTAATATCGTCTATTACAATACAACAAGTGAGGTAGAAAAAGCGGTTCTTCTTGGCGAAGTTGACGCTGGCATTGTTGCAAACCACCATGCTTCAAAACAAACAAAAATAATCCTCACTTTTGCACCCCAAAAACTCTATTTCGGATGCACAAACTCAAAACCTTTTTTGGCTGAGGCATTAAACAAAGCCTATGAGCAAATCCTTATCGTAAACCCCATCTTTACAAAGGATTTTATGAAACGATATATTCCTTTGAGCTTAGCTATTGAATTTAGCCTTTCAGAAAAAGAGGCAGAACTTATAAAAAACACGAAGCCGCTCAAGATTGCAATTAATAATCTCTGGCAACCCTATGAATTTTATGATACAAGAACAAAAAGATTTTATGGTTATACAGTAGAACTTTTTAATGAGATATCGCATCTTACTGGATTAAAATTTGAATATATATATGAAAGAAAAAATAAGGCAGCAACTGCCGATATATTTGGAACCTTTGGAAATAATATAGAGGCTGCACATGAAATGGGCTATAAAATTACCGAGCCGTACTTAAAACTCCCTCTCGTTGCCATTTATAAAAACAAACTCGATATAAGAAACAATAAAACAGCAATTATTGAAGACACAACATTCAACTATGAGGATTTTGACATCTTCGATTTTTGGGAACCTGTATATTTTAAAGATCAAGAAGCCTGTTTAAATGCGGTACGAAAAGGTTCTGCGAATCAGACAATAATGAACACCTTTACTGCAAATTATATGTTAGAACAAAAACGAAAATATTATCGCCTAAAAATTGACATCCTTCCCGAAACATATTTTGAACTTTGCGCCTTAGTAAAAGAGGACCTTGATCCTGCTATTTTTGCTGTATTGAATAGAAGCATTGCCTATGTGAGCGAAACCTATTCAAATTATTTTATAATCAAAAGTACTTTCAAAGCAAACGAAATTACTCTTTCTAGTATTTTAAACCAAATGCCCTTTGACGTGCTCTTTGTTTTTGCTGTTTTAATATCAATTAGCTTTATTACCATACTACTTAACTGGTCAAAAAATTCAAAACGAAGGATTATTGAACTTAAAAATGAACAACTCCAAGACGCTCTCATCAGCGAACAACGAGCAAATGAAGCAAAAAGCCAATTTACCTCACGCATCTCTCATGAAATTCGCTCTCCTTTAAATGCAGTAATTGGTTATATTAGCATTGCGCAAACTCACGAAAAGACAAACCAGAAAACAAACAACTATCTACATAAAGCTGAACTTGCAGCAAAACAATTATTAAGCTTACTTAACGATGTTCTCGACATGTCAAGTATTGCAAGCGGAAAAATACATCTTGTAAAATCCTCATTTAATATCCAAGAAGTTATCCACACCATGAGCACTTTGTTTTATAATCAAGCTAAAATGGCAGACCTTACATTTACCGTTAATGCAGAAAAGATTGAAAATGAAATCCTCATTGGAGATAAACTTCGTTTAACACAAATTCTAACCAATCTTCTTTCAAACGCAATAAAATTTACGCCAAGAGGCGGGAATATCACCTTTACCATTTCAGAGGAAGCGAAAACAAAAGAAAGCACACATATGCTCTTTTCTGTAAAAGATACTGGTCATGGTATAAGTCCTGATTTTCTTGAAAAAGTTTTCAACCCCTATGAGCAACAAAATAGCGATAACTACGCAAAACACAACGGAAGTGGTTTAGGTTTATCTATAACAAAAAATCTTGTAACTCTTATGAGCGGTGCAATTACTGTTGAAAGCGAAGAAAATAAAGGGACAACCTTTACCGTAACCATTCCTTTCGATATTACGTATGACTGTAAAAGAAGGCTAAACAGTAGATACAAGTCTATTTTTATCCTCATATCTAGCGATAATCTTCGTTATAGGAAAGATTTAGAGGAATTATTTAAACATTGTGAATTAAATATCGAATATTATTCTTTAGAAAAAACATTTTCACTTTTGAACGATACGACAACAGCTCCCTTCCAGCTACTTATTCTTGATACTGATGAGTTTACAGAAACAGAACTTGCAATCGTAAAAAAGATAAAAGAAAGCCCTTTAGGAAAATATATATTGATAGTTGTAAGTAGCTACGAACAAAGCATAGACGAATCTGAGTGTTTTAAAGCTGGAGTTTCGCGTTTTATTTCAAAACCACTATTCCAATCTACGCTCTTTAACCTCTTACTCGAACTTTTTGGTCCTTATACTCCAAGCACAATACAGGAACACTTAGTACATACCTTCCCTGGGAAAAAAATTCTTCTCGTTGAAGACAATGAAATGAATATTGAAATTGCAAGTGAACTATTAAAAAAGTACGAAGTAGAAATTATTATAGCAAAAAACGGTCAAGAAGCTCTTGATGTTTTTATGAACGATAAGAAATCGGAAATAGACCTTGTTTTTATGGATATTCAAATGCCTGTCATGGATGGATATGAAGCAACACGTAAAATACGCTCCTCACAAAAATCAAATGCAAAAACTATCCCTATTGTAGCTATGACTGCAAATGCCTTTGTTGAAGATATATCCCTCTCACTTGCAAGCGGAATGAATAATCACCTGTCAAAGCCAATCAATGTCGCAGAATTATTCGAAGTCCTCACAACATACTTGCAATAAAAAACACCCCTAAAACAAGGAGTGTTTTTCCCAAAAGAGTAGGTTTTTGCTTAGTTTAACAAGGCGAGTAAATCAGCCTTTGAACGACCACCTACGACTTGCTTATCGATTTGCCCATTTTTAAAAACAATAAGTGTCGGAATACTCATAATACCATACTTCATGGCGAGCTCTTCTTGCTCATCAACATTGACCTTTCCTACTTTTGCATGTGTTGCCTCTTTTGCTATCTCGTCTACGATAGGACCTACCATACGACAGGGGCCACACCAAGGTGCCCAAAAGTCTACAAGAACTGGTTTATCAGATTTTAATACTTCTGCTTCGAAATTGTCTTTTGTGAATGTAATAGTTGCCATAATTTTCTCCTCTGTTTCAATCATGTATATACTTAATATACAATTATTATACACGAAAGACCGTGAGAAAGTTACCCTTTTAATCGTTTTTATTCATTTTTTCACTCACGACACAGGATATAGGAAGATGATCTGAATAACCCTGCCCATTCCAAATAGAAAAACGATATGGAATACCGTCTTTATCGACATGAAGTCCCTTGCGTTCAATACAAAACGAAAGAATATGCAAGGCTTCTCCAATGAAAAAATGATCTATTTTGTTCCATTCTTTTTGAAAAAAATAGGTCCCATCCTCATCTGCAAAGGCATCAAATAAATAGGGCGATTGTGTTTTAAGCCTTTGCCCCTCAGTATCTAAAACAATATATTGGCCATCTTGCGCAAATTCTGATAAATCACGGTTACAATCTGCTGCAAAGACATAGAGTTGATCACCTGTTTCTCGTATTCGCCGCGCAATTAAAGCTTCCTGTGCATCTCTCCAGAACTCTGACTGCTCAGCTCCACCTGATTTACTCTTCCAATGGCTCGTATACACTCGAAGCGGCTTTGAAAAATGAGCTTGTACTAAAACTTCCATCAAAGGCCGAGTATCCGGCTGTTTTTTCCCCTCAAACCGATAATCAATTTGATGCGTCGTACAAGAAATAATTGGATAGCGCGAGAGGATAGCACAACCGAGCACATCATCCCTCGAAGGTATAAAAACAGCATGCGAGTATGCTAATGCGGGGTTTCCCTGAGTCTTTAAGTAGTTTACAATATCTACGAGCACAGCCTCATTTTCAATTTCTTGAAAAATAAAGAGGTCAGAACTTAAAGCTTCCATTGTTTGACAAAGCCTTTCAAGACGCTTTACATACACAGCATCGTTCCAAAGTTTTGTCCCGATAAAATCCGAGTATTCCCTTCCACTCGTTTGGGTGTCAAAGAAGGTTTGAATATTCCATGATGTAATAGATAGAGAGCCTTGACGATAGCCTCTTCCTGCAAAGGAGGAACTTAGATTGTGACAGCTTGCAAAAAATAAAACAAGGACAAAAGAAAATGCAAGCATTTTAAATAGTTTTGTATCTTTCTTCATGTCTTATTATTGGTTTTTCTCGGGACTTTTTTGTTTTTTTTATTAATTTTTTTAAAATAAAAAAAAAGAGGTACCTATTGTACCCCTTTTATCTATACATTAAACTTAAAAAAAATAATGTCCCCATCTTGGACAATATATTCTTTTCCTTCAACTCGATAGCGTCCCTTTGCCTTGATTTCTGCTTCACTTCCATAAGAAACGAGGTCGTCATACGAGTAAACTTCCGCCTTGATAAAACCTCTTTCAAAGTCACTGTGAATAACGCCAGCTGCCTTTGGAGCTCTGTCCCCCTTGCGGATAGTCCAAGCGCGACATTCTATTTCTCCCGCTGTAAAAAAAGTTCGTAAACCAAGTAAGTCATAAGCCTCTCGTGCAAGCACAGAAAGCGCAGACTCTTCCAAACCGAGCTCAGCTAAAAAAGCAGCTTTTTCTTCTTCGCTGTCCATATCTGCAAGCTCAGCTTCAAATTTTCCACAAAGCACCACAAGTTTCGCCCCTTCTTGTTCAGCTTGCGCCCGCACCGCATCGATATATTCATTGCCATTTTGCATGCCATCTTCGTCGACATTGCAAACATAGAGCTGCGGCTTTAATGTTATAAAATGACATTCGTAAACAAGCGCTTTTTCTTCATCAGTCAAACCAGCTTTTCGAACAGATTCACCATTTTCCAAAAGCGGCTTAATTTTTTCCAAAACCGCAATAAGGGACAGAGCTTTTTTTTGTTCATCTTTTGCTTGCACTCGACTCGCCCTTTGCGCTCTTTCCAGTGCTTTTTCAAGCGTCGCAAGGTCTGCGAAAGCAAGCTCCATATTGATAGTAAGCATGTCGTCAACAGGGTCTATTTTATTGTTTACGTGAATAATATCATCATTTTTAAAACAACGGACAACTTGAGCTATCATGCCCACTTCACGAATATGCGCCAAAAATTGATTTCCTAAGCCCTCTCCCTTTGATGCGCCTTTTACTAAACCTGCAATATCAACAAATTCTACCGTAGTTGGTACCTTGTTTTTGGGTTTAAGCGTTTTAACTAAAAAATCAAGCCGTGCATCAGGTAGGTCTACGATACCGATATTGGGATTGATTGTACAAAAGGGATAATTTGCTGCCTCAGCTGGAGCAGACGTTAATGCTGAAAAAATAGTAGACTTTCCCACATTTGGAAGCCCTACAATGCCACAATTTATTGCCATGATAATTCCTTTACATTTTCAAAAAGAGTATTCTAATTGTTTTTTTATTAAGAGATAATTGTATCTTAGATTTTACTTTTTGTTAACTACTAATCATCTTTGCCTTTGTATTTTTACCAGCCACCAGAGGCACCTCCGCCCCCGAAACTACCGCCACCACCTCGAAAACCGCCGCCTAAACCACCACGAGAAGAGCCACCCCCAAAACTGCCCCCTGACCTACCGCCAAAGGAGGAGCCACCTCTTCCGCTGCCACCAAATAAAAGATGCAGCCAAAAAAGATTTCCAAGCCCTCCACCACAGCCTCCGCGTCCCCTTCGACCAAGGGCACCAGTCATAAATAAAACAAAGATAATAAAAATAATAAAACCAACGATACTGTCGTCGCTATCGGTTTTATTAATTTTTTTTGAAATAATCTCTTCATTATCGGTTGCGATACCGACAATTGTTTTTGCTGCTTCTACGATTCCTTTACCAAATTGCCCACTTTGAAATGCAGGTGCTATAATATTTCGTATTATCAAACCTGACTTTATATCTGTGAGACGATCTTCTAAGCCATAGCCAACTTCAATGCGGATTTTTTTTTCTTCCATGGAGACGAGGAGCAAAACACCATTGTCTTTTTCTTTTTGTCCAAGCTTCCAAGCTTCAGAAACCTTCATGCTAAAAGCCTCTAGGGATTCTCCCTCGAGTGAAGGAAGTGTTAAAACAGCAACTTGCACTGATGTTTGGTCATTCGTTGCATTTAAAAATGTTTCAAGCTCATTTTTTTCACTCGCAGAAAGAATACCTGCCCAGTCATTGACGGCGCCCTGCATCGGAGGAACAGAAAGCGAAAAAACAGAGACAGCTAATACAAAAAATAAAACTATAAAAGAATGTTTACGAAAACCTGCGTTATTCACCCGTATCATTCAGCTACCTCCAAAACAACTAAGCCATCAGCTAGTTCATTTGGATTATCTTCTTGCACAGGAAAATGCTCTTGCAAAAGCAGTCCGCAATCGTGAATCGCCTTTTCTAAACCTTCTTTTACCGCATTCGCTTTAAAAGCCGCTGAGAGTTCTTGTGCGATAGTATTCCATTTTTCTTGCTCAATCTTCTCTGCAAGCCCAATATCAGCAAGGATACGCACTTCGCGCTCCATTACCGAAATAAAAATAAGAATCCCAGAATGATCTCGCGTCGCGTAGACTCCACTTTCTACAAAATGGCGAAGCGCACGCAGGTACACAGCTCGATGACGAACCACATAGGGAATAATAAAGCGATCGATAGAGGGAATATTTGCGATATTAAATAAAAGGGCAATAACAAAAAATGTGATAAGCCCGATTATGGCAGGAAGTTGCCAAGAAGAATAGGTCCAAAGAAAAGAAGTTAAAAATTTCTCAAAGAATGGGGACAGAGGAAGAAGCAGAGAAAAAACAAAGCCTCCTACAATGACAGAGAAAAAAAGCTCCCAAAAAGAATAGCTATCACTTTCGCGAATAAGAGCGAGAGCAATTTCACCAGAAGTCTTTTTTTCTTCTTTTTCAACTGCAGCCTGTATATCGTCAAAATCTTTTTTTGAAAGATTTAGTTTTTTTATCATCTTCTTTGTTTTTTTTGAAAGCACTTCCTACTCCTTAGAACATTAGGTGAATTTTGAAACTTGCAAGCCTAAAACTTAAAACTGCACTTGTGGAGCAGATTGTGCCTCTGTCCCTGCAGCAAAATATTGTTTTGCGGTAAACCCACTCATGTTTGCAATAATGACGCGAGGAAATTGGCGAATAAAGGTATTGTAATCTCGCACGACATCGTTAAAACGCTTACGCTCTGTCCCTATGCGATTCTCTGTCCCTTCAAGCTGGTCTTGTAAGGCTAAGAAGTTTTGGTCAGCCTTTAATTCAGGATAATTCTCGGTAATAACTAAAAGCCTTTGTAAGGCTGAACCAAGCTCATTTTGTGCTTGTTGAAAACGTGCAAA
>Ga0116159_1004430_pt1 | contig 11901 bp, 11 predicted proteins | sample AD_JPNAS1_MetaG_FD_89878 | JGI IMG/M metagenome (GOLD analysis project Ga0116159, IMG submission 89878) | Active sludge microbial communities of municipal wastewater-treating anaerobic digesters from Japan - AD_JPNAS1_MetaG | ecosystem: Engineered > Bioreactor > Anaerobic > Digestate | place...
GCCGATAAATCAGAATTTGAACTCCGCAAATCGATAGAGGCAATAGACCAAGTAATAAAGAGTTTGATAAATAATTAATAGAATACATTATGGATATACAAAGAATTAATCAACATAAAGCCAACTTTGATGCAATTGGCCAAATCATCAAGAGTGATGACGGTAGTGAGAATGTGGAAGTTTGGTTTGCGCGAGATTTGCAAAAATTATTAGGCTATGCTCGTTGGGAAAATTTTCAGGTTGCTATAGGTAGAGCAGTAGAATCATGTAAACAACAGAATGTCAATGTAGATGACCATTTTCGTGAGGTCACGAAAATGGTATCTTTAGGTAGTGGTTCACAGCGTGAGGTCATAGACTTCATGTTGACCCGATATGCTTGTTATTTGATTGCACAAAACGGAGATCCTAAAAAAGAAGAACTATAAACCATGACCAAACTTTTTTTAGACATCGAGACCTACTCGCCGGAGCCGCTCTCCGACTGCGGAGTGTATAAATACGCCGCACACCCGGACTTCAAAATCCTGTTACTGGCCTATGCCATTGACGACGGCCCTGTAGAGATTTTGGACTTGAGCGAGGGCGATCAGATACCGAATGACCTCTACCGAATGATGCTCGACAAAGAGGTCGTAAAGATCGCTCATAACGCCGCCTTTGAAAGAGTGTGCCTAAAGCGGCATCTCGGACATGATTTGCCGAATTGGTACTGCACCATGATACAGTGTCAAAGGACTTGCCTCCCGTCAAGTCTCGATCAGGCGGCAAAGGTACTGAAACTGAAAACCAAAAAAATGGGTGAGGGCAAAGAGCTGATCCAGCTGTTCAGTCTGCCCAAAAAGACCACGTTTTTAAGCGAAAGCCCGCGGGTACGCAGAGACGAGGCCCCCGACAAATGGGAGCTTTTTAAGGAGTACTGCAGGGTGGACGTTGAGGTGGAGCGCGAAATTTACAAGGCGTTGAGCTGGTACAAAATAATCCCAACCGAACGACAATTGTACGAAGTCGATCAGGCGATCAACGACCGGGGCATAAAGATCGACCGCCGGCTGGTGGACAATGCCGTCAAGATCGAGGCAATCTGCTCCAGCAGGCTACACCTCAAGGCATCGGCCCTCACGGGACTTGACAACCCTAACAGCGTGCCGCAACTGAAAGCTTGGCTCGAGGAGCGCCTCGGCATCGAGGTGCCGTCGCTCACGAAAACGGACATGGCAGAGATACTCGAGATGACAGATGACCCGATCATCCACGAGGCCTTGACACTTCGTAAAAAAGGGAGCAAGATCAGCAACAGCAAATATAGCGCTATGCAAATGGTGGCCGACGCTAAAGACGACCGCCTCAGGGGGCTGCTGCAATTTTACGGATCACGTACCGGACGATGGACGGGGCGGCTGGTGCAGCTGCACAACCTCCCGCAAAACAAACTCGAAGACCTCGACTTTGCACGAAACGCCGTCCGGGTCGACGACATGGAACTGCTCGACCTTTGCTTTGGCAACGTACCGGATGTTTTAAGCCAACTCATCCGCACGGCCCTGATACCTGATGAGGGCAACGTCTTTGTAATTTGTGATTTCAGTGCGATCGAGGCACGGGTCATAGCGTGGCTGGCAGGAGAGCAGTGGGCGATCGACGTGTTCAACGGACACGGTAAAATTTATGAGGCCACCGCCGCACAGATGTACCGGCGCGACGTGGACGAGATCACGAAGACCGATCCCCGCAGGGCCAAAGGCAAGATCGCCGTGCTGGCCTTGGGGTTCGGCGGCGGAGTGGACGCCCTGCAGGCGATGGGAGGGTTGAGGATGGGCTTGAGCCGGGACGAGATGGAGGCGCTGGTGCGCCAGTGGAGAGAGGCGAACCCTAACATCGTGTCGCTATGGCGGGAGGTTGAGGACGCAGCGAGACAGGCGCTGCTCACACACTCACCGATACGCGTAAGACACCAACTCGTATTCACCACGCAAGACGACAGCAACGACCTGACCATCGAGCTGCCCTTAGGACGCAGACTTGTATACAGGGATATGCAGACCGGACTGAACAGGTTCGGTAAGCCGTCGCTCGTTTACAAAGGCGTAAATCAGACCACGCGTAAATGGGAAAGCATCGAGACCTATGGAGGCAAGCTGACGGAGAACATCGTACAGGCGATAGCGCGCGACTGCCTCGCGGAGGCCCTGATAGAAGTGGAGAAAGCCAACTTAAACCCGGTGCTCCACGTCCATGACGAGATCGTTTGCGAAGTGCCAAAAGAACTGGCAAAAAGCACACTCGAGACGATGCTGAAAATTTTCAGTAACAGACCATGGTGGGCTTTAAACCTCCCATTAAAAGGTGGCGGCTTTATAACCGAGTACTACCGAAAAGACTGACACATGGCCAAAGGCAAAAAAATAAAATGGACGAAAAAGAAAGACGACAAACTCCGGGAGCTTTTTTCTTACGAATTCAACGACGACGTCGCAAAAGCCCTGAAGGTATCGCCAAGGTCGGTGACGCGCCGGGCCAGAGAGCTCGGGCTGGAAAAGGCCCCGGACTTCCGGGAAGTAAAAGCGGACGAGCTGAGTAGACGCCTGAAGAAAGGGATCAAAAACGGAAAGCCTAGCCCTACTAAATTCAAAAAAGGCAAAGAGCTAACCGGACAACCTTTCAAAAAGGGCCACCGGCTAACGGCAGAGCAGGAACGAAAACGATCAGACTCAATGAAAAAGGCGCATGCGGCAATGGGCACTCGGAAGAAAAAAAAGATAGCTGAAAAGAAAAGTAAGGCCATGAGCAAATTATGGGCAAAGGACAGGGTCAGGGCCAAATACGGACTTAAACAAAAGACTAAACTTAGGTTAGGAAAAAAATATGAGGGTTATCCCTCACTTTATTAAAGAACTATGAATAAAAATATCAACGTCGTAAAAACATTCGGCACTATTAAACGGATAGACCGCAGCAAAGCGGATGAGGGCATCATAAGATTTGACTTCAAAGAAGACGGCCTGACATTCGGAACGGAGACGATAGTGGCTTATAAAAATATATGCAAGGGATTTAATCTGTTGACCGACTCCTTTACTTATTATTTCAACCATCAAAAGCACACTCGTCCATATATCCATGCCGATACAAAGATCGAGCTGACGATAGGACTGCCACGCTCATTCGTTTACGAAGACGACGGACGCATCCGATGGGAGTTCACGGCATTGGAGATACGGCTTGCTGACGATCCCGACGGCCAAGATGACTGGCCGGACATTTATGAAATAGACGAATGGTAACGACTTAAAAAACTATATATGCAACGAACCTACACCATCTCCACCGGGCGCTCACGAAAGGAGACGAAATGGGTAAACAGACAGATCACTTGGGAGGCGCTCACCCAGAGGTTGGCAAAGACCAAACGCACCGACGAGACGGTGGACGAATACCGGGCAATGCGAAAGCCCCAAAAAGGGCTCGTAAAGGACATCGGCGGCTTTGTCGGCGGGGCCATCGAGGGTGGTCGCCGAAAGGCCGGAGCCATCAAGCACCGCTCCCTCGTGACGCTCGACATCGACTATGCCGCGCCGGAGACGCCGGAGATCATCGCGGACATGCTATCCGGAACGGCATGGTGCATCTACACCACGCACGGACACACGAAAGATGCACCACGCTTCAGGCTCATAGTGCCGCTGAGCCGCGACGTGACGGCCGACGAGTACGTGCCGATAGCGCGCCGCATAGCCGACGACGTCGGAATAGACATGTTCGACCAGACGAGCTATCAGCCGATGAGGCTGATGTACTGGCCATCGACGCCAAAGGACGGCGATTACCTCTTCCTGCTGGGAGAGGGCGCGCCCGCCGACGCCGATAAGATACTCGACTGCTTTACCGACTGGCGCAACGCTGCGGAGTGGCCGGTGGACAGCAATACCGTCCGGCTCACGACCGGACACGGATCAAAGCAGGAAGACCCGACGACAAAGCGCGGCATAGTAGGCACGTTCTGCAGGGCATACTCCATAACCGCAGCCATACACGCGTTCCTGCCCGACGTTTACGCGCCTACCGCACAGGATGACCGGTGGACTTACTCCGCCGGATCGACCGCCGGGGGCCTCGTAGTCTATGACGACAAATGGGCATACTCGCACCACGGCACAGACCCGTGCTGCAGCAAGCTATGCAACGCGTTCGACTTGGTGAGGCTGCACCTGTTCCACGATCTGGACGCCGAGGCCGACATCAACACGCCCGCCAACCGGATGCCGAGCTACACCGCGATGGATCAATATGCCCAAAAGGATGCCAAGGTGCGGGCGCTCATAGTAAAAGAGCAGATGGCCAACGCAAAAGATGATTTCAAAGACGTCGCCGATCTGGCCGAAGTGGAGGGAGATGAGGATTGGAGGAGCATGATGCAAATTGAAAATAAAAAAGTGCTCAACTCACCCTACAACTTCGGCCTTATCGTGCGAAACGATCCCGGGCTGAAAGGCAAGGTCATGCGCGACGACTTCCGAGGACGCGACGCCGTGGTGGATGACCTGCCGTGGCGGGATAAAAAGGCCGACCAGTGGTGGAACAACAGCGACGACAATGGTTTGATCGACTACGTCTCCGCCAACTACCGGCTAACCGGCAAGCAGGCACTCCTTGATGCGCATGACCTGTCCGTCAGTCAGAACTCTTTCCACCCGGTGCGGGACTACCTCAACGCGCTGAGGTGGGACGGCATCGAGAGGCTCGACACGATGATAATCGACTACCTCGGGGCTGAGGACACGCCACTCGTGAGGGCGCAGACGCGCAAGCACTTTACGGCCGCCGTGGCCCGCGTGATGCTACCCGGAATAAAATATGACTACGTCCTGACGATGATAGGCCCTGAGGGCATCGGCAAAAGCACGCTCATAAGACTGATGGGTCGCGACGAGTGGTTTGACGACAGCCTGACCGGCATCGAGGGAAAAGAGGGCATGGAGCAGATAAGAGGCAAATGGCTCATAGAGATGGGCGAATTGACGAATTACAAGAAAAGCACCTCCGAGGCTTACAAGGCGTTTCTTTCAAAACAGGAAGATGCTTACCGACCGGCATACGGGAGAAAAACGGAGGTATACCCGAGGCAATGCGTCTTTTTCGCAACAACCAACGAACGCTCGTTTTTGAAAGGAGATACAGGCAACAGACGCTTCTGGACGATAATGTGCGATCTGGAGATACCGATGAAAGACGTATGGGGGGATCTGCCCGCAGAGGTTGACCAATTGTGGGCGGAGGCCCTGACCAGATACAGGCAGGGCGAAAAGCTGTACCTCCCGAACGATCTGGAAAGGCAGTCGCGGCAATTGCAGGAGCTGCATAACGAAGTGTTTGCAGACGAGAGGATCGGGATGATCGCGGAATACCTGGAAAAGCCGATACCTACCACGTGGGAAACAATGAGCCTGCGCAAACGACAGGATTACATAGCGGGGATTGATTTCATACACGACGGCGAACTGTTTAAAAAGCGAGAGACTGTATCGGCGATCGAAGTGTATGCCGAATGCTTTGGACAGAAACCCGACGAGAAAACCCGATACAGAACTCGAGAACTCAATCAGATTTTGAGACAGATGAGACAACTGGAATACGTAGGACATAAACGACTCCCACTATATGGAATGCAGCGGTGCTTTCGGATCGTAAGGGACTAAAATCGTATAACAACTTTGTTACTTATTTTTTACATATTTACAATAAAATTCAATAAACCAAACAATTATGGTAGTAAAAACATGCAAACAAAAAATGAAAAAGCCGGTTGATCCGAAATCGAATTTGAAAAATAAGGACTTTCAGATTTCAATTCGTAAGCAGAGGCCTGAAAAGAATGAAGAAAAACGGCCCCTGACGACGTAACAATAATGTAAACAATCATTGTTAACAACAATTTATTGTTAACAAACAATGGCTTCTATTGTTAACACTATTGTTAACACTATTGTTGACAACCTAAACCCTTGAAATATAGCGAATAAGAATGTTTTGTAAACAATGTAACAATAAAATACCATTGGAAGTATAAAAGTGGAATTAGGATAAATATACACGTATACATATTATCCTAATCACGTATTTATAGATGTATAGAGATTTTTTGTTGACATTGTTACAAACAATTTTTTGTAAGCAACCTAAAAAATACAGATATGAGCCAAGATTTGAAATGCTTTTTTGGACTGCATAAATATATAGTCCATGCTACCGACAAAATTACCGATCCTGCGGGAAACCTCCTGCAGAAAATTTTAATCAACAGATGCGAGAATTGTGGGCGCATCCATTACACAAGAATAGACCTCACCTACCAAGTACCTAAAATTTAGATGCCATGGCGACTTTGAAAAATGCAATTCCGGATGACCCGGATTATGACTATGAAAAATTAAACCGATACATCCTTTGTTTTTTGCATCTCGACCAGCTGATGGACGACGTCCTGACGGACATGGCGGAGGAGTGCAAAACGCGGGGCATCTACAGGCAAAACGTGAAGTACCACCTGAACGCCATCCGCAAGGCCTTGAGCAGAGGCCCGAAGAACGACTGGAGCAAACTTGAAGATCAGGCGGCCGATGATTTTTGCGAGGATGCGGATAAGCTCGAGGCGATGGTTTATTCGATTTTTGGACTGAAGTTCAGAGGGCAACAGGGCTTTGTCTACGTCCCGGAATATGGTATCGGGGATGAGGTGACGATGACGCTGAACGGCAAAAAGGTGACGGCGACGATAATGGCAAGCTCCTGTAAAATAGAGGTCAAGGAGTCGGGCAATGAGATGAAAGCAGGCTGCACGGTTAAGCTGAAGCATAACGGAGCAGTCATGGAAATAGGAGAGGATGACGTGCAAAGCATCGAAAAATAAAACAAAAAATGTCAAAATGGAACAGAAAAACACTAAAACGGAACGAAAAACGCCCAAAAAAGTCGAAAGCGAGAAGATTTTGGAACGCAAGCTGGTGGAAAAGGTACGCGCCGCCGGCGGGGAGGCTTTTAAGTTTTTGAGCCAGTTCCATCGAGGTATGCCGGACAGGCTGGTGCTTTTTGACGGAAAGGCGTGTTTTGTCGAGGTCAAAAGCACCGGGCAAAAGCCGACAAAGCTGCAAACGCGTACGATAGAACAAATAGAACGACAGGGGTTTGAGGTTTACGTCATAGACAATTCCGAGGCGCTGGAACACTTTATCAACAATTTTATCAAATGAAATACGTCCCGCATCCATATCAGATCAGGGCTAAAGACTTTTTGTTAGACAATCATAATGCCGCGTTGTTCCTTGACATGGGACTGGGCAAAAGCGTGATAACGCTTACGGCCGTGGCGGAGCTGCAGGACTGTCTCGAGGTGGACAAGGCCCTTGTGATAGCGCCAAAAAGCGTGGCGCGAAACACGTGGAGAGCGGAGGCGCAAAAGTGGGATCACCTCAACCATTTGAGGCTGTCGATAGTTTTGGGGGATGAAAAGATGAGGGAGAGAGCGCTGGCCACTGACGCTGATATTTACGTCATAAATCGGGAGAATGTGGTATGGTTGGTAGAAAGATACAAAGAGCGGCCCTGGCCCTTCGACATGGTGATCGTCGATGAGAGCTCCAGCTTTAAAAATCCGTCGGCGAAAAGGTTCAAAGCGCTGAGGCGCGTCCGTCCCCAGTTCAGGCGGGTTGTACTCCTTACCGGAACGCCATCGCCGAACGGGTTCATGGATTTGTGGAGTCAGATATGGCTTTTGGATATGGGCCGGCGTTTGGGAAAGACTTTGACGTCGTACAGGGCAAAATATTTCACTCCCGGAAGACGAAATGGGGCGGTCATCTATGAATGGAGGCCGAAAGTGGGAACGACGACGAAGATATCGGAATTGATCTCAGACATTTGCGTGTCGATGAGGGCGGAGGATTACATCGAGGTGCCGGACATGATCGAGGCGGGCATGACTTTGAACTTTACGGAAGAAAAGGTCTTACAGTATAAGGACTTCGAGAGAGAGCAGCTCCTGCAGATAGACGAGGACACCATCGAGGCGCTGACGGCGGCGGCCCTGACAAACAAGCTCCTGCAATTCACGTCGGGAGCAGTTTATGACAATGAACACAAATGGCACTTCGTTGATGACACGAAGATTGAGGCCTTGGTTGATATAATTGAAAATGCCAACGAGCCGGTACTGGTTTATTACAATTACATCCATGAAAAGGAGCGCATCATGGAGGCGTTGAGGCAGTACCGGCCGGCGGCTTTCAAAGGGGAGGAACACATTTTGAACCGGTGGAACGACAAACGGATCAAAGTCATGCTGGCACATCCCGCATCGGTGGCGTACGGACTGAACATGCAGGACGGAGGGCGCATCATCGTCTGGCACTCGCTGACGTGGAACCTCGAGCTATACCAACAGGCGAATAAGCGGCTGCATCGGCAAGGCCAGACGAGGCCGGTGTTGCTTTACCATTTGACAGTCAAAGGCACGATGGACGAGAGGGTGCTGCGGGTGCTGAAAGGCAAACGTGATTGGCAGGCGGGGCTGCTGCACGAAATACGGCAAATGAAAAAATTATTATAAGTCCTTACCACATAAGGACTTTTTTTGTATATTTGGCGCAAACATATTGAACATTTAAAAAATGCAGACGAAAAAGATAGAGCTCAAGCGGCTCCAGATGAACAAAGGGCAAATCGAGGGGCTGCCGGCCAACCCGCGAAAGTGGACGAACGCCGATCTTGAAAAGTTGATGGAGTCGATGGAGGAGACGCCGATGCTCACGGAGGCACGCGGCTGCATCGTTTATCCTTTTGGAGACGTGTTTGTCGTATTGGCCGGCAACATGAGGGCAGCGGCGGCCAAACGGATCGGGTGGAAAGATATCACCTGCCACGTGGTGCCGGAGGGGACGGACATCGACACCCTCAAGCAGATAGTACTGAAAGATAACTCCAGCTTCGGAGATTGGGACACCGGACTTCTTTTGTCCGAATGGAAAGGGATCGAGTTCGCCGATTGGGGTATCGAGCTGCCGAGCTACACCTTGACGGAAGAGCCGGAGATGGCAGAGGACGACCACTATGACGTCGAGGCTAAGCTCCAAAAGATAAAAGAGCCAAAGACACAGAGGGGTGAGATTTATAGGCTCGGCAACCATTTTCTCATGTGCGGCGACTCCACCGACGCATCGAATTTTGAGAGGCTGATGCGAGGAGGGCTTGCCGACCTTTGCGTGACAGACCCACCATACAACGTGAACTATGAGGGCAGTACTGACGAAAAGCTGAAGATCGTAAACGACCGTATGAGTGACGGCGCATTCAGGGAGTTTCTGGTTAAAGCGTTTAGAAATATTTACAACTCTACAAAAGCTGGTGCGGCGTGCTATATATTTTTTGCATCTTTAGAGGTTTTAAATTTTGTAGGAGCATATCGAGGGGCGGGCTTTATTTATAAACAGTTTTTGATATGGGTGAAAAATACAATAACATTAAGTCGGAGTGATTATCAGTGGGCGCACGAGCAGGTTATTTACGGCTGGAAACCCGGCGCCCCTCACTATTTCATTCAAAACCGCAAACTGCGCACGGTGATTGATGACCAGCTGGACTTTGACAAGATGACCAAGGTGCAGCTTCGCGACCTTTGCAAAAGCGTTTTTGATCAGGACGTGACACCTACCGACATCATCCGCGAAAATAAGCCCTTACGCAACGCGGAGCATCCGACAATGAAGCCGGTGCCATTAGTAGGCCGCTTCATTGCCAACTCCAGCCGAGGGGGGGAGCTGGTTTTAGACCCGTTCGGTGGAAGCGGATCGACACTAATAGCCTGCGAGCAGCTGGGCCGACATTGCCGGATGATAGAGCTCGATCCGGTCTATTGCGACGTCATAATTCATCGGTGGGAAACTTTTACCGGACAAAAGGCGGAGAGGATTGAGAGATGAGCAATGATGGATTTTTTGATTTCGGCGCTACATTCTTTGACGTCACTGAACCTTTGGTTGAAATGCCCAAAGAGATTGAGCGGGATGAGAAGATAGAAAAGCGGTCAAAACTAAACCTCAAGGCAGAGAAATACGAGCTTTCAACAAAGTACGTCTACCGGCGCGCCTTTAGTGAGACGCGTCTTCTTGATGCCTTCGCCGCCCCGGGATTTCATTTTGAGGAGGGCGTATCTTACCATCTATTGACCGGCGGCGACATCGACGCGCTGTCATATCTCAAGGCGGTCATAAGGCAGCAACGGCTGGAGCATTGTCTTATTAGCACTTGGTGCATGGCAGCTGATGACGTCCTGCAGTTCAGGGAGTGGATCGAGCAGGATCACATAAATCGTCTCGACATCTACGTGGGCGAAATATTTACCGGTAGCTATAAAACGGAGTACTCGATGCTGAAAAGGCTATACGATGACTATCCGGGACTTGGGCGCATCTGCGTGTTTCGCAATCACTCGAAGATCATGGCGGGCATCGGGGCTAAGTTCGCTTTTGGCATACAGACCAGCGCGAACATCAACACCAACCCTCGCACGGAGCAGGCGTGCATCACGATTGATAGGGGGCTATACGACTTTTACAAAAACTATTTTGACGGAATAAATTCATTTGAGTAACGGAGATTTAATAGCCATGAAATTATTACAGAAGATATGGGGCTGGATCAGGATAGACGGCCTTTTGCATTTTGCGCTATCGGCGCTTATAGTTATCGTCATTGCGGCTTTTGCACCGGTATGGGTTGCGGTAGCTTTGACTTTCACGGCCGGTATAGCCAAAGAATTTCAGGATATGCTGCTGGGTGGCAAATTTTCTTTGCACGATCTGATTTGTAATATGAGTGGGATAGCACTCGGAGCGTTATTTTTATATTTTGTTTTTTAGAGATAGAGGCACAAAGTCATGGGTACGCCGGTTAGAAAGGGAGTACGCAAAGGGCGTATTTCGCAAAAAGAGATAAGACGGCTCAAGGCGCTGTTTCTCGAGGGGCTTAAGAAAACTGCAGGAGTGCAACAGCCGGTGGTGGAGCAGCTGGGGCTTTCGAGAGTGACCATCGCTGCTTGGAAGCGCGATGATCCGGAGTTCAATGCTGCCGTGGAGCAGATACAGGAGATAGCGCTGGACGTAGTCGAGACGCAATTGTTCAAAAACATTATGAGCGGAGATACGACCAGCATCATATTCTACCTCAAGACAAAAGGGCGCAAACGTGGATATATCGAGAAGATCGACGCTTACGTCGAGAATAAAAACAGGATAGACTTATCGGACATTACCGACTCGGAACGACACGCACTCGAGGAGATCGGGCGCAAAGTGCTGAAAGGAGAGTAACGCTTTGTGACGGAGCAGGTCATCATAGATGCGGCAATTCAGGCGTTGTCGGAATATTGCAGGAGGAGCTTTTTTAACTTTTTCTGTGAGTTCTGGGATAGCATAGAGTCGGAGCAGCTTATTTTGAATTGGCATATAAAATACCTTTGCGATGAACTGCAGGATTTGAGCAGATACATCATAGCCCGCGAAGCAAAGCCTTACGACCTGATCATCAACATCCCTCCGGGAATGACAAAGAGCCGAATTTGCACCATCATGTGGCCGGCGTGGCTATGGACGCAAGACGCGTCATTGCGCATCATTGCCAACTCCTATTCGGCCGATCTGGCCGACGACCACTCGAGCAAATCGCGCGACATCATTTTATCCCCGAAGTATCGGAGGCTATTCCCGGAGGTACGGCTGCGTTCTGACAGGGCGGCCCTCTCGAATTACGAGACGCGGAGCAAAGGGGCCAGATACACCACCTCAACAGGAGGCACGGTCACGGGAAAGCATGCACACGTGATAATCAACGACGACCCTTTGAACCCTGGCC
>Ga0116159_1004432_pt1 | contig 11898 bp, 8 predicted proteins | sample AD_JPNAS1_MetaG_FD_89878 | JGI IMG/M metagenome (GOLD analysis project Ga0116159, IMG submission 89878) | Active sludge microbial communities of municipal wastewater-treating anaerobic digesters from Japan - AD_JPNAS1_MetaG | ecosystem: Engineered > Bioreactor > Anaerobic > Digestate | place...
GAGTTAGGGTTTCAATTAACTATATTTTCTATGTATCTATGTGGTTTTGAAAAAAAAATCTGTTCTATAAATATTAGGTAAATATACGGTTATTCATATAGTAATTTCATTTTAAAAATTACAGGGCTGTTTTAAAATATAACAGCTCTGTTTTTTATCACCTATAATCGCTAATAATACCGATTGGACAGCTACTATAGTCCAAACTTCACTATCGTTCGTTTGAACTATGTATCTGTAACATCGGTATTTACCATTGTAAAATTTTAAAAAGATTGGACTATTTTAAAATTACAATTGGTATAAATTGCTGATTTATAGAGATAATTGAGGCATTTTGTCGAACATCTTTTTACCCACATTGTTATGATTTGCAAAAGTTTAGTCATAAAAATTCTTTTATCCCACCAATAAATTTTATTTTCGTAAAGATTTTTACAAACAAATATTAGAAAAACAATATCGTGAAACAATATTTAGACTTATTGCAACACACCCTTGACAATGGAACGGTGAAAACGGACAGAACAGGTACAGGCACAATATCAATATTTGGATATCAGTATCGTTGTTCTCTTCAAGACGGGTTTCCACTGCTTACCACAAAAAAACTACACTTAAAAAGCATTATTTACGAACTTTTATGGTTTCTGCAAGGCTCGACCAATGCTAAATATCTCCAAGATAATGGTGTACGAATTTGGAATGAATGGGCAGATGAAAATGGAGAACTTGGACCAATTTACGGTTATCAGTGGCGTTCGTGGCCCAAACCAGACGGCGGACATATCGACCAGATTAGTGAATTAATACACAACCTAAAGCACTCTCCCGACTCACGACGACATATAGTTTCTGCATGGAACGTAGGGCAAATAGACCAAATGGCATTGCCACCATGCCATATTTTGTTTCAATTTTATGTCGCTGATGGCAAACTTTCATGTCAACTTTATCAGCGGAGTGCTGATCTTTTCTTAGGTGTGCCATTTAATTTAGCAAGCTACGCACTACTAACAATGATGATCGCGCAAGTTGTTAACCTACAGCCCGGCGACTTTATTCACACATTTGGCGATGCCCATATTTATCAAAACCACATTGAACAAGTAAAGCTTCAACTGTCTAGAAAACCAAAGGCTTTGCCTACAATGTTGATAAACAAAGACATAAAATCTATATTTGATTTCTCTTATTCCGATTTTGAATTAATCAATTATAATGCACACCCTCATATCAAAGGGGAAGTATCAGTTTAATAAACAGTTATTGTAATGTTTTCAATAATAGTAGCAGTCGACGAACTTAACGGCATAGGAATTAACAATAAATTACCTTGGCATATCAGTGAAGATTTAAAAAATTTCAAACGTATCACTTCTGGTAAAGGCAAGGCTGTGTTGATGGGGCGTAAAACGTGGGAATCGCTCCCTGTAAAACCGCTCCCCAAAAGAGGGAATATAGTGCTTTCCCGAAATGCAAATTACGTTGCTAAGGGTGCACAAGTTGTCAGTACATTCGAAACACTTATCGAACATTGCCTTACTTTTGAAGAGATTTTTGTTATCGGCGGTGCTCAAATTTACAATCTATTTATGCCATTAGCTAGTAAACTATACATAACACGAGTGCACTCGACTTTCGTCACAGATACCCGCTTAGACTGCTTAAATCTCGATAATTGGACGTTAGTTTCTGAGAAACGACATAGTAAATCTGAAAAGAATCCATACGATTTCTCTTTTCTTGTTTACGAAGAAAAAAAGAGATCGAACTTAAGAAAAGTATAAAACAAACATCTAAAAGTTTTAAATGCGTACAAGCTTCATAAAACTTTAATTTGAGGTATTTACAAAAAAATGAATAACATAAAACTTTGGGAACCGAATACAACGCCCTTTATTATTGCAGGCCCATGTAGTGCTGAGAGTCGCGAGCAACTAAACTCGTGCGCTTCCGACTTGAAAAAGACAGGCAAAATAGATGCATTTAGAGCGGGTATTTGGAAGCCAAGGACACGACCCGGACAATATGAAGGAACAGGAACAAAAGGACTAGAATGGTTAGTAGAAATTAAAAACAGATACAGTTTACCGGTAATAACCGAGGTTGCAACAGCAAAACATGTCGAAAAAGTTTTGAAAGCTGGTATTGACATGATTTGGATAGGTGCAAGAACTACAGGAAATCCATTCTCGATACACGAAATAGCTGAAGCTTTAACAGGCGTTGATATTCCTGTTTTAATAAAAAATCCATCAAATCCCGACTTAGAATTATGGATAGGGGCAATAGAACGCTTCGAGCGTGCGGGAATAAAAAGAATTGCAGCTATTCATAGAGGATTTTACCCTTTTGAACCAACTTTGTACAGAAACATTCCAAAATGGGAAATTCCTATCGAATTAAAAACCAGAATGCCCGAATTAAAGATAATTTGTGACCCTTCACATATTGCTGGCAACAGTGCTTTAATTTATGATATCGCGCAATACGCATTCGATATCATGATGAACGGATTAATGATAGAAGTTCATCCAAATCCTCAAAATGCTAAAACAGACGCTATACAACAAATCACCCCAACTGATTTCGTCTCTATAATAGACAGGCTAAAAATACGTACTCAATCTGAGTATTTGAATATCGACAAATTAGAAAGAATGAGACTACAGGTTGATTCAATTGACCAACAACTTATAGAGCTATTGAAAAAAAGACTTGATATTTCTAAAAAAATGGGAGAGTACAAAAAGCAACAAAACTTAGCTCCATTTCAGATTAAAAGGTGGCGAAATATTATCGAATCAAGAATGCTTTATGCCGAAAACCTTGGTATTGACCCAGACTTTATGATGCAAATACTACAACTTATTCACAAAGAATCAATTGCTACTCAAAACAAAATAATGAACTCGGAGAATTCAATTAACAATTAACAATGCTTGCACTGAGCGTAGCCGAAGTGTGCAATGGATATTTACGGAAACAACATTTACTAAATTGGGTATAACGTGGGTAACGTTTTTAACGTAGAGACGGAACATGCTCCGTCTCTACACTTTCCACTTTTTCCTTTTACCTTTTAACTCAATCGCTAATTGTTTCGATGCTTAACTCTAATTCTACTTGGTTCCCCCTGAAATAGAGATTCTTAATATCGAATGATAAGACATTTTTCGAAACACCTTCATCAATCTTATCAGTTGATTGATATGTTTCGCTCATTTTACGTATCTGTTCACTGTATATCTTACTATACTCACCAAGTTTAGTGTTTAGTTCACGCATAATATTTATCCATAAGCCAAATCGATATGTCTGCGCAATAGAATCGCCTGGTAGCGTGTATTGATAACGAGTAATTGGAAGGGGGAAAATTTCCTCGTCTTTTGATGTATAAACCTCCTCCACAGAGGCATATCTTGTGTAAACAAGTGTTTCAGATGGACTTTCATGATCATCAATGGCTATTTCAATCTGCTCGCTATATTCACTATAACCACCCCACTGGTATTCGATATTGAACTTATTGAATAAAAAATCGTATAAAACCGTATCTGTTGAAGCAACAATTTTAGCGTATATAATTGCCTCATTATAAACAGTAAACTGTGTGTCTGTAACTACTATATTTGGAATTTTACTGCTATTTACGTGCAGCTCGACCATAGATTGGTAGGTGCTGGTACTCCCGCGATATACCTCAGAAGAGTATCCAGTTGTATAATTTTTAACTTCAACATTTTGCATCAGAGCAGCTAAAGCAATAGCTCTTTTCTTTGCTTGATATATTGCTGATGCACTATCTAAACCGGGATCTGAAATTCCAAACGTGTATGTTTTATTCAAACTGTTGAAACCACATAATTCTTGTGGAATAACAGAAGCTTTGGCTCCAAATTTATAATAATCGGGATTAATATTTTGCCCAAAACTGCAAAGAGTAAGTGACACTCCAAAAACGAATAGTTTAACCGACAATAATCGCATAACTTTATCAATTACGAATTACGAATTTAAAAACACCATAGCTATTGATTGGTGACCAGCTATTAAATTGTTCATTGTTCATTGCTAATTGCACACTTCGATACTTCGGCTATGCTCAGTACAACGCTTCGCTCAGTGCACCACATTGCTAATAATCAATTCTTGTATCTCCTTCATTCTGTCGGGAGAAAGTTTAAGTTTAGGATTTTTGAAATCACAATCATCCATGCTATTGATAGGGATAAGATGCATGTGAGCATGCGGCACTTCTAAACCAAACACACCAACTGAAATTTTTTTGCAAGTGAATGATTTTTCTATTGCCTTCGCCACTTGTTTAGCGAAAATTGCCATTTCTGAAATTTCGGAATCTGTTAGATCAAAATAATCGTCAACTTCACGCTTAGGGACAATTAAAGTATGTCCCTCCTTAATGGGAAACGCGTCTAGGAAGGCGATAAATTTTGAGCTTTCTGCAATTATATAAGCAGGTATCTCTCGGTTAATGATTTTTGTAAATATTGAAGCCATTTTTCAAAGATTTTATTAGTCTAATAAACTGATATTTAATATCTCAAATTGTAATTTTCCAGCCGGTACTGTAATTTCAGCAATATCGCCGACAACTTTGCCTATTAGTCCTCTTGCAATGGGTGTGGAAATACTTATTTTATTTTGCTTTAAATCAGCCTCACCATCGGGAACGATAGAGTATTCCATAACAGAATTTGTTTTAAGATTCTTGAGTTTAACTTTAGTAAGTATCTGTACTTTAGAAATATCTATCTGATCAGACTTTATAATTTTTGCATTGCGAACTTTCTCTTCTATTTGCGAGATCTTTAATTCCAACAAACCTTGAGCCTCTTTTGCTGCGTCGTATTCAGCATTTTCCGACAGATCGCCCTTGTCTCGTGCTTCGGCTATTTGTTTCGAAATTCTATTTCGCTCTACATTAATTAATTCTTCCAATTCGGTCTTTAACTTTTTAAGACCCTCCTCTGTCATGTAGTTAACTTTTGACATACAGCGAATTATTAATTTATAAAAGAATACAAAGAAAAGAATCCCGCACAATGCGGGATCCCTTTCTTTGTATGTATAACCCTACTCTTATAACGTGACACGTATACCGATTGAATGAACTCCACCAAACGGATTAGTATCACGATATGAATAATCTATTTTCAAATATGTTTCTTTTTCTCTATTAAGAGGGACTTGAACAGTAGCTCCAGCACTTAAGCCTGTGAATGCTGTTTGTCTATTTGCACTGTTAAAACCATCTTTTTCGTAACAGTATCCTCCTCTAACTAGCACATAATCAAGTGCATTATACTCTACTCCTACAGAATATTGGTCACGTGTAAAAGAGTTACTTGTAAATGTTCCTGCTAACGTAAGGTTATGACCTTCTACTAATAGAAAATCATTTGACAAACCAATACGAATTAGCGATGGTAACTCACATTCAGCTGATTGATAATCGAACGTCATGTTTAGTTCATCGAGTGTATATCCTCTAAGTGACAGTGCGTTGCCTGAATATTTCATTGTAGGACCAACATTCTGCATAGAAACTCCAAAACGGAAGTTGTCTCTTTCTCCAGCTATATATTGGATACCTGCATCAATTGCGACTCCAGTAGCTTTGGCGTTATCGATGGATTCATTTATAAGCTTTATTACAGCTCCACCGTAAATTGCATTAGAAAACTGACGTGAGTACGCAGCTGAAATAACACTGAACTTAGGACTGAAAGTGTTACCTGTTCCATCAGGACTTTCAACTGTAGTACGAGAAATGTCGCCGAATGACATCAAACTAACAGCTGCTGTCAACGCTCCAGCTTCACCAACTTTAGAGGTAAAACCAAAGTTGTTTATGTTAATATCTGCTCCTCTTAGATAATTAGTATGGGTAAAACCTAAGTCGAACTTATTAACAAAAGCTGTTCCTGCAACATTTAGATACAAGGCTTCTAAACCTGTTATAGAAGACATGTTAGAATTATTCCAGCCGGCTGCACCTGCCCATGGGTTTATCAGAAGCTGCACTGCTCCCGCTTCACCTGCTCTCTGTTCATTTCCGGCACGCAAATTATTTGCCAACAGAAGTGAAACGAACAAACTAACTATAAATATTAACCTTCTCATAATTGTCTCATTTTTTTCAATTAACTACTAAAAATTAGATAGGTCAGCAGGACGAAGTACTCCAAACCATTTGATAATTTTTTCGCCTACGTTTGGCACTGACACATGTATAATATATGCACCTCCAGAAATTGGCACATCCGATGTATTTGTTAAATTCCAATCAACCCATGTTTGCTCACTTGATTTTTCGAAGCTTCTAATTAAAGTTCCCGACAAATTAAATATTTTAATTGAACAAGTCGGTGGTAAATTAATTATTTTAACAATATTGTCTAATTGTGTAACTTCATATGCGCTATGAGCGAAATAAGGATTGGGTACAACTCCTATTCTATTTAGACTTTCGTCAGCCTGCTTTTCGGTAAATTTTGTAGGAGCCAAGTCGTCTAAAGAAAAGGTGAAGTACGGATAACCTTTATTAACGGCATCATGTAAAGGATCTTGATAAACACCTATGTTTCTATGATAAGGATTACCTATACTTATACTTATTTTAACGTCGTTATCGGGCATTTGTGAATATGAATCCCACTGATATTGTCTTGGTATCATAGGTATACTTACCCAAGCTATATTTAGCATAGCCTGAGATATACGGTTTTTAGCATTACTAATGGTAGCCTCGGTTGATTTCTTATGGAACAAGCTGAACAACAAACGTCCTTCATCATAGCGCGGGAAGTCTCTTATTTTCAAAGATCCTTCTACAATACTGGCATATCCTGTACCAAACACATAAACAAAATGTTTTCCACCAAATTGTGGAACCCCATCAATTGAGGAGTAACTATTAGTTGGATTCCATATCATATCACGACCTCTTTGTCCAACTAAATATGAATCCTCTCCAAAAGCTATATTTAATCTCTCTCCCGTTTCAACGTCTATAGCATATCCTGGGAACCAACTCATACCGTAGGCTGATACAAAGTTTGGATCAGACGGATTGTTAGATGGTGCCATTGTCATTGAGTCCGCAGCAACGCCGAGTTTGTTTAATGATGGTGCTTGACGAAGCATGAACTTAATAGCACCGCCCTCGGAAATCGGGTTTGGATATATAACATTGTCGGTATCATCCAATGTGTTTTCGCATGTTTCAATTACAATACAGCGTGTCCATTTTGAAGTATCTTTAGTTATCACAAAGTCAATACTAGGAAGTCGGTATTGATTATAATTGATTGTTTGTGGTTTTTTATCAGGGTTTCCTGGACCGTAATTAATTGCTGACACAAATTTATATGGTGCCCAAGTTCCTCCTAATATTTTTTCATACTCCTGTTCAATATCACCGGGCACGTCTTCAAATGGTTTTGCATCAAAGTTACCACTGCGGATCCAGTTAGAATACACGGGACCTTCTGTGTCTGCCAGACCATTATACCACGGCATTGCCGGGTTTTTATAAGTAATTGTAGCTCCTAAAAAGCCGTTTTTTATTTGTTTTAAGCCTCTTAGTGGTCCAAGAGCGTCAATAGGAAACTGGCTTTGATATAAATCTATTGCAATACCATACTCTGGTAATATATATTCATATCCATTACGCATCCATACAGGACTATGTAAGGTGTCGACACCATCATGTATTAAAGTCCATTTGGTACTTAAAATTACTCCTCTCAATTGTTCGGTATTCTGAAAATTATTACCCCAATATGCATAATCTCTATCTTTGACACCCCCCTTATTTACTGAATCTGGTTCAAAGTAGAGTTCAAAGTTACCAGGTTTAACATTCAAAGGATCGATAACTATGACACGGGCAGGACCACCATTTTTAGCATATTTTCTAACCTGAGCTTTCCATGGTGTCTCGCTATTTCCGCTATTCATAATCTCATCTATTGTTTCATCCGAAAGTTGCAAACGATTCATTGAGTTGCCGCGCCCTGATAAATAGCTCATCGGTGGTATATCACCATAACTAGAATTCATTACTCCTGCTGCACCGATATCGGCGGGTCTTGGTACAAATTCATGTTTCTTAATTTCACCAACGGTGCTCTTACGACTTGCTAGATAAGGTGTTTTCTGACCATCAAATGATTCTGGTAGGTTTTGATTATAAGTTTTATAATTATTATATGCATAAGCGATAGCGATATAATAATACTTCTTATAATTTACCAACGCCCCTTTTGTAAATTCATCGCGGGTAATCTCGAAAGTGTGCTTAATGCCACTGTTAGCACCATTAACCATAACTTGAAAAGAGTTAGCATTCGCATGAGGATCCCATGTATAATTTACCAACATAGAGGCATCATTTTCGATATCACACTGATAAACAAGTTTAGATACATTCTCATCATAAATTTGATTTACCGTAATATCTTTGTGTTTTAGCTGAAACACCTGATATCCCTCAAATACATAATCTCTATCAGGATAGTTATGCGTAATAAATGGGTCAGTCTCTTTATATTTTTCCAAATAGTTATTTGAAGCTGGGGGATTATCCAAGTGCATAATAAACTTCCTGTCTAACTCAACTGCTGTTAATTCAGGAGCATGAGGAGCTTCAATCATTCTAAAACAGTTCTCGAACAGTTTTTGACATTTATCATCAGCCAATTTCAACAGCTCAACTGAATGCAACGGGTCTTCTGTTGAAGTACGAGCCCATGGCACACCTATCGTAATATAGTTAGTAGCACCGGGTCTAAGGACAAATGGACCTGCTGATTGTAATAACCTACCGTCACAAGGTGCTTCCTGTCTCCAACCCTCATCATCATTGGGATCAATACCACCGGTTCCCCAATTACATTTGTCGGATTTCCAAGGGAATAAAAAGTTAGCTGGCAATGTTCCACCTTTACCATTTCCTCCATATGTCATTGTCTCTCCATCTTTCCAAATACCTCTCAGATAGTTGTAATAGTCCATAGCCTCGTCGGGGTCATCCATTCCATCGGGACCACCGTTGATAAAGTAAACAAAGCGCCTCATTCCCCAACGCTCGTTATCTTTAATACGGTCTCCAAAGTTCAATCCATTGATATTACCATTGAAAATGTCAAAATTGCTAACTTTTATACGACAAACAATTTCTCCATCATTATCAAGAGAGTCAACGTAGCCATTTTGACAATCCGGTTCTACTTCTCCAAGACCGGGCCAGTTTGATACGTCATCCATATCGTTTGGATCTTGGTATGGTCCTTCAAAAAAGTCAAATCCGACTGCTGGTGGATTCTTTCCATAGGTATTACCACTTCCATTACCGTCAGGACCAGCGTTGTAACAAAAACTTAATCCTCTGTTAATATCACAGCCTACTAAGTCATCTGTAGGGTCACCTAAGTCAGCATCTACCCAAACACCAAAGAAAGCGTTGTTTAACGAGTATGTTGAACGGTTAATTAGCTGATAATTGTAGAATGTCATATTATTAAGCTCATCATTTGAAGAAAACGCAAATGCTTGTGCTCTAATTTCCATACCTATTGAAGCTCCTTTTGATTGGGTATGTATATTACCTTTATCGTTATACACCCACCACAATGTTTGGTCTCCATAGAGTGTAACCGAAGCGTTGTTCAAACTATCTGCTCTACGTTCTGGAACAAATTTACATCTGCTTGTTGCCTGAAACTCGTAGTTTGGATAGTCTCCACCGTCTATATTATAGCGACCATTACCGTCAACATCAGCGTAAGGTGCTAAATAACGGTCATACTCTTCATCTTCTGTTCCAAAGTCAGGACCATTACCGGGCCACTCTTGTAATACCAATGGTGGCGAATATCCCGGGAACTCTTTTTCTCTCTCTTCTGCTGGCAAGTTATACCAAGCAATAAATTGAGAAACCATATCACGGTCAACTTTCCAAATTTTGTCAAATGCAATACATACGTCAACTGTAACGTTTGACATATTATTTCCTTTGGAAATTAGTGGACCGGGCCAATAGTCGTCTTGACCGTCGTAGTCAAAAATTCTGGCTGCAACACGCAACTGACCGTTAACGTCAACTCCTGCAACCCAAATTCCACCGGCAAATACTGAATGCTTACCACTGCCTTTTGGCACCTCGTAGCTTGCATTACCATCCTGCCACATACCGCCGTGTGTCTTTATAACGGCTTTTACGTTGTTTAAATCAACAAATAGTTTTGTTCCTCCGCGAGTACAACCTGAAGTTACATTCTTTACTCCTTTAGGAGTTCCCGAATTATTGTAACTCGTCGGCAACGCTGCATGTACAGCTGTGGCGAAAACCGTACATGTCAAAAATATTATTATTCTTCTTAAGTCTATCATTGCTATATAGTTTTACTTTATTACGCTATTAGAATGAAAATAACACCCCAATTCTTGCAGTTCGAGGTAATCGATAGTAGTATGGGTTGTTAATCAATATTGCATATACTTCCCTATATGCCCTTTCTGATGGCATTTGACTTATAGCCGTCTGATTTTGACCAAAAGTCAAATATCCATTATCATCAGGGTTGCCTGTCGTTGGATATACAGAAGCTATGTTAAGTGTATTTAAAAGGTTTGATACGTCTAAATAGACATTTAAGATTCCTTTTTTATCTTTTCCTTCACTATCTGTACCTATCTTAATTCCAAAATCTTTGTCAATACGCAAGTTTATGGTAGATGTCCATGGTAGATTGTTTCCGTTCAATTTACCTATTAAATAGTTTGTACCCATTTCACGCAATGAGTATGGTGTTCCACTACCAGCCATAAATGTTATGTTTACTCCTGCGTTAGCCAATATATCCATGCCCGCTATTTTGGGACCATTGTAATCCTTGCCCTCTGAGAACCTGTAGTCAACTACGGCACTAATTTGGTGTCTTGAGTCGAAATTCAATGGATATATGGTTCTTAGATTTGGAAATCCTTTTACAATTAGGTTATAAGCAGTAGTGGCATCAGAACCTGTACCTTTAGCGAACTGTAATGTATATGATGCTCTTAGAGAGACATTACCTGTTCGGCGTAAGTCGTATGCAGCGGTAAAACCTTTTACTGTACCGAAGTCAAGGTTCCCGTATGTTAAATAGTTAACCGGATAAGCACCCGCATAGCTCATAAGCTGAATCATATCACGCATCTCACGATAGAAAGCCGACAGCTTAATGGAGGATGTTTCTGATACTTTTTGTTGGAAACCTAACTCATATGCTATGGTCTTTTCAGGTCTTGTATTTGGATTTGAGATAACGCTTTTCTCCTGATCTGTGATAAACAAATAGTGCAAATAATTAATTCGTCCCATAGATGGGCGTTTTGTAAGCACATCATAGTGAGCATAGAAAAGAGCCTCATCAGATATTGGGAAACTAAATGCAATACGAGGCATAGGTGTTATTTCAGGCTTATAGTCTGTAAACGAGTTTAAAAAGCTTTGAGAACCAACCACTGCTCCATCAACTAAGAAGGGATGTATCTCTCCAATTGATGCACTACTGAGAACAGGAGTACCCTCGGCATTATACCACGTTCTTCCATCACGGAACCCTGTGAGACCGGTTGGGTCCGTAGAGCTGTTTACATAAATTGTTGAACCTTCAGGAATATGTGATGGTATTTTCGATTTACCATTCTCGTCAAATAGCCAAGGATACTTAGATTGTGAAAAAGTTTCTCCTACAGTATGCGATTCGAAAAACAGATATGGATCTTTCAAAACTTTTTGATTCGCGTCAAAGTAGTCAACTCTTAAACCAATGTTGAATACCAAGTCGTTAAAAGCAAACTTATCCTGGATATAACCTGCCA
>Ga0116159_1004436_pt1 | contig 11892 bp, 7 predicted proteins | sample AD_JPNAS1_MetaG_FD_89878 | JGI IMG/M metagenome (GOLD analysis project Ga0116159, IMG submission 89878) | Active sludge microbial communities of municipal wastewater-treating anaerobic digesters from Japan - AD_JPNAS1_MetaG | ecosystem: Engineered > Bioreactor > Anaerobic > Digestate | place...
CGACCGGCGCGTCGAGACCCTGGAGCGCGAGCTGGACGCGATCGAGCGCGACAAGCAGGCCGGCCGCCCCACCGATGAGACCCGCATCGCCGAGCTGAAGGAGGAGATCGCGCGGACGCGCGAGGAAGGCGCCGCGCTGGAGGAGCGCTGGCAACGGGAGATGACCGTCGCCCGGCGGATCCAGGCGCTGCGCGACCGGCTCGAGGCGCTGCGCACCGGCAACGCCGACGCCGCGCAGGAAGCCGAGGCGGCGGCGCCCTCGGGCAACGGCCAACCGGCTGCCGAAGCTGAAGCCCAGGCCGATGCGGCCGAGGGCGAACTCGCGGAGGAACCGCTTCCCGAAACCGAGGCCGAACTGGCCGCGGAGCTGCAGCAGCGCCTCGATGAGCTGAAGCAGGTCCAGGGGCGCGACCCGCTGGTTCATGTCGAGGTCGATCCCGATATCATCGGCAAGGTTGTCTCGGACTGGACCGGCATCCCGGTCGGCAAGATGGTCAGCGACGAGGCCGCCACGGTTCTGTCGCTCGACGCGCGCATCAAGGAACGCATCAAGGGCCAGGACCATGCGATCGACGCCATTGTCGAGTCGATCCGCGCCGCCAAGGCCGGCATCTCGAACCCCAACACTCCGATGGGCGTCTTCCTGCTGGTCGGCCCCAGCGGCACCGGCAAGACCGAGACGGCGCTGACGCTGGCCGATCTGTTGTTCGGCGGCGAGCGGTTCATGGTCACGATCAACATGTCGGAATTCCAGGAGAAACACACCGTCTCGCGGCTGGTCGGCTCGCCGCCGGGCTACGTCGGCTACGGCGAGGGTGGCGTTCTGACAGAGGCCGTCCGCCAGCGCCCGTACTCCGTGGTGCTGCTGGATGAAGTCGAGAAGGCCGACCCCGAAGTGATGAACATCTTCTATCAGGTGTTCGACAAGGGGATGCTCGCCGACGGCGAGGGGCGGGTGATCGATTTCCGCAACACGATCGTGATGATGACGAGCAACCTGGAGACTGACACAATCACGTCGATGTGCGCCGCGCCGCTGCCTCCCGCGCCCGAAGATGTGCTGACGGCGATCCGGCCGGCGCTGTCGCGCCACTTCAAGCCGGCGCTCCTTGCGCGCATGCGCATCGTGCCGTACTACACGATCGATATGGAGGCGATGACGCGCATCGTCCGGCTGAAGCTCAACGGGGTGGGCAAGCGGCTGGCCGCCTCGCACAAGATGGGCTTCAGCTATGATGAGGCGGTCATCGAGCAGATCGCGCAGCGCTGCACCGAAGTCGAAACGGGCGCGCGCAATATCGATCACATCCTCAACGGCTCGCTGCTGCCGAAGATCTCCACCGAGATCCTGCAGCAGATGGCGGTCGGCCCGCTGCCCGAGCATCTGAACATCGGGCTGGACGAGAACGGCGAGTTCGCGCTCCAGTTCAGCGGGAATGGGGCCGCGGCGCCGGAGGAGACCGCCGCGCCCGAACCGGCGATGGCCGGCGCGATCGAAACGTCGGGCCCGGCCCAGCCAGCGCCCGAGGAGGAATGAAGACCTCAACCGCCCGACCCCCCTTCTTGAAGCAACAAGGAGATCACGTCAGGATCTCTGGCCAGGGGACCTGTTCCGTTGTAGAATCCATCATCATCCCGAACGAGCTCTGTGGACGGCCGTATCCGATACGAGACGGAGCGCAGATGATTTCCAAGGGTGAGCAGCTTCCCCGCACGAGCGGCCCCGGCCGGCGGCGGACCGCGGACTCGAGCCGGGGGCGCGTCCGCCGGCCCGCGCGACCACGCCGCGAAGGCGCCGTTACGGCAATCCGCATCCGAAACGCATTTACCTGATCTGGTGGTGGTTTTTCCGGGCCGTGTCATATAAAGAAGACTTGGACCCGAGACAGGCAGGGTCGGCCCCCCGTGCTCGACCCGTTCTCCCCATGCGGATGGTCTGTTCGAAGAGATCTGCGACACGACAGACAGGAATGGTGACAGCATGGCTACGCAACAGGAAGAACAGCATTGGCTCTACTCGGACGTATCGGACTACTCGTTCCGCGCCGGCGACCTCGACATTCAGGAACTGCGCGTCATTCGCTTCGAGCTGCATGAGGCGATCAGCGAGCTGTTCCATGTCCGCATCGAGCTGGCCAGTCTGAATCAGGAGCTGGCGATCGACGAACTGGTTGGCCGCCCCGGCGTCCTGCGGCTCTCGCATTTCAACCAGGAGCATGAGCGCTGGGTCAACGGGATCGTCAAGCTGCTGGATTACACCAGCAGCGGCAGCCAGTATTGCCGCTATGAAGCGCAACTCGTCCCGCGGGTGTGGCTGCTCGGCCTGCGCCGGCAGAGCCGCATCTTTCAGGACATGACCGTCCCCGACATCATCAAGCAGGTCCTGACCGACGCCGGCATCCCGGCCGACATGTTCCGCATGGCGCTGACGGGCAACTACGGTCAGCGCGGCTACTGCGTCCAGTACCGCGAGACCGACCTGGACTTCATCAAGCGCCTGGCCGAGGAGGAAGGCATCTTCTTCTTCTTTGAGCACACCGAAGAGACCCACGTGATGGTGTTCGGCGATGCCCCGTCGGTGCACAAACCGATCGCCGGCAAGCCGGAGGTTCCGTTCCGCACGCCGACCGACATGGTCGAAGGCAAGGCGTTTGTCTCCCAGTTCCGCTATGGCCGGCAGGTCCGGACCGGCTCGGCAATGCTGCGCGACTTCAACTTCGAGAACCCCAAGCAGAACCTCGACGCCGAAAAGGACTCGGGCAAGGACACCGCCCTGGAGTTTTACGACTATCCCGGCGAATACAAGGTCAAGTCCGAGGGCGAAACCTACGTCAATGTCCGGCTGCAGGAATTCCGCACGTTCCTGAAGGTGGCCCGGGCGACCAGCGTCGAACGGCGGCTGCAGCCCGGCTATCGCTTCAATTTGATCGAGCATCCGCGCCAGGACCTGAACGCCGAGTATCTGGTGACGCGCGTCCGACACCGCGGCTGCCACCTGCCGGCCGTCGTGCAGGAGTCGGGCGGCGTCGAGGTGGATGAACCGACGTATCAGAACGAGATCCTGGCGATCCCGTTCAGCACGCCGTACCGGCCGCCGCGCGTCACGCCCAAGCCGGTCGTGGAGGGTTCGCAGACGGCCATCGTCACCGGCCCTTCCGGCGAGGAGATCTACACCGACCAGTACGGCCGCGTGAAGGTCAAGTTCCATTGGGATCGCGAGGGACAGCACAACGAGAAGTCGTCGTGCTGGATCCGCGTCAGCCAGAACTGGGCGGGCGGCAAGTACGGCATCATGTTCCTGCCGCGGATCGGCCACGAGGTGATCGTCGATTTCCTCGAGGGGGATCCCGACCAGCCGATCATCACCGGGCGCGTCTACAACAACGACGAAATGCCGCCCTACGAGCTCCCGGCGCACAAGACGCGCAGCACGATCAAGTCGGCCAGTTCCAAGGACCAGGAGGGGAGCAACGAGATCCGCTTCGAGGATCTGGCCGGCTCCGAGCAGATCTTCATCCACGCCCAGAAGGACCTGCACGTGCGCGTGCTCAACGAGCGGCGGGTCAATATCGGCGCCGATTCACACGAAACGGTCGGCGCCAACTTCAACATGCATGTGGAGAAGGACCGCTCGCGCAAGGTCAAGGGCAAGGAAAACATCGAGGTTGTGGAGGACAAGTGCGAAAAGATCGGCGGCAATCTGAGCGAGGAAATCGGCGGCTCGCACAAGGAGAAGGTCGGCGGCACGTTCCAGATCGACGCCAACAAGATCATCCTGAACGCCACGCAGGAAGTGGTGATCAAGGGCCCCGGCGGGTTCGTCGTGATCAACGGCGGCGGCACCTACGTGAAGGGCAACATGGTTTACATTAATAGCGGCGGGGCGGCGGTCACCGAAGGCCCCGGCACGATCATCGCCCCCACCGCCCCGGCGGCGGCCGACGAGGCGCAGTACGGCGAGGACACCAGCTACACCGCGGAAAAGCGCCCGCAGAAAAAGATCCCCAAGGACAAGCTGGAGAAGAAATCGTGGATTGAAATCCGGCTGGTCGATGCCAAAGGCAAACCGGTGCCGGGCGAAGCCTATGAGCTGGAGACCTCGGACGGCAAGACGCTCGTCGGGACGCTCGACGGTAAGGGCCGCGTCCGGATCGAGGGGATCGAGCCGGGGACGTGCATGGTGTGCTTCCCCAATCGCGCTCCCGATGAATGGCAGCGCGTTTGAGGGCCGGGCCTCGCATGAAATCGGCAAGATGGCAGGCTCCGCAACTAACCCCAGCGACGTAACAGGGCGCCCAGCCCGCGGAGGTAAGGTCTCGAGATGAGTGCTCCGAACTATCGCCTCTCGCCCCAGGCGGACGACGGGGGCCAGGACGGCAAGGGACTGGTTTCCTGGATCAAGAACCGGCGCAAGAAGAACAAGAAGGCGGCCGAGCCGGAAGCGGGTCCGACCGCGTCGGCGTTGTCGACGGCGCAAGCGACCCAGCAGCAGATCGCGCCCGCCGCCACGCCGTCGCCGGCCAGCAGCTCGCCGGCCGCGTCGACGCCGCCCAAGCCGACACCGCCCAGCAAGCCGCTGCCGCCGACGCCTGAATCGAAGGCGAGCGCCAAGCCGACGCCGCCCAACAAACCCCTGCCGCCGACGCCACCCGATCCGGAACCGACGCCGACGGATAATCCCGAGACGATCTCCGCCCTGGCCGCGCCTCCCGATGCCAAGGGCAACAAGCCCCTGCATGTGGTCGATGGCAACGACCATATCTCGAGGATTGCCCTGCAGCACGGCTACTCCAACTGGAGTTCACTGTGGGCGCTCAACCCGCAACTGGCCGCCAAGCGCAAGAATCCCCACATCCTGTTCCACGGCACGCGCGGCAAGAAAAACGCCGACGTCGTCAAGACCCCCCCGCTGAAGGAGAAGGAGGAAGCGGTCGCCACCGAGCAGGTCCATACGTTCAAGGTTCCGGTCTCCGATCTGTTCCTCCGGCTGCGCATCCTGGACGAGGATCTCCAGCCGGTCGCCGACGCCGACTACACCCTGACGGTCGAGGGACGGAACTATACGGGCAAGACGGCGGCCGACGGGACGATCATCCAGGAGATCACGCGCGGGGCGCAGAACGGCTGGCTCACGATCAACATGAAGGACGAGTCGCCCGAGCACACCGCCAAGATGGAACAGGCCAAGAAGGAAGGCCAGGCCAAGACGATCGCCTCGCGCAATGCCGAGTCGACCCCCGCCGAAACGGCCGCCACCGCCTCCTCAACCAGCGCGGCGGAGGTGAAGGCGCGCATGGCCGCCGCCCCGCAGAGCAAGCCGTCCACCACGAAGGGCCTGACCACGGGCCAGGATCGGCCCGCCCTGGGCGGACAGATCAAGTTCGCGCTGCGGATCGGCCGGCTCGATCCCATTCTGGAAGACGCTCCCGACCGCTGGTGCGTGGCCGGGGTGCAGGCGCGCCTCAATAATCTCGGGTTCGAATCGGGGCCGGTCGACGGGGTCAAGGGCCCCGTCACCAAGGCCGCCATCAAGCGTTTTCAGCGGCGTTTCAAGCTGGTGGAGGATGGCATTGCCGGCCCCGTCACGCAGGCCAAGCTGAAGGAAGTCCATGACACGAACACCCCGATACCGCCGCTGATCCAGCCGGCAACCGGCCAGGCTGGGCAGGATGCCCAGGCGACCAGCACCGGCACGGCCCAGAAGACGACCGGCAAGGCGCCAATCGATGGGACCAGTTCAGCCCCCGGGACCCCGCCGTCGGCGCCCGGCTCCACGCCGTCATCCAGCGCCTCGCCCTCGGCCACGCCGGCTGGCCGGCCGGCCGCGCCCGCGTCGACCTGACGGGCGCCTGATCCCGTCAACTTGATCCGAAGGATAGCGACACCATGGCACACGCTCCCGGTTCCACCCCACCCTCGGTTCCCCCGACGCCGCCCAGCTCGCCGTCGCCATCGGCGGCCACCGCGACGCCCCCGAGCGCGCCGGCCAGCACCCCGTCGGCCGAGGCAACCCCGACGTCCACCCCGCCCAAACCGGGCTCACATTCCCTGATGACCAAGACGGTCAACCCCGGCCCGCGCGATGTCGGCTTCGTCGCCCCCGATCCGACCGACGGGACCCATTTCAACACGCTTGTCTTGCGCCGGCCGTATCGCATCAGCCTGCGCGTCGGCGACCTCGACGAACTCTTCCCCGATCCGATCAACACCAATCGCGGCCGGGCCGCCCGGCTCAACGCCGTCGGCCTGTTCTATCGCACGCTGGACGAACCCAAGATGGAGGAGTGCCTGCTCGAGAACTGGAAGTACTTCCGCGAATCGATGCACAAGCCGCCGCTGACCAACGAAAAGGCGGAGGAAAAACTGAAGGAATGGCTCAACTCGCACATCCTCGCCAAGCTCCCCGAGGAGGGCAAGTTCGAGAAAATTCACCTGCCGGGCGGCTTCTCGGTCGATCAGCCCTGGGCCAACACCGGCCTGTATCCGGACTATAACGCCGCCCATTCGCTCGGCGGCGACCATTTCGCGGTGGAGACCGAATACTACACGGCGAACGACGTGATGGGGAAGATCCCGCTGCTGGTCAAAGTGGAGCGCTACGACGTCAAGCGCGGGTGGCTGCCCGCCCCGGGCGCGATGGTCTATTTCCAGCTCCAGATGCCCGACGACCTGCCGCCGTTCGATCCAGCCAAGCCGTGCGCCGAACAGCTCAATCGCCCGCCGCTGCGCGAATCACTCCAGGGGCCGGCCACCGGCGCCCCCGCCACGGCCAACGGCGCCGGACCCAAGCTCTACAGCGACACCCACATCACCAACTATCTGGTCGACAACAACCCGGACCCCGCGCTGCGCGACCCGCAGGCCAATAATGTCCATGTCGACAAGGGGGGCAAGCGCGGCACGCCCGGCTCGGCGGCGGCGGGCCCCGTCGGCGGCGTGATCTTCGAGATCAAGTCGCGCCCCGGCTTCCACACGCCGCACCCCGGCCGCAAGATGAGCCACGGGGAACTCAACGTGGCCGTCCCCGCCGCTCCCGACGGCAATGATCACAAACACGCCGTCCGCGTCGCCGCCAACGACGAGGGGGAGGCCGGCGTGATCTTCATGCCTTCGCGCTGCGGCGGCGACCGCTACAAACTGCGCGTTTATGTCGGACCCCCGACCCTGGACAGCAACGGCGCCGACGATCAGGCGGTCGCCATCACCACCGGCACGATGGTCGTCTGGCGCACGATCCGGCTGAGCCGCTACATCTTCCGCAAGGATCCGGCGATGGCCAACTTCCCGGCCGCCATCGAAGCCGCGTATGCCGGCCCGCCGTATAATCTGAACAAGGAGACGATCTATCTTCGTTGTGGGCTCATCAAGCAGGACCTGACCTATGTGGGGATGAAGCAGGCCGATATGACGCCCACCGGACTGCGCGACAACGGGCCGGTCGGCGCCGGCAACTGGGAAGGTCCGGCCCGGCAGTATGCCAAGGCCTGGTGCGAATTCATCATCGATCCCAACGTCGCGATCCCCGAGGAGCCCGACGCGGCGACCCAGCGCGCCGCCTTCGACGCCGGCGTGGCCTACGCCAAGAACTTCCAGGGGGCGATGGGCGTCAACTGGGACCTGGACAAACTATTCTTCTTCGACGCTCGGACGCCGTTTACGATCAATATCCGCGAACCGGCCGAATACGACGCCCTCCCCGGCGTGACCCCCGCCCAGAAGATCGGGCCGATTCCCCCGGCCGCGGGCAACGATCCGCGCGACACGATGTCGATGGTGCTCAACGAGTTCCTCAACGGCATGCTCTCCTACTACAGCAAGAAGGGATCGCTCCCCGGCTTGACGTTCATTCAGTACCCGATGGGCTGCATCTGGGACGTGACTTCCGGCGCGCTGCGGGGCCCGACGAATGGCCCGCACATGACCAGCGGCGTGTCGCTGCACTTCCGCGGCGCCTATCTGTGGTATGGCGAGCGCATTTACAGCAATCAGCCCAGCTTCCCATACAACGTCTCGTCCAATACGTGCCACGAGCTGGGTCATTCGCTGTACGCCGTGCACCAGCCATCCCCGTTCGGCGGGGGCATCGCCGCGCGCCACGACGCCGCCGACTGGTGCGTGATGAGCTACAACTTCTGCGAAGGCCAATACTGCGGCAAGACGCTCGCCCTGTTGCAGGGTCTCGATATCGCCAAATTCTAGTCTCCGGAGCACAGGCGTCATGAGCCTCAAAGTTGAACTCACCGTCGAAAAGACCGATCTGGCCTTTGACGAAAACACCCGCTTCGAGGTCACGATCACCAATGTCGGCCGCGAGTCGGTCATGACGATGAATCCGGCCGACTGCTGGACGCTCCCCGCCCTCCGCGTGGTCAGCATCGAACAGGGGCTGGACCGGATTTACCGGCGCGATCCCAACCTTTTCATCGAGGAGGTCCCCTCGCCGCTCCTGCCCGGCCAGTCGCTTTCGGGCACCCATCGTCTGCTGACGTTCGTCAAGTTCCAGGAGCCGGGCGAGTATGAGATCTCGGCGCTGTGGGAGTGGAACGGCAAAGTCGGGCGTGCCTTTTCCGAACCGGTTCACGTCACGATCCGCGCGATGCGGCCCCGGCACCCCCACACGGTCAGCATGTCGGGCGGGCCGGCCGCGATCTTCAACTCCGTCTGGGTCAACGTCGCCACCCCGCCCGGCAGTCTCACCCGTTCGCGTTATGACTTGATCAACAAGCCCAAGACCGTCCATCTGCAGTCGCTGGGCCAGATCGGCCCGTCGGCCGAGCCCGTCCTTTCGGTCCCGATCAATGGCGGCGCTTCGGATCGCCAGTGGATCGCCTGGTTCGAGGGGGATGAGCTGCGTTTCGGCCGGGTGGACGATCTGACCGAGCAGCTCGACATCAAGACGCTCCCGCTCAGTCCGGTCCCCAAACAGATCGTTCCGCCGCTCAACCACCAGCCGGGCGTCGCCGGGCTCGAAGGGCGCTTCTTCCTGTGGCAGGGCAACGTCGAAGGGGATATCTCGCGCTTTCAGGCGGTGCATCTGACGACCCGGGGCGACGCCGAACCGGGCGCCAACGTGATGCTCGGCCGGCTGCGCCCCCGCTGGATGGAAGCGGCGTTCCCCAGCAACGGGTCGGCGCAGATTTATTTCGTGCTCCCGACGCAAGGGGAGAATTTCCTCCTGCAGGCGGTCGATTGGTCGGCCGATGGCGAGCCCTCCGAAGTGAAGAAGCTGGCGCAGTTCGATGGCGAATTCCACGGCGGCGCCACCGCCCTGGCCGCCGACGACACGCTCCACGGGACCCTCCTGGTACTCGAACCGGGCCCCGAGGCCGCGCGCGAGCTGGGCCTGTATTGCTGGAAGCGCAGCGCCGCCGGCCAGTTCGAGGCAAGCGACATCCTGCTGGTGCCGCGCGAACCGATGCAGAAGGTCGACCGCGCCGTCGTCGGCGTCTCCTCCAAGGGCGATCCCGCCCTGCTCATCCGGTTTCAGGGGAGCGACTGGCAATTCTACGACGAGCAGCACGGCCTCGTCCCGCTGCCGGCCGAGATCGCGCAAAATGATCTCCCGCTGGAACTCCTGTTCCTCATCTCGGGCACCCCGGTCATCAAGTATGCCGTGGAAAACAAGGGGTTCTACTACCTGAGCGCGGCGGGCATCCCCGTGGAAACCCCGGCTCATGGCTGAGGACCCGATGCACGCGGGCCGGCCGCGATGACCGAAACCGGAACCCAGGGCGCCCCATCCCCGCCGCGTCTGCTCGAGTTCGATCTGAGCACGCCCGACGGCAACCTGCGCGGCATGCTCGCCATCCCGCCCGGGCCGATGCGCCTGGCCGAGCTGGCGCGCAGCACGCTGCCGCTGGTGGACCGCCTGGTCGAGCTGGCCACCCGCCGCGAGCAGCGCGCGGGGCGCGTGATCTCGTGCGGGCCCGGCTGCGGCGCCTGCTGCCGGCAACTGGCCCCCGTCTCGCCCCCCGAAGCCTACATGCTGGCCGACCTGCTGATGCACGTCCCCGCCGAGCGGCAGGCGCGCTACCTGGAGCGGTTTGAGGCGGCCGCCTCGCGGCTGGAGGCCGAGGGGCTGAGCGAAGCCCTGCTGCGCACGCCGGAATCGGATGAAGCCGCGCGCGCCCTGGCCGCGCGCTATTTCCTGCTGGGGATTCCCTGCCCGTTCCTGGAGGAGGAGAGCTGCTCGGTGCATGGCGGGCGCCCGTCGGTCTGCCGCGAGTATCTCGTCACCTCGCCCGCCGCCGATTGCGCCGATCCGGCCGCCAACCCGATCCGCCGGGTCGGCGTTTCGGTCCGCCTTTCCGAAGCTCTGGCCCGGCTGCACGCCGAGCTCTTCGGCGGCGAACCGCAGCTCGTCCCCCTCTCGCTGGCCATCAGCTTCGCGCTGGAGCATATCCCGGAGGGGCGCCACGCCTGGGACGGCGTCGCCCTGACCCGCCGGCTGCTCGCCTTGATGAGCGGCGCCCAACCGTAAGCGGACCCCATCGCCCGTTCGCAACGGCGACCGGCGGCCCGCTCCAAGCCCCCCCGCACTACCACAGAATCATTGATCGTCTCTCCTTCTTTGAGTCCCGGCGATTTCGCGTTTCTGCATAATTTCGGTCGGTTCCCCTCGGTGGGCGATTCCGCCGCGCCAGGTCAATTAGCGTTAAACCCCCGCCGCGCCCGGTCCGATGAGATTACAGACGGACCGCCCAGCCGGAGGGAACCGGCGACCGGGGCGGCCCTTCGGCCGATACGAAGTCGGTCGGCGATGCGCTAAAGCTTCGGACCTTTTTGACCGTAGAGTACTGGAAAAGGCGGCCGTTGCATAGCGCATCAGCGCGTGGACCAGGAAGGTTGCGAACCATGCTGATACTGACAAGGAAGTCGGGCGAGGGGATTCGGATCGGTGACTCGATCACCCTGAAGATCCTCGAAATTCGCGGCAACCAGGTGCGCGTGGGCGTCGACGCGCCGCGCAACATCAGTGTGCACCGCGAGGAAATCTACGATCTGATCCGCGAGCAGAACGCGCTGGCGGCGCTCTCCAGCCCCGACAGCTCCGAGGTGCTCACCTCCATCTGGCGCGATCAGCAAAGCCTGACACAGCGTCCGCGCAATCTGTCCCACAATGGCAACGGGAAGGCGTAACCATGCGATTCCACACCACGCGCTTCGGTGAAATCGAGTTTCCCGAAGAGGTCGTCATGACCTTTCCGGAGGGGATTTTGGGCTTCCCCGACGAGCAGCGCTACATCCTGCTCGAACACGACACCGACGGCAGCCCGTTCAAGTGGCTCCAGTCGGTGGAAAATCCCGCGCTCGCCTTCATCATCGTCGATCCGCTGTTCATCGATGCCGGGTATCATCTCGAAATCGACCTGGACACCGCCCGGATGATCGGCACCGACGCCGTCGAGGGCTGCGCGATCATGAGCATCGTCAACGTGCCGCACGACGCGCCGATCCGGATGACGGCCAACCTGAAGGCGCCGCTGATCGTCAACGTCGAGAACCGGCACGGGCGCCAGATTGTCCTGGGCAACAACGCCTACAGCCTGAGCACGCCGATTTTCCAGCATCTTGTTGAGGCCGAGCCGCTGCCGGCGGCGGCGGTTTCGTGAAAGGCGCGATGGGTAAGCTGATTCCCGTCGCCGCGGGTAACGGGTTACCCATTACCCGCCCGCGCGGAGGCTGCAACGAGTGAACGGCACGACGGCGGCGACCGCGGGAGCGGCGACGAAACGGGAAAAACCTTGGAAATACAATGAAATCAGGCAATTTTTTCGGAGGGGCAGTAAATCTCATTAGAATTTGGAAGATGTGGCACCGCGGTTGCTGACAGCGGAAGGCAGAGCGGTGGAGCTGACGAGACCCCGAGATCCAGTGGGCTCGACAAATAAC
>Ga0116159_1004443_pt1 | contig 11881 bp, 18 predicted proteins | sample AD_JPNAS1_MetaG_FD_89878 | JGI IMG/M metagenome (GOLD analysis project Ga0116159, IMG submission 89878) | Active sludge microbial communities of municipal wastewater-treating anaerobic digesters from Japan - AD_JPNAS1_MetaG | ecosystem: Engineered > Bioreactor > Anaerobic > Digestate | place...
ATATTTCATTTATTTTTTCATATAGCCAGGGCAAATTATCACTTATATGATTGTAGGACATTTTCTTCTGATTGTAATAATAAATAGGGCTTTTTGTAAAATCAAAAGAACTATCTACTTTAATATATTTAGCTCCTTTCAATGACATGCTTAGAAGATAATCAGCGGGGTCAGCAAAAGTAGCACTCATAAAAACCCTAAACCCTGTCCATCTATGGAAATATTTGTGCATTAAATAAGATTCCTTCAGGCAATTAAAAACCAAAGTATCTTCTCCCTGAGGATTTTTTACTAAATTTCTGGTTGAAGTATTTTCGATGATATTGACATAATCATCTACTTTATATTCTAAATCCGTAAGCCATTCTGAAATCCATAAAGCTTCTCTCCATTCTTTTGGCGGGTTATCTTTTGGATAATCTTGTTGAACCCGATCTTTTAATAATGTAATAGATCTAAGATAAACTTTAAGATTTATGCTAATTCTTTGAAGTATCTCATGTAAACGATCTTGATTTTCTTCAATCCATAATTGCTGTATTGCAGATTTTATTTCTACAAATTCATTATAATGATTTGAAACTTTATAAACACTAAAAAAGTCTGTTATTTTTTGAAGTTTTTCTATTGTTTTATCATCAAATCTCGGAGAATAATTATTTTGAACAATATCCAAAATTTTGTGACCTTCGTCGCATATTGTAAAATCCCTTGGTTTGAACAGCTGTTTTTCTTCTGGGCGGATCATATTAACATAGTTCATGTGAACTAACCAATAAGCATAGTTTAATAGAGATGTAGAAGAAGATGAAGCATGATCACGAGCATTATAATAGGGACAATCCGCATAGCAATCCATTGTATAGGGATTCAAGTTTTTTATACGGCAAGTTCCTAAGCTATTTTTATCCAGATTATCTATACAAATATAGTTATCTAAACCTTTAACACTGCCCCATGAAAGATTAAATCTTTTGAAATCTTTCTCATATTGATCCTGAAGAGCAATGTCAGAAGCTAATAAATATCCTTTCTTTCCCTCCTGAGTTAGAATCCAAGCACTACACATAGCTATAAGACTCTTGCCTGATCCTACGGGGGCATCAAGGATTACAGTATCATATCTTTCATCAAAATATGCTTCAACTATTCCTTCTATGGCTTCTTTTTGGCCCTTTCTCCAATCAAATTCTTTAGGCAGGAAAGTATTCTTAAAGTCAGTAAAATATGCTTCAAGTTTATTTTTATCCATACCTATTTTACAACAAAAAAGCACTAAGTTTTCTTAGTGCTGTATAAAGATAAGTTAAATTTAAAATCCTAATTTTTTCAATTTTTTGGAGGCTTCTACAGGGTCTTTTTTAGATGGGGAAGGCTCTATAGCATCGTATGCTTCAACAAACTTTCGAAGTTCCTTCATATCTATTCCTTTTAACAAATTTTCTCCAATTGCTTTTAGATCAAAACTCCAACTATATCCCTTTCGAATATCAGCAATGGTTTTTTCCATCGATTTATCAAAATTGTCTATAATTTGTTGTTTAAAATCATCAAGAACTCTGTCAAATTTTTTATCTAATTCAGCTCTTTTCTTTTCAGTAAAAATATCATATCTTTCTTTTTGAGATTTAGAACTAGATTGATCATAATTACTAGTTTGAGGATTAAGAGGGTCTTGAAGATTCCTTGCAGAAGATCTATCCTGTAATTTTTTTATTCTATCCAAATCTGCGAAAATTACAAAAAGCTGGATATTGTCCTCAGGATTTTTAGTTTTGAGATTTTTTAACCATTCCTGAAGCTCTGGAACAGATTTTTCTCCTAAATCTGCAGGATCGTAATGCTGATGACGACCCCTTGATTCATTTAATTCATAATATTTAGGAGGATTAAGATTTTCATTTCTCTGTAATTCTGCTCGCCTTTTTTCTTCTTCCCTTTTTTTGGTACGAACTGAATATTCTTCATCAGCATCTTTTATTTTAAATTTGTTCGTACTAAAAGATGAAATTAAATATTTGGATTTTCCATTAATTTTAACAATAGCTACAAAAAAATAACTATCTTTAAATTTTTTAAGAAAAGTTTTATAATCAGAATCTATAGAAAGTTCCTCAACCTTAGATTTCATCCCAGCCTTGCCACCCCTCTGATATTGAAGAATATCGTTTTTCCATTCGGAAGGAATATCGGAAAAAGGCTTTAAAGAACCTAAATCTTCATTAAGAAAATCTGAAAGGGATTCGTATACAAACATTAAAATGAATTATTTTATTCTTCGTCGTATTCGTCTTCGGTGTTATAATTATCTGCAAGACTTTCTACGTAATCCATAGCTTCCTGTAATGATCTAAAGGATTGTTCGTTTCCGCTTGGAACTTCTGGATCCTGGCAAGTAACAAAATATGGATCCTCATCTTCAGGTTCATATTGAACATTTACAAAGGTTTCTCCAATTTCAAATCCTATTTCATTATCTGCGATAACTAATTCAGCCTGATATGCCCCAGCTAAATCTTGCATAGCAGCCTTAAGCTCTTCAAAAGGACCACCAGAAAAATCTTCATTTACAATTTCTTCCTCTTCTATAGCAGAAAAAGTATAAATATTTTCTAATTTAATCTTTTTGATTTGGCCATTGACTTTAAAAAGAAATGCGTCCCCTGCAGGTAATTCAGCCATGGGGACTCCTTCTATTTTAGAACCATCTTTTAATTTTAAAAGGTAAGTTAATCTTGAATATTCTGGTGTTTTTAATTCATTACCAAAAATCTTTCGCATTTTATCCATAGTACTTTCTATTTCAATATATTCTTCTCCATCTTCTTCTTCGGAAAAGTCAACATCTTCTATGGGTTCAACATCAGAAAGTTCTGCATCAAATTCATATTCCTGTTCGTGAAGGAAATCATTAATGTTTTCTGAAACGGCTTTTTTCATCTTATTCCTTTTAATATTTTTTTCCTTCGGGATCCGGTCCACCATGAAGCCATTGTCTTATGTCTTCATAATAAGGTCTTCCCCTGTGCTCACCTATATGGTAAGGCCAAGCAGCTCCAAATTCAAAAGCTTCTTCATTATTTGCCATATAAAAATGAGTCGAATCTATCTTTTTTATATACCAAGGATAACCTTCGAAGAATATTTGAGTTATTCCCTTATCATTAACTAGGGATTCATTAACTTCATCAAAGTCATCTTCTAAATCTACTTCTTCCTCAGGTTCAGCGAATTCTTCGGAATTGAAAAAATCTAAGTCATCAAAACTTAATTCATCTTCTTCTTCACGTCTTGGCATGGGTTCTTCTCCAAAGCGAGCTTCACCCCCCTGAATTTGGAAATTATCTAAAGAAGGCATTTCAATATCATCCCCTTCTTCTCCTTCCTCAGGTTCTGGAAGTTCATCTTCCTCAGGTTCTGGAAGTTCATCTTCAACTTCTTCAGGTTCAGGAAGTTCATCTTCCTCAGGTTCTGGAAGTTCATCTTCTCCAGGAACTCCTGGGGTTAGATCCATTGGTTCAGGTTCGGCATCGGGATCATAATCATCAATAGGAGGCATAATTGGCTCAGGTTCTGGGCTTCCTGTCATGGGGGCTGGTTCTTCGACCTCTGGCTCTTCAACAGGAATCGGCTGAATTATTTCAGAATCTTCTTCTCCAAAGACAACGTATTTTTTAACAGAATCGAGATAATCATCTGCTTTAGTAAGATAGCTCTGGACCCAGGCATCAATTTCTCCGCAAGATTCTATTTTAGCTAATAGTTCCTCGACGTTAGATTGGATGCTCTTTAACTGAATTTTAGCCATCTTGGCTTCATCATTACATTGTTTCCAGTCATCTTCAAAAAGACGGTTCTTTTTCATAATTAGATATTTTTATTTATATATTAAAGCAAAATAAAAGGGGAATGTTTAATATTCCCCTTCGTCTAATTTTTCTACTGTCATATCTGAAAAACCAGCATTTTTTTGTATTTCCACTCGATAGGAAAAATATTCTACAGGCAATGGAGAGTGGTTTATAATAAAAATATTCATCATAAGTTCCTTTGCTGTATTCCTAAGAAGCCCGATAATATCATAAATACCATCACCATCTATTGAGGAAAGGACCTCATCAAGCATAAAAATATTTAGGGATGGATACTTGCGTTTAAGCATACGTATAATCGATATAAGTACCGCCAGATCAACTCTTTTCTTCTCGCCAGTGGATAATGTCTCTACGTTAACTTCGATGCCTAAATGGTTTAATTTTGGCTCAAAATCAGAATTAAATTTAAGTTCATAGGGGAAATGGAGTTCTTGAAGAGTAAATTCAATTTCTTTATTTAATGTAGGAAGATAGGATTCAAGGATTCTTTTCTTTACGCCATTATCACTATAGAGATCGCTAAGGATAGCCATATACTTATACTTATCATCCAAAACAGTTTTTTCCGTTTCCTTTTTCTGAATAGTCTCAGAGTTCTTCGATATAATATTTTCGATGCTTTGAAATTCTTGAGGTTTATCTCCTTTTAATTGGTTAAACTCCTTCCGAAGAGTAGAAAAAGCAGTTCTAACCTGAACAATATACTCATTTATTTTAGATAGGGTTTCCTGTATCTTTTTTAAAGCTTCATCATATTTGCTTTCTCCCGATAATAAAACATTAAGATCAGCCTGTTTCTTTTTAATTGTTTCATCTAATTCCCCTCTAACCAATTCAAATCTTTTATCATTAAATGGGGTTTCACATGTTGGACACTTATCCTGCTGATAAAGACCTATCTTTTTGTTTATTTCCTTTATAGAAGATTGAAGCTTGCTCTTTTGCTCTAAAAATTGTTTTTGAGCGACCCTAATCTCATCCTGCTTATCCTGATAAGATTTTTGTTTCTTATAAGCGTCTTCTAATTTTGGTTTATATTCTAACATTTTCTCTCTTATCGCTTCTAATCTTTTTGTATTATCTTCAGCAACAGTTTTCTTTAATTTTTCTAATTCTTTCTGAGCTCCTTTTATTGCATTCTGCAGAGATATAATTTCCCGGTCATATAGATCTATATTGATTTTGGCTTCCCTTAGATCCTTTTTAACAAGATCGTTCATTCTATTAATAATTTCCATAGCAAAAAGTTTATCAATAATGATACGCTTATCACTTGGAGTCATTGAAATAAAAGACTTAAAATCATTAACTGAAAGAGAAATTATATTACTAAAAATATGGTAGGGAAGCCCCGTAACTTCAAGGTCTATATAATCCTGATAATTCTTTATTCCTGCTTTTCCAATATCGTTATCTTCATTAGGTTCTTCCCCTTGCATGTACTTGTAAACTTTTAGATCTGCAGGTGATATATTCCTTTCAATTGTAACGAAGGTTCCAGGGCTTGTCTCGATTTCTCCTTTAATCCAAGCATGATGGTTCATACGATTGGATATTTCCTCTTTCTTAAATTTATCGAGTTTGCCATAAAAAAGAATTTTAGGTAAGTTAACGAGAAAACTTTTTCCTGCACCATTTTTTCCTAATATCATCCAGAGGCCTCCTTCATTTGAAAAATCAAGTTTTTCCAAACGATTTCCAAATGGGCCAACATTTCGAAATTCAATAGAATTTATATGCATAGAATATTCGTAATTTCCCTTTAATAGTTATTTTATATACGTTTTTTGGACTTTCTAAAATATAATTGGATTCTTTCAAAGTCTCCACTAATGATCTTTCTTCGTCAGTAGCATTTAAGAAAAGACAACACATTTCATCTTTCCATATCTGATCTAAAAATTCTAGTAATTTCATATTATTAATTTATTTTTCCCTTAGACCTACTTTTTTAATAATTCTAGTTCCGTCAATATCAGTTAATAGATATGTTTTCATAGATAAGAATATTCCTGAAAATTTTTCATTCTGTATTGTATTAGAAACAGAATATGGTAATTCCAAAGAATTAATTTTTGATTTAATTTCTTCAGTTAATTCTTTTAAATAAATAATGTCTGTATCCATATAAATAATGTTATCATCATATTCTGTAATATCTTCAAAAACACTTTTGACATATTCTGAAACTAAATATGGATTATCTACATTAATTCTTGATTTTGAAGAACTTATAGCACCATAGGTAAAATTTATTAATTTTTTTAGAAATACCCTTTTTTCATCGTCAGTTATTAAGTTTCTAAGAAAAATATAATTATCAACAATATACCTATATAATAGTCCAAATTGAGGATTTGAGAAATTAATTTTTTTATTTTTTTGTAGTTTTGATATTATACAAGGATATAATCTTTCAAATTCTATTTGTATAATATTTTTACACAGACTATTTTTAAATTTAGGATTTATATACAAAAATGCACCAGACCAATTTCGGTTAGGTATGAAATTTGGAAATTCTACTCTGTAAAAAAATGCATCTAATAAATACTGAACACAGATAAAATAGTTTTCTAAGGATGGATTTTTTGAAAAATTATTAAGTGGACTGAGAAATGATTCCTCATTAATAATTTCAGCTAAATTTTTTAAATTTAATTCTTTTTTGAATACACAATCTGTTAATTCTCCTAGCAATTTAAAATTTACTTTTTTCATAATTTATTTTTTGAAGTTATCTAATTTATTGAAAATTATTCATATTTTATTAGAATTTTATTTCATAAAGTTTTTAAAAAATACGTTAAAAAAGAGGGCTTTTGACCCTCTTTCATATAAACCCTGTGAATTTTTGATTTTAATTAGAATTTTGTTCCGCAGTTTGGACAAAACTTAAAAGAATTTTTTTTCTTTTTTGCTCCGCAATTAGTACAGAAAATTTTTAAATCCTCTTTTGTTAATTGTTTTTGAGATTCAGGAAGAATCTGCCAGCTTGTTCTCCATGTATACCAAGTATTAAAATTGGTATTATCATAGACGAATGATTGATTAGAATCTGACCCCCTTTCAATCCTGCCTGTTTCCTTAAACTCCTTAGGCGGTTCAGGGGCTTTAAATTCCCCTGCATTGTCAGCACAGCAATAACTTAAATTTTGTAAATCAGCATTATGAGAGCCGATTTTTAAATCTGCATTAACCCCAGAAGTTAAAGTGTGAGCTACCCCCTTTGTATTGGAGGTTGATGTGTAAAAAATATGAGGCTGTTGCCATACATTTGGATTTTGATACCAATCCGAACTACCATAAGTTACAGTCCATCCACTTACGTTTTTGAATTCTTCATGGAATTCTACTGATACAAGTCCATTTTGGCGAATAGCAGCTTCTACGTTGGGATTTCCCGTTTCAACCTCATAAGTTTCGAATTTGAATCTTTTAGCTTCATCAAGGTATCTTTCCAGAAAAACTCTTTCGCCTGGTCTCAAAATGATACCGGAGCCTAGATTCTTTCCATTAAGACTGATTTTTGCTAAAACTTTTTCGGAAGTTGGATTAAAGAGTTCTATTTCAAACTCGTCTCCATTTTTTAGATAAACAGAGCCATTTCCATGACCGCTGAACTGTTTTACTCGTTGTCTACCTTTGGTGACAAATGCTGTGGGAACAGTAACCCTTTGGGTGTAGTAATTTACTGTCATACCTTACGTTATTTTAGTATATGAGTGTTTATTTGTTGGCCTTTCCTCCAACTCTAATGTCCAAAATAGACACTAAACCCTCAATCACAAGGTTATATTTTTATATATCTCCAAAGTAAAAAAGTTTTGCTATTTTATCATATCTTTTTTGAAATTGATAAAGAAAAAGTTTTTTGTAATAAAACCATTTTCTACTTTTACTAGGAAAACAATTTCATAATTTGGAGTTAATTTTTTTTCGCAAAAATGGGTATAAAGAATATTATGAAGTCTCTGAAGTTCTGAGTCAATAACAATATCTCCTTCAATATACATTTCATGGCCGCATGAACATGTAGTATTGAACCCATTATCCCTAAGAAGCTTTACAATATCCCGAATGGGTTCCTCTATATTTTCTTCATACCAATTCATCCAGATTCCTTCTAACAAAGTTTTCAGCTATCCTGGGTCCAAGAGTATTATGGCACATATCTTTTGCTTCTATATAAGGAAGGAAGCATCGTTTACCATTTATCTCTAAAACAATACCCTGATTTGCCATAGGATCAAATCCCATTGAAGGAAACATTGATGGGGGAGGAGGCAAAATTATTCTTTCAGCTTTTTGTACTCCCTCAACGTCTCTTATTTTATAAAGAGCTATTGCAACGACGTTTTCGTCTATTTCTTCAAAACTAAACATTTATTATTCTTTATTTTTTTGGAGATCCTTAAACATTGTTCCGCAATCTTGGCAAGTATAATAAGCATCCTCTATCCAGGATCTATATCCTGGGCCTATAATTCCATTACTATCTCGTCTTTCGAAATATTTTTTATTTTTGGATTTACAGGAAGGGCATTTTAAATCGGCAATTCTTCTTTCCTCTTTTTCCCGAGCTTTTTGTTCCTCTTCCCTTTTCCTTTTTTCAGCTTCCTTCATGCTTCGATGAATTTCCTCCCAATCAACATTTTTAGTGATTATTCCTCGTTCTCGGAGTTGTTCTTCGGCGGATTTGATTTTTCCCATTCTTCTTTTCTTTTAGATTCTTCTTCAGGATCAAAATAGAGCCAACCCCCAAATTGATCTAATTCTTCATCTCTGAATTCCGGTTTTTTTGCAATTGCTTTTCTCATTTTAAACTATTTAAAATTTGAACTGATAAATCTTCCAATGAATAAGCTATTTCTATTTCAGGTCTAGCTAATTTAGTTTGGATAAGAACATCCTGCTGTCTTTCATATTTTTCATCCATGCCAACAAATAAAGCTCGGTGGCTTGAGTTTCCCCACATTCCAAGTTCATAAAGAACTATGGGATTTAATGAACCACGAGAAAACCAGAAGACAAGAATATCAACATCCTTAAGATTATTATATTCCCAAGTTATCTGTTCTTCAGCCGCATTTGGATCGTGGATAGGAAAGTTTGCTCTCCTCGGATTATACATAACTAAATCTGGGGTATCCTTCAATAGTTCAATTAGTTCTTTCTGCCAATCTGGACAATTGGTTATACCGCCACCAAGAAAAAGAGACATTTCATTTTCTTTAGGGGTATAGAGTTTTGGTGCTTCTATTATTTTTGCCATATTATAAAGATATTCCGGTATCTGAATTAGACAGACAAATATTTATCCAACGGGGAAATAATAAACCATGGGATAAAAATATTTGTCTAATTGTTATTTTTTCCATCCAAACCCAATATCCATTGAATCTCATTGGATACCATGCAAACGTTGAATGATAGCGATAATCTCCGTCTTTCGGAGTTTCTTTTTTCATAATTTACCAATCTAAGGTTTTCGAATCAATGCAAGCCATTCCAAAATTGCATGCAACTGATATATCTAATAATTCTTGTTTAATTTTTTCTTTATCCCCTTCTTTTATAGCTTCAATAAGTTCCTGATACTCTTCAGCTACTACTCCAAGAATTTCATGAGTTGAAGATAAGGAATGCCATCCCTTTTGATTTAACCTATAAATAATTTTATTATAAGTTTCTTCAGTGCTTTTTTTAATAGCCGGTTCTGTGATATTATTTCTTTTCATTATTTTTCTTTTTTCGAATATTTCTTATCGCCTCCCTTGCCTTAGCAAATTGTTCAGGGGAAATCTTTGGAAAATTTTTACTGCCTTTCATTTTTTATTCCTTATCATTTTATCTTCATAAATAACAGCCCATGCACGATTCTTATAGAATTCAAATGGCTGATCCTCATTTTCGAATCTAGCATCCATTTCATAAAGGATATACAGGGGTTCTTTCAGAGATTTTGCAACATCCATCAAATTAAAAGTATCCAAATCCAGATCCAAATCCCCAAACCACACTTTTCCCCGGGATTCGGTAACTATATTTGCATTGAATATAACAAAATGATCCGGAAATCTGTCTCTATATCCACTTTTAGATCCAGAAATCATCCTCCCCATTACAAATCCATGGGATGCAAATAATTTGTAAATATCCCCATCAGATCTAAATTCCGTAGGAAACTGATAATAAGAATTTTGAACGTCCATTATATTATATCAATTAATTCTTCATCCTTAGACGCCTTGTCATAATACTCTTTATTTAAGAGTTTTAATTTAACTAAGAATTCCATTTGATGACCTAAATCATCGATAGCATTTTCCAGAAGAGATATTATATCTTTTATCTCTTCGCCATCCATTAATTCCCCGAATGTATCTTCGAGTTTCTTCTTTTCGCCAACTGTCTCAACCTTCTTATACGCACAGCCCTCTAAAAGTTCTGTAAAACGCGTTAAATTAAATAAATGAATGTATTTATCGGGAACAATTATATCAGTGTAATTATTTTCAAGTATCTTATGAGCTCTTTCTAAGGTCCATTCCATAAGATCTTCTAACATGATTCTTTGGAATATTGGGGAGAATTTATTTTGGATAAAGTCTATTTTATTCTTTTCTGGAAAGAAAATATAATATCCTTTCTTATTCCCAATGTCACTTCTTTTAGTTGAATATGGGGATCCTAAATAAATAGCATCTTTAAGTTCCTGTCTTTTATGAACGTGCCCGGAAATAACCTTTTTAATTCCTTTTACGCCTCTTAATTTTGCCCCTCTAACAATTTGTCGTCCATTATCATATTTTAATCCCATAATATCGGCATGGGCAAATACATAATCGCATGGATTAGCTTTTGCGTACATTTCTTCTTTTTCAGGGTTTCCAACCCATGGAAGAACAAGGATTTTGCTTTTTCCGTTAGTAATTATTTGAGGGGTTTCATAAATAGTTACATTTGGGATAAAACGAAATGCAGCTAATGAGTTTACGTCAGTATCGTGTTTCTTATAGATGTCGTGATTTCCAGTAAGAAAATAAGTAGGAATAATATCCGCAAGATCAAAAATAAGATCTATGGATTTATTCATAACATTAATATCCAATAATTGCCTATTATCAAACCAATCACCCAGGATGAAAAGAATGTCCCCTTTTTTCTTATTTTCTTTAAGATAAGGAATATAGATCTTATAGAAAAAATCTAATTGATTTTGTAGCCACTCAAGAGAATTCGCCCTAACGCCAAAGTGAAGGTCTGAGATAAGAAAAATATTGTTGTAGTTTATGTGTTCTGTTTGAACTTCGTATTCAAATAATTCAACATCCATAATATCTTCTTAAACATTTTTTTGTAAACATTATAGAATGAAAAAGGCCAAGAGTTTTTCTCGGCCTTATTTTCCTAGAGCAAATTTTTTACGCCATTCAGTATATCTTTTTCGACCTTTTTCATAAAGATCGTAAAGTTCCTGATATGTTACTTCGACAGTTTCTGCGTCTTGTAAATTGAGAAAATATTTATCACCTTTTTTATCTATTGATTCTATTTCAAAGGAATCCCCTTCATCCTGTAATTTATTGAAATCTATCCCTAACTTAAAAGAGATTAATTCATCCATATCGCAAGGATCAATCTCTAATTCCTCAATAGTTTCCCAGTCATCTTCCCCTGTCATTATACGGGTTACAAGCTTGTAACCCCCGGTCATTATTTCCAGGTCTGTTTCTTCTGGCATGGATTCTTCATTCCAAGGAGCTCGATGGTCATATTCTGCTCCAGGAGGATAATTTTCAAGAATTTTCTTAGCTCTCATAGTTTATTTATTCTAGAAGAGCTTTCTGGTTTTAATTTTGTTTTTGACTTTTCCCTTTTCAGATAATTCTTTAAGAAGGCTTTCCTTATCCAATACACCTATCTCTGCATATAATTGATCGTAATTTATTTGAAAGAATTCTGCAAAGCTAACAAATATTTGCATTCCAGAATAACTTTTC
>Ga0116159_1004449_pt1 | contig 11873 bp, 10 predicted proteins | sample AD_JPNAS1_MetaG_FD_89878 | JGI IMG/M metagenome (GOLD analysis project Ga0116159, IMG submission 89878) | Active sludge microbial communities of municipal wastewater-treating anaerobic digesters from Japan - AD_JPNAS1_MetaG | ecosystem: Engineered > Bioreactor > Anaerobic > Digestate | place...
CCTCCTCAAACGCCGGAGCCATCGCCACTACCCGCCCATTCGGATCAACCATGCAGGTTTGCCCCGAGGCTGTTGACCGGACCAGAGGAACCCGGTTCTCCACGGCGCGGAACACCGCCATGCTCATGTGCTGCCACTGACTCGGTCCGCTTGCGGCCCAGGCATCATTGGTAAGATTGACAATTGCACGGGCCCCAGCGTTTACAAACCGGCGGGAAATATATCCGAACGTATCCTCAAAACAGATTGGCGACGAAAAAGAAAGCCCTGCCGCGTTGAAAACCTTCACATCCGTACCCTTCTCCCAAAAATGCGTGTCGTTCGCGACGAGAAGATCATACACCCAGGGGAAAGCCTTCCGGTAGGGAAAATGCTCGGTAAAAGGCACAAGATGCATCTTGCGGTACCGCTCCGGTTCGGGAGGAATCACATTCACCCCCGGACGGAACAAAAACACCGAATTATAATCCGCCCGGTCAAGATTTCCATCCGCTGCCGGCTCAAGAACGCCGTCATCATTACCCAGAACAAAAGGAACCGGAGCCGCATCAAGATAGTCAAGAAGACGAACAACCAGATCAAAAGACTCACGATTTTCACGATACTTGTAGTGCCACTCGATGCGGGGAATAAACGCCGTTTCCGGCCAGACAACCAGCTCCGTTTCAGGATGTGCGGCAAGAGCCTCGTCGGAAAGCCGGGTCAGGGTAGTAAAATCACGCTCATAGGCGCGTATGCCCCCAACCCACGGATCGCTGTTCGGTTGAATGAGCGCTACAGACACCGTATCATGACCCGAATAATCCCGGGGAGCGGCAAGCCCATATACCAACGTCGCCACGAGCGCGGCAGACCAGATGAACGCCGGAACACGCTCCCTCCGCGCGAAATCTCTGAAACCCTTTGCCCAGCCACGAACCGGACCGGAAACCCGGTCCTTGAACGACGCGGCAAACCAGGCAGAAGGGAACGTAATCAGGGCAGAAACACCCCAGACTCCGAAAATGGATGCAATCTGGATGATTACCGGCCAGGACCACTGAGAATATCCGATAACCCCGTAGGAATACCCGTTAAAACCCTTTGTCTTGAGATACTCATACCCGACCCAGAGCGCCCACTGAAGAATGTACCCCTTGCGCGGAAACAGACGATCAGCAAGCTTTAACAGCGGAACAACCGCCAGCATCCACAAACAATACAAAGCCGCGATGATATACATTGCAAGCGGATGAAATACTGCAAGCCAGTAGGTAAAAACACAATAACAAAGAATGCCGTACAACGCACCCCAGAGAAAACTGGACCGGAAAGAAATACGGCGGACGAGCAGAAAAAGCGGAACAAACGCAAACCATCCGACAATCGGAAAACCATGCAATGAAAGAAGGTTCGGTTGCGGCAGGGCAAAAAAAATCACTGCCACAACGAGCAGTGCGCAATTAACAAGAAAAGGCCCCAAACGGCCCGACGCAGTATCACCAGATGATATCATTTTTCCTTCTTCTCACTGGACAACGAATCAGAAAGATCCCAAACAGAGTTTTTCAGCTCCTTACCCGCGCGAAACGCGACAACCGCATGATCCTTCACACTGACCGTCTCACCCGTCTTGGGATTACGCGCCCGAGCCCTGCCCTTGCGTTCACGTATCTCGAAAGTACCAAAACCCCTGAGTTCAACCGATTTACCGCTCATGAGCGCGCCCTTGATCTCCTCAAGAAAAAGATCCGCTACGAGACGCACATCCTTAAGATCAATCTTCGTGCTGTCATAGATCCGCTCGATTATATCGCTCTTGGTTTTTTTCTTATCAAGCATTCCCTACCCTCACCCCTAGTATCGTACCATACTTGCCGCAGGATGTTAAGAAAAAAAAACCGCAATAACACGGGATTATCCGGTTATTGCGGTTCTCGTCCGGCGGGAAAGCCGGAAACCCTTACTTTTCGGCGAACGAAGCGTTATACAGCTTCTGCATACGCGATTTCTTGCGTGCAGCTGCATTCTTCGCAATGATACCCTTCCGGGCAGCCGTATCAAGTTCCTTAATGAGTTCGCGCAGAAGGGTCTGGGACTCAGACGCATCCTTCGCATGAACACTGGAAACGTATTTTTTCGCACTGGTGCGTACCATACTCTTGACGGCCTTGTTCTTTTTCCGCCGAACTTCACTCTGCTTGTACTTTTTCTCTGCAGATGTCTGTTTTACAGCCAATGGGAACCCCCAAATCTAAACTATTCACAAACAATACCAAATGGAGATAAACTCGTCAATAGTCCAATACAATATCAACCACAATTGTCGCCCTTTACTTGACATCTGATGAAGGATTCTATATTGTACTAAGTGATACCATTTTACAGGAGACAATCATGGGTGGAGCAAGTAAAAACTCACGTACCGCTGTCACTACACACAAGTTCGCATGTCCTTGCGGCGGTGAAGTAATCATGAAAACCCTGTTTGAAAGCGGAAAACTCAAGAATGTTGCGGAATGCACTCAGTGCAAGCGTGTTGAACGCCGTCCGAAAGACTTCAAATAAGAGAACTCCCGCCTTGAAACGAGGCTTTTAATAACGCCCTCCCGGAATCCTGGGAGGGCGTTGTAATTTATTACTGCTATCAAAATTGTTGAAATAATCTTGCCAAAAAATCCTGAATTCCTGGCCATTCTGCCCTGATTTACTCTATATACCTCTCTGCGGGGAGGTATATATGTCACATAACGGCGGACGATTGTCCGCTGGACGCACAGTCCGTCGGCCAGAGTTCTGTCCAAATCCCGACTGCCCCTACCACAAGCGAAAGCTCGCCCGGACGAGCCCCTGGTACTATCATTATGGTTTCTTCTCATCCCTAGCCCGGGGGAAAACCCGGCGCTTTAGGTGCAAACACTGCGGTACGACCTCATCGACCCAGACCTTCTCCATCAACTACTGGACCCATCTTCCCATTAACCTTCGTGACCTCGACGACCGGCTCAATTCCTGTGCCGGCTACCGCCAGATCGCCCGTGCCCTCGGAGTATCCTACCCGGTCATCAAGAACCGTACCCTCCGGCTCTCCCGGAACTACCTCAACCTCTTCGACACCTCACTCGTCAACTTCCCCCTCGAGGAAGATATTGCTTTCGACGGCATCGAGTCCTATCTCCGGAGTCAGTACATCCCTGACAATTTCAATATCGCCGTCGGATGTACCTCGCAGGTGCCGTACGCGTTCACGCTCTCTCTCTTCCGCCGCCGGGGACGGATGACCGACGTACAAAAGAAGAACCGGACCGTCCTCGACACTATCTGGCGGCCAGAACCGCGCTCCCTCGTCACCTCTTGCCGGACCGTCTTTCGGGACGTCCTCTCGCTCTACATGAACCGGCCGGAACTATCGCCCTTTGTCCTCAATACTGACGAGAAGACCGATTACAAGACGGCCCTCAAGGATCTTCCCGAGTGGCGACATCTAAGCGAGCTTCGTCTTGTCGAACACCGGACGGTAAGCTCCCGCCTTCCCCGGACAAGAAAGAATCCCTTGTTTCCGGTGAACTATCTTGACCGGGAGATCCGGAAGAACTCGGCGGCGCATTGTCGGGAGACGGTCCGGGGAGACCGGGAGGCGGGAATGACCATGGCGCGGATGGTGATAACCCTCGGGTACCACACTTTCCGCAAGCCCTACCGGATAGACAACCGGGTGGCGAAGACTGAAACGAAGACGCATGCGGATATGGTCGGACTTCTTGCAGCGAAAGAGGCCCGAAACGCATTCGAACGGTTATACACGAAGCGTCATGTGTGGACTCATCAGGTGCAGCAGGCTGAGTGGATGGAAGAAATTTGGTTAAGAAGGAAGAAAAACCCGCCGGTTGTGTGTTTCCGGACGGGTGTGGTACCCGAAAAGGGGCAGCCGGGCAACGGTTGGGTCGCCCGGCATCTTGTAGTTTGATCGTTATCTATCTGTTTTTGGTTTCAACAATTTTGATAGCAGTCACTACGCCACACCACCAATTGATTATTTATTAGTTCCTTCCCTTCCTCCAACACCCGCAACTGCTCTGCCTTGTTCCCGGGAGCGGGAAATACTTTAAGCACCTTAACCCGATATTCTCCGCCTTTCATCCGCTTAACCATTCCGGCCAACGAGCTGATATTCCATCCCCCTTCAACGGCGCATACAGCAACAGGGAGGGGGTACTTGTCCATGAAGCGTCTGAAGCCCGCGGCATGAAAGGTTCCGGTATTCCCGTCACGGGACCGGGTCCCTTCGGGGAAAATAACGGGGATCCAGTTGTTTTCACGTACCCGTTCGGCAAAACGGTCAAGTTCGCGCATTGCGGTTGAGGGGCTTCCGGTTCGGCGGATCAGGCAGTGTTTGTCTCCACGAAGGACAAGTGAAACGGCGGGGATATGTCGGCCGAGTTCGGCTTTTGCGACGAACCGCAGGCGGGTGGGTTCCAGGTAGCGCATGAAGAGGGGGATGTCGAGCAAGCTCTGATGGTTCGAGATGATCATGTATTGTTGCGGAAGTTCAGATATGTTGGTGTAATCACCGGCAAACTTGAATCCGAGGTATGTGGAAAAAAGGGCGAAGAGTCGTCGTGGTTTTGCGTATACAATGCGTTTGTTGTAGGTCAGGCTGATTTTTTTGTTCACTACGTAGGCAATGCGGTTAAGGATTGCCATTACGGCGACACTTTGGGCGACACATACCGCTACAATGAATATTCTCACAGGGTTCTCCTCATGGATACAAAAAATGTTCTATTCTGATCAGAACATCGGTTAAGGGTGCGAAGGCGGTTGCTGTTTCTGGCAGGCTGTCCAGAAATACGCGGCCGTATCGTTTTGTTACTATTCTCCGGTCAAGGACGGTTACTACGCCGCGGTCTGTTTTGCGGCGCATGAGGCGTCCAAAACCTTGTCTGAAACGGAGGGCGGCTTCTGGAAGGCTGAGTTCCATGAAGGCGTTTCCGCCCTTTTTGGTAATCGCTTCCGAGCGGGCTTCAAGAACAGGGTTGTTGGGAACCCTGAACGGCAGTTTGGCTATTATTACGTGCTGCAGGGTTTCTCCGGGGGCGTCTACTCCTTCCCAAAAGGAGTCCGTGGCAAACAGGACGCTGGTTTCGTCGTTTTTGAATGTTTCAAGCAGTCGTGTCCGGTCGTCATCGCCCTGACGCAATATGGTTATTCCGAGGGGGGATAGTTCCCGCCGCGCGAGTTCGCAGGCCCGCGTGAGCATTTCATGGGAGGTGAAAAGGACAAGTGCGTGTCCCGCTGAAGCCTGGATGAGTGATACTACAGCGCTTTCAACCCAGTCGGAATAGCCGTCCTCGTCCGGAAGCGGGCCTGAATCGGGTATGGCCAAAAGGACGTTGGTATCGTAGGGAAAGGGCGATTCATATTCGCCAAGGAGTATCCGGTCTTCTTCTATGAGCGAGACACCGGTCCGTCGCATCCAGAAGTCGAATTTCTGAGCGATTCTGAGCGTTGCCGAGGTACAGACGACGGTATTGAAGGGTTCGAATACGCCTTCGCACATCATCGGTGCTATTGATAGCGGTGTCTGGACAAAGCGGGGATACCAGACGGGATCGGAGGAGTTCTTGGTTGATCGTGCGGAAAAGCGATTTTTTTCGATCCAGAAGACTGACTCGGGCCGTTCGCTCCATTCCTGAAAGTGGGAGCAGAGCTGACCAACGAATTCAAGTCGGCGGAGCGCGAATTTTGATTCCCAGACGACCTGTTCATCCTGATAGTCATCGTCTATTCCTTCAAGCACGGTACGGATTATACCGGCGAATGCGGTGATTCCCTGCCGGAGTTCTTCCATGACGGAAAAAAGGTTTGTCGCGTCCCGTTCTGTTGCCGCACAAAGACGCCAGGTAAAATTGGTCTCCAGTAATGTCAGGGCAAAGTCTTCAAGATTCTGGAAAGCGTTCCTGATGGTTTCAATGGCGGCACGCGCGGCGCCTATTTCGCCGCTGTGGGATGAAAGGCGTTCAAGCGCAGGAAGGTGTCCTCCGATAAAGTTTCTTCTTGAGCGGAAAAAAACTCCCAGCTGTTTGTTCAGTTTGAAGCGGGTGAAATTCTCGGAAAAGAAGCTGGTAGCCGCGGCTTCTATAGCGTGGGCTTCATCAAATACAATGTGATGAAACGGCGGAAGGACGGCGGTTCCATCGTATCCCGCTCCCATCATGCGGGCTTCAAGGTCGGCAAAGAGCAGGTGATGGTTTACCACAAGGATTGACGCGTCTGCGGCGTCTTTGCGTACACGCATGACGAAGCAGTCGTCCCGACGGGAACAGCGCATGCCCATGCAGGCGTCGGATTCTGAGGCAATTCGGGACCATACGCTGTCGCGGGGAACGAAGGGTAGATCGGATTTGCTCCCGTCCAGAGTCGTCTCTGCCCAACTGGCTATCCGGTCAAGCTCTTCAAGGTCGTCGTCAAAAAAATCTTTTTCATCCAGGGCTTCGGCAAGACGCCGGAGACAGACATAATTCTGCCGTCCCTTCATGAGCACGGCCTTTACCGGCGTTCCGATTATGGCAGTCGCCGCGGGAATATCCTTTTCCATGAGTTGTTGCTGAAGGTTAATGGTTCCGGTGGAGATTACGACGCGTTCCTGGTTGGTCAGCGCCCATTGCATGACCGGCAACAGGTAGGCATAGCTCTTCCCTACCCCGGTTCCGGCCTCGAACACACCAATAGAGGCGGTATTGAAGGCCCGTGCGATTGAGGCAGCAAGGGCCATCTGTGAAGGACGCGGCTCATAGGTGTCCTTTGTCGCGGCGAAAGGACCGCACTCGTCAAGGAGAGCGGCTATCCCGTTTTCGTCCATCAAGACTTTTTCACGCCGGAGAACCGGCTCAACGACAACGTAGATCCCGGTTGCGTCATTGTTGACGATGTAAAACCCGCACCCCTCTTCGGCCATGCCCGCGGCAATGGTGAGGTCGGCCTCGCTTGGAGTGAGTGTTCCCGATGGATGATTGTGAATGAGAACGTCGGCTTCAAGGGCGGCTTTTCGAACGACAGGCACGGCAGTGCGGTTACCGCGTGCGCATAGGGTAATGTCGGTTACCAGACCGGAACGGTCGATCATACCGGTGAAAAACACTTCGTTACCGCCAGCTTCTTCAATCGCGCCGGTGATAGCTGTGCATGCTTCACGTGTAATTCGCTGTTCAATTTCTCCCATGAAAGCCTTCTTGAAGGAGCGGAAAAAAAAAGGGTAAGGACCCAGATCCTTACCCTGCTTCGTCCTTTCAGACTTCGCATCTCCTAGGGGAATTGAACCCCTGTTGTCGGGATGAAAACCCGATGTCCTAACCACTAGACGAAGGAGACATGAACCGTTGCCGGTTGTTACGTTGTTCGTAACTATGTTATATATAACAAAGCAGGCGAAAGATGTCAATATGCTTCACGTAATATCGAGCTTTTTGGCTATCAGAATGCGAAGTTTTGCCTGTTCCGGCTTGGTGTACCCAAGCGATACGGCATGATCAAGATCGTTGAGGGCTTCACGATACTGTCCGAGATTGTAATGTGACTGTGCGCGCCTGAAGTAGACATAGGGTTGAAATTGATTGATTTCCAGCGATCGAGTGAAATTGTCAACCGCTTCCTGTTCCCTGCCCATCACGGACAGCACTATGGCGATGTAGTAGTACGGCCTGAATCCCTCCGGTGCGTACCGCGAACTTTCACGAAAATCATCGAGCGCCTGTTCGTAGCGGGACGATGCGAAATGTGCCATCCCGCGATGTTTGTAAATGACGGAAAGCACTGTGTCATTGGGGCGTTGTTCAATGATTTTCGTGTATATTTCGGTTGCCCGTTCAAGATTCCCGCTATTATGTGACTCAATCGCGTCCAGAATCATGTCGTCTATGGTGCCGGTAAGGTACGGAGACGCCGGTGTTTGCTCATCGGATACCGAGGGAGCGGAAACGGACAGGGGCTCTGCAGAAGCGGCGGGATGAATCGTTGGAGCGGAAACTTGAGTGTCGTCCGGATGGTTTGACCGGGACTGTTTTGGTACCACAGTATCCTCCGATCCCGGGATGGCCAAATCAAGCGCCGATTCAATGTCGGCCTGTTGATAAAAGCTTCCCCGCCGTTTGTCAAGCTCACGGTTCAACTTGTTCTGATAGTCGCGGATTTCCTGGAATATGATATCCGCCAAACTCAGACTCGCGTTGATTGAGGCGAGTTTTCGCTTTAGCGGCAAGTCGAAGGGTGAGAACTCGCTTTTATACACCAGTTCGTGTTCAACTTCCGCCCAGGCATCCTGCAGGATGGTGCGAATCTGGACTTCAAAGACAAGATCGGGCGGTAGTTCAAGATCTTTCCGTATTTCTTCGGGTATTTCCAGAAGGATGTGGGTAGATTCATAGCCGAACTCACGAAAGGTGCGGTCAGCGCCCTTCCGTTCCACTTCAAGAATCGTAAATTGCTCACGGAGCAGGTGCTCCACATCGGCCAGATCCTGGAGAAATGCACAAATTACGCGTATTCCAATGAGGTCGGTCAAAACGGGGAATTCATTCTTTGGTTCAAAACCGGCCGAGATGATCCTGAGAAGTTTCCGGTAATAGCTGGGGAAGCCTTTGAGACGTGTCCGATAGGTCGGTTTTGAGGTGACCAGTATCCGCTCCCGCAACAGGAGTTCCAGGCGTTCGAGCAGGATCACAAACGACGGGCGATAGGCCTCATAGAGTTCTTCCAGTGCCTTTTTATCGGGTAGCCAGCTGGCTGTTTGGTTCGACATACAGCTATCAGTATAGGCGGTAAAACTCCGGAACGCAACGCATATTGATAGACAAAAAAAAGGCTGTCCGGATTGTTCCGGACAGCCTTCATTTTACTAACCCAAACTCTTACTCAGCAGCACCGGCTTCGGGATCACCCTCTGAAGGAGTAAAGCCCTGCTCGGTAGCCATCTTTTCCTGCTCAAGGAAGCGAAGCACCTGGATTCCGCCAAAGCGGTTAACTTCCATCTGCTTGCGGTCCATTTCTTTCTGGGTATTGATGCCCCACAGATCTTCGTCGGCAAAGTCGCGCACGGTGTTGAGAACGGCCTTGTCGTAAATGACCTTCACGTCCTTGAAGTATCCGATATAGTCTCCGCCGTCATGCGCAGCGTCTCGGGTTACGAGGAAGCCCATGAACTTGACATAGGGGAATGCGGTAGGATACACGGGATAGAGGCGTACTTCACGAGTGCGTACTTCGGAAACGTAACCGGGGTTGCGCCAGATAAGCTGTCTCCAGCCGTCGAAGTTGAGATAACCCATGAAATAGCGCTGGTCGTTATTGTTTTCGTCGCGGAGGAGAACATAGAGTCCGTGGGGGAAGTTCATACCGTAGGTGTTAACGGCGATTTCCTTGATTACGGCTACGTTCTTGATAACACCGTATCCGTCTTCAAAGCGGGAAATGCCCATTTCACGGTCGGCATCGGTGGGTTCCTGAACAACACCGTCATCGGAAACCTGGGCCATGGGTTCATAGCTCGGAATCTCGAATGAGGGTTTGATGGTGGCGTTGGCGTTGCTGTTCCACATGGGGAAGTTTACGCGTACTCCGATAATGGTCTGCCCGGCGAATTTCTTCGCATTCTGGCTTACAGGAGCGGCGATCGCCCGTGAAACTGAAACACTGGTAACGTTCTTGGCGGAAGAGTTGAGCTCCACTTCCCAGTTGTTGTGTGCCAGTGATGTGCGCATGAGCGCCTTCTGTTCATCGGTGAAGGAAGCGCCAGCTACGGTGGAATAATCCATCATCGTCCGGCGATTGTGTGTCATATTTCCGTCAGGTCCTTCGATGATATCCGCTTCAAGATTGGCGAAATCGATGAGAACCGCTTCTTCGGCCATCGCAAAAGCACCTATAAGCATAAGCGCCATCGCAACAAGTATGAATCTCCTTTTCATTACAAAGCTCCTTTATTGCACGTATTGTAGACCTGTCAAGTTATAAGTATACGGAAGAAATACCTTTTGTCAACGCTTTTTATTCCGGTTGCCCGGCGCCGGCATACGGGTTTTCCGCGTATACTTCTATCCCGTCAATGTACAAATATATCTTAGCAAGATTTCGGAAATTTGTAAAAACATTTTTTTTAAAAATTTCAAAAGCCCGGTCAGGAGGCTGATTTTCACCCGTAAACGCCGCTTCAGCCGCAGTTAGATGAATATATGCCTCCCGATTACGTATAAAGGCATTCAGGGTACGCACCGGCGCCGGGAAAAGGGGGGCACTTCCCGGTGCGAGCGGACCGAGCAAAATCTCGTCTATCACCTGTTCAAGATGCCGGTTATCATCGTCAGTCTTTGCAAGGTAGCGCGCTTCGCTGTGCAACGCGGTGCCCTGATAGGCCGGAAAGTAAAAAAGATGTCTCCGCGACGGGGTGTCAAAAACCACTATAAAGAATATGCAGGCAATTGTGGCCAAAAAGATGAAAAAAGCAGCCGCTTGTACCGCAGGGTGGGTTTCGCGGAGTTTTTTTCCCGTTTTTGCAAGGTATCCGTAAATATGTTTCATGGTGTTGCGGTAAATCCTCTCGATTGTTCAAAATGTTCTATAAAATTGGCCAGACCAGTATATATTCCGGCCGCGCATCGCTTCAAGTACTCCGGATCGGACAACAATGCGGCTTCTCCCGGGTTGGTCACAAAACCCAGTTCAACGAGGACGCTCGGCATCCGGGCGTTCCGCACCACAAACCACGCTTCCTCTTTCAATCCGCGATTCGGGCTCTGTTTGCCAATCCGCTGTTCAAGAGAATCCGAAATACTCTTCGCGATGAGAATACTTTCAGTGGTGAATTCCTCTTCCATCATGGAATTGAGAATCGGCAGGATTTCGGCGGATTCTCCCCCGCTCTTGTCGATAACCGTCCTCCGGTAGTCGGGAGACAGATACCATACTTCAAAACCGGCCGATTTCTTGTTAAAGGCGGCGTTTGCATGGATGGACACGTACAGGATGGCCTCATGGTCACGAAGTTTGATGGAATTGGCAATTTCTACCCGGTCTTCCAGACTGATATAGCGGTCATCGGAACGGGTCAGACGGATATTCTTGTCGGGCCATTTCCGGGACAGCTGCTCATGCAAGTCTTTCGCAACGGTGAGCACTACATCCTTTTCCCGTATCTGGACTGTCTTGCCCTTCACTTTTGCCTTTCCAACGGCGCCGGGGTCCTTCCCACCATGACCGGGATCGATGAGTATGGCCCCGACACGATAGGAAACCGGTGCAGGTGCCGACGAAAAGAAGTTTTCAATATGATCTTTAAATGCAGTACTGACGATGAGCGCGCCATCGAGAATCACGGGGGGATCCAGCGCGACCGCTTCACGGTAATCAAGAAGAACCAGTCCGTCCCCGGCTCTGAGATTCACCAGATGGCCGTTTTTTTCAATTACGGCCATACCGGACAGAGGATCCCAGAAAACCCGCGCGGAAAGCCCTTTCGCGAGGTCTGTAAGCGGTATACCCGGTTTCGGCGCGGTCTGTGCATACAGGGAAAGAACTGCAAAAAATAACACCGCCGCCAAAAGGAAGCGGTTATGTGTACTGCTTGTCACAATCATAGGTATACACTATTCCCTGTATTCCGCCTCTTAGCAAGGCATTCCAGTACTGTAACCGGACTTTTTTATCTTCATAAACCAGTTTATCGGCAAGACCGGGCTCAAACGCCACCGCTTGTTCAACTGCGTCCCGAAGAAGTCTCCCCTGCCAGTCGCGGGCAGAATCAAGCGCGTGCACCACGGTTTCGGGAACCGGCACAGCGTCGAAAAATGAAAATTTCACCGGAAGATACGACACGGTTTCCGGTAATCGCTCGAGGTCGAAGG
>Ga0116159_1004453_pt1 | contig 11871 bp, 12 predicted proteins | sample AD_JPNAS1_MetaG_FD_89878 | JGI IMG/M metagenome (GOLD analysis project Ga0116159, IMG submission 89878) | Active sludge microbial communities of municipal wastewater-treating anaerobic digesters from Japan - AD_JPNAS1_MetaG | ecosystem: Engineered > Bioreactor > Anaerobic > Digestate | place...
ATTTTGTCAATTCGCTTTTTGCACAAACTTTTTGCTCACTTTTGTACATCATTTTCTTTGAAATCTTGTTTGATTTTTTATGCGGGGTAAATGCCAATATCGCTTAAGTTGTTGGCATTGTTTAGGGTTGCCTATTGAATGGCATTATGAATACTTAATTCTGGCTGTTATCGGTTTGCTTGCATACAGGCTTGCGTACAGTAAAGTCGGAGATTTATATAATGGCGGATTTATATCAGGTAGAGAAACAGGTTCTTTCTTGCATTGGCTTTTTCGATTTGTTTTTTTCGTTGTTATTTGGGCAGTCACATATTTTGTTGTTTTGGCAGGAAAATTTGTCCTTGCAAATCGAGAAATAATTGTTATGTCATTGTGTGGTATTTCTCTCACAGTAATTATTTGTGTATCCGCAGCAGCTCTAATGAGGTTTATAAATAAGAAAAAGGCGGTGGATAAAAATGGCTGACAAAGCAAGAGCCACCCATCAGCGTTTAAAAATCCTATATTTATATAAAATACTGCTTGAAAAAACAGACGAGCAACATTACATTACTATGCCCGAAATTATTTCACAGCTTGAGCTTTGCGGCATAACCGCAGGACGCAAGGCTATTTATGAGGATATAGAAGCCTTGAAAACCTTTGGACTTGATATAGTTCAGCTAAAGGGCAATGTTTCGGGATATTATGTGGCAAGTCGGGAGTTTGAATTACCGGAGCTTAAACTGCTTGCGGACGCTGTTTCATCTTCACGCTTCCTGACCGAAAAGAAATCCGACGAGCTTTTGAAAAAGATTGAAGGCTTATCAAGCGTTCACGAGGCAAAGCAGATACAAAGACAGGTTTATGTTACAAACCGTGTAAAGGCGATGAACGAGCGAATTTATATGAGCGTCGATGTGATTCACAGAGCAATTGCCGAGGGTAAAAAGATAACATTCAAGTATTTCGATTATGATTTACATAAAAGGAAAAAGTATCGTGACGGAGTTCGTGTCTGCTCTCCTTACGCATTGGCTTGGGACGATGAACGTTACTATATGATTGCCTTTTACGATAAACGGGACTGTATCTCGAATTTCCGTGTTGACCGTATGGAAAGCGTGGAAATACTGGAGGATAAGGCGAGGGAAAAGCCTGAAAACTTTATTGTCGCCGACTATATGAACTCATCGTTTTCTATGTTCAGCGGCGAAACACAGGATATAAAGCTGAGATTTGATAATCAGCTTATAAACGCTGTTATAGACCGATTTGGCAAGGGCATTACTGTTATGCCTGACGGTGACAGCCATTTCACGGTAAGAGTGAAGGTAAAAGCCGAGCAGCCTGAACCTTTCTTCGGTTGGTTGTTTCAATTTGGAACAATGGCTGAAATAGTTGAGCCGTGTGAATTAAGATTGAAATACATACAGCACTTGAAGTTGGTGCTTTCACAGATGGGAGAATAAAAGAATGGAACAGCTTATCAAAGGCATTCATCACGTTTCTATGAAATGCCGTAAGGGAGAGCAGTATCAAAAGGTTATATCCTTTTACAGAGATGTTCTCGGCTTGCGTGTTCTTCGCACTTGGGGCGAGAACGAGCCTGACGGCGTGATGTTTGATACCGGGAACGGAGCAATAGAAATCTTCACAAATGCCTCTGACGAGGTTGAACTCGGCATTATACGTCATTTCGCATTGGAAACCGATAATGTGGACGCTTGTATTCAGCGGGTCAAAGAAGCAGGATATGAAGTCTTTATTGAGCCGAAAAATATTGTTATCCCCTCTAATCCGCCGTTAAATGCACGAATGGCGTTTTGCTTCGGTCCTCTCAACGAACATATTGAGTTTTCTCAGGTGAGAAAAATTTGAGACTTTTTAGAGAAAAAATTGGGACAAAAATGGAACACTCGTGGTACTGACTTGGAAAAGTCAATATGCTATAATAAGTATGCTGGCAGATTATGTGCTTTTGCATACGCCTTAAAATTGAATATCGGTATATACAGCCTTGTCACTTAAATGTGGCAGGGCTATTTTTTATGCCCGAAATCTGTCGGCTAATACAAGTCGGCGCAGATAAGGACTTGCGGATTTATCCGTGAGTCCTTTTTTGTTGCCCGAAAAAGGAGCAGACAGATGAAAAAGTCTTACAGCGAAGCAATCGCTCGGTATCCCTGAGCTTGATTTTGATTTCAACGGAAAAGCAATCAAAATTCAAGATTTCAGGAGGATACATATATGAATATCTTTGTTTTCAAGGACAGAAACAACACAGAGGCAGGCTATATTCAGATTACCGAGGAGGAGCTTCAGACTTATAAGGAAAATACCGCTGATAAGGTTTACCTCATCAATCTCGGTCATTCCATTATGGAAACGGACGAGGAAGGTTATCGAGCATATTACAAGCAGCTGCGGAGAGAAAAATATCTTCGTGAGGAAGCAAAGCTTGCGGGAGGTGTGGTTTCTCTCAATGCAATAGATAGTGATGAACTTGACGGTGTGGGCGTAGTTGTTGATACAAGCGAACCGTTCGAGGAAAGAATTGCAAGAAAAATTATGATTGAAAAGCTCCCCGAAGCTCTTTCTACTCTTACCGATGAGGAAAAGGAGCTTACTTATCAAATCTATTTTAATCATATCAGCGAACGTGATTTGTCAAAAATCTGGAATATCCCAAGAAAGACACTTAGCTATCGTAGAGAAAAGGCGTTGTTAAAGCTCAGAAAATTTTTTGAAGAATAAGAAAGATTTTTTCGCCCACCCCCTCTTTTTTTCGGCGTATAAAAGTGAGGCGCAAAAAAGCTCACTCAACAGTACATTGAAAATTGAATAACAACGCTCAAGTTACGTTCCTCTTGCTCTGCGAAAGCGGAAGCGGGAAGAAGATTACGCCAAGATGTCACTGATAGGCATTTCAGGTATCGTAGGCAACGACAAAAGCATCGGTTTTGACCAAATTCGTTAGGCGCTACACCAAATGCACATCTGAAAAGACGGAGCGAGAAATAATCTTCATAATGATAGGCAGCTCCTATCACGCCATAACCGGCAAGAGGCATAATGATACTTCCGTTCAGACCGAAAAGGTAACGGCTATCCCACAGGAATGGGTAGAGGTTAAAGTCCTATGAGATTGCTTTAGCAAGCAGTCGGCTTGAGATGTTCCCTCCGTCAGGGGTGTTGAGAACAAATATGACGGACTACTTATAAATTACAGGATTAAGCAGGCTGTACTTTATTTCAGCCTGCTTTTACATAGTGGTTTGCTATGAATATATTTGAAAGGAAGTATGAAAATGCTTACAGTGAAAAAGGGACAGATTTACTTAGCTTACCTCAACGGCAAAGGTTGTGAACAGCGTGGAAAACGTCCCGTCCTGATTTTGCAGAACGATGTCGGAAACAAGCACAGTCCCACAACAATCATCGCTCCGATAACCTCGGCAAAGAAAAGAAGAAATCTTCCCGTACACGTTCCTCTTTACAGCAACAAGCTGAACAAGGATTCGATGGTTTTGCTTGAACAGATACAGGTGATGGACAAGTCGAGGCTTGGCAAGATGATTTGCAGCATCAGCGACGAACAGCTTACAGAGGTTGAAAAGGCACTCGCCGTCAGCTTCGGAATGAACAACGATTTTAACGGAGGTAACGCAAATGAATGAAATTAAGGTTTTTGAAAACGAACAGTTCGGAGAAATCAGAACGGTAACAATCGACGGTCAGCCGTGGTTTGTTGGTAAGGATGTTGCTAATGCTCTCGGTTACAACAAATCAAGAAATGCAATTGCACAGCACGTCGATGACGAGGATAAAACACCCGCCCTAATTCAGGGCGGGTGCTCAACAGGAACACAAAAAACAATCGTGATTAACGAAAGCGGTCTTTACAGTTTGATACTGAAAAGCAAGCTTCCTTCCGCTAAACAGTTCAAACGCTGGGTAACTTCTGAAGTCCTCCCTTCAATCAGAAAATACGGAGCCTATGCTACCGAGGAAACGCTGAACAGAGTTGAGGACGATACGGAAGAAGCCGAAAAGCTGTTCCGTATGCTGAGAGAGGAAAAACATCGGTCAAAGGATATTGCCAATCAGAACGAAAAGCTGATTACAGAAATACACCGATTGAACGAAGAAAACACCGCACTCGCCGAAGTGGTTGATTTTGTCAGTATGCACAGCGATGACGGAGATAACCTTATTACCGTATCGGAAATCGCCGTCGCATACAGAATGACCGCTGTCGAATTTAATCGTATGCTGGCAATTCTCGGCATTCAGTATAAGGCATACGGAACTTGGTTTCTCGTTGACGAATACACCGACCGTGGATACACTCAAACTGACAGGCGTTTCAGAAAAAATAACGAAAGTGACGATGTGTACATTCACACTCGCTGGACGCACGAAGGAGCAAGGTTTTTGTATGAGTTCCTGAAGCTGCACAACATTCTACCGGTATATGAACGGTGTAAATAATTCGATAATTCTCTCCTTGATATTTTTTCGCAAACGGCAGTTTTCTCTTGAACTGCCGTTTTTACATAGCCTGACCCTACGTCCTAAGCGGAGAAAATTTTACAAGCAGGCTTGACATTAGTGCTTTAAAGTGCTAAAATAAAGGAGAGATAACAATGGAAAAAATAACTCAGATTGAAAGCAAATACGGTATTTTTCTTACGCTTCAGGTTCTCTTGGAGCATAAGCTTATAAATCAGGAAACTTTTAACAAGATAATCAAGGTGGAGTTCAAGGACTACCCGATTAAAGGGATAGGAGGAACAAAGTATGTTTAGTACATTTATGCTTGACCGCAACCGACCACGAAAAGTCGTATTTTATGGCAGAGTATCGACGGAACACGAGGCACAGCTCTCGGCTTTGGAAAATCAAATGCAATGGTATGAGGATATTGCAAAGCGTTTTCCGAATTGGGAGGTCGTCGATAAATACATAGACGAGGGTATCACGGGCACTCAGGCAAGGAAAAGACCTGCGTTTATGAAAATGATTGAGGACTCATACACAGGCAAGTTTGACTTGGTTGTTACCCGTGAGGTGTGTCGTTTCGCAAGAAATACGGTTGACGCACTCAATTATACGAGAGATTTGAGAAACCGCAATCTTGAAGTGTACTTCGTTGATGATAATATCTGGACAATGGACGGTGACGGAGAGTTGAGACTCACCATTATGGCTACGCTTGCACAGGAAGAAAGCCGAAAAGTATCGGAGAGAGTCCGTGCAGGACAGCGTATCAGCCGTGAAAACGGTATGCTCTACGGCAGCGGAAACATTCTCGGATATGACCGTAAGGCAGGCGAAAGCTATACCGTAAATCCCGAACAGGCGGAAACAGTCCGTATGATATATGACCTTTATGAAGAAGGCTATGGAACTCTGAAAATTGCAAAGATTTTGCAGGAACGCAAACGCCTGACTGCTTCGGGAAATACCAAGTGGACTTGTCATAATGTGGGACGGATTTTGAAGAATGCGACCTACAAGGGGTATATCGGCTACAACAAATCGCATAGCAACAACTACCTTGACCAGAAGCGTATACACAATAATGACACGGATACCTATGTCTATGTTAAGGGCGATTTTGAGCCGATAATCACGGAAGAACAATGGGACAGATGTCAGGCTATTCTTAAATCCAAGAAGAAAACTACGCTTGTGGAGAATGGCGAAGCAAAAAAAGAAAGCACACGCTCATCATCTGATATATGGGTTAAGAAGCTGCGCTGTTCTTGTGGCTCATCTTTCCGAAAGAACCGCTATCATAAGAATAAAGACGGCGTTGTAAGCTACAATTATGTGTGCTACAATCAGGTAAACAACAGCAAGGCTTCATTCAGAGCAAAAAGCGGTCTTGATACGGAAGGCTATTGCGATGAACATTCCGTAACAGACTGGAAAATGGAAATGATGGCAAAATATTTCCTTAATGAAGCGTGGCAAAGCCGAAAAGAGGACTTGCTGATAACTCTTGAATATATCAAGAAGCATTACACAACCGCAACAAGAAACAGCACCGAACACAGCGAACTGTTTATGGACGCTCAGATTGAAAAAGTCGAACGAAAGATTAAAAACCTTGTAGACCTCTACACAGACGGTCAGATAGATAAGACCGAATTTGCAGAGTTCAAACAGGCTTACAGCACGGAGCTTGCAGACCTGAAAGAGCAGAAAAAGAAGCTGTCGGAACAACAGGAAGTATTTGAAAGCTGTATGGATGATTTAACAGCAGTTTCTCAGGCTCTTGCGGGTATGATTGATATGAGCGAAATTCAGCTTAACCGAGATTTCATCGACAAGGCGGTAACATCTATAAATGTTGCGGACAACCGATTTATATGGAACTTCAACATAAGACCGAACACAACGGCAGTATCCAATATGTGCGTTGATGGCAACAAAAAACGTCCCGTAATTTGTATCGACGGCGAAGAAATCGCCGAGGACAGCACGGGGGCTTCTGACGAAGCCTCCGACTTACATATCTTAGACACACCTGAAAGTGTCAAATCATCTTATTTATCTAACGAAATCCTTGAAAACCCGCTGTTTTCTAAAAACTTATCCCTAATACACCGACTGCACAGGCTGCTCTCAGATAAAGATAGGCGAACGCCTTTTCACACATTCAGCATAGGTTTTGACGAGGCAAAAGCCTTCCGAAAAGCCACAGGCTCGTACCTGAGAGAGAATCAATGGAACGACCTGATTGTTGATGTTTATCTGGAATATTAAAAATAAGACCTCCCTTTTCCGTAAGGAATTGGGAGGTTTTGTGTTTCTGACCATAACTTCTCATAATAATACCGCTCGTTTAATATTTTATAAGTTGATTTTTACATACGACGATTTGTCTGGAATTTCAAATTCGCCGTTTTCGGTAATGACGTATCTGCATGCCCCGAAATCTATAAAGGCTACTATTTCCTCAAGGCAACTGCCAAGTGCCTTGTGTACATCTACAAGTGTTGACACACTTTTATCCATGTCAAGTTTGATAGATTCAAACTCACTTGTTCTGGACTCTGTTGTTCCGTCAGGCGTCCCTATATAAATCTGAAAAGGGCTGTCAGGCTTTAACCCGACATATCCTATTCCACCTTTATGCTTTGCATAATTTGCCCACTCATTCAAAATAGAAATCGCATTATGACAACGCTCCAAGATGTTCCACAGATGAGTAAAATCCTCATTGTCTGGGTGCTCCCTATGTAAATCGCGAAAAAGCTTAAAAGTACACAAACTAAGTTTTTCTTCAAAGCTCATATCGGCTCTATAGCGATGAACTTTCTTAAATAGTTCAAAAGCCAAAAATACAATTTGCAAAATATAATCAAAGCAATTATTGTACCACACAATAGCAGTTGTAAAATTAGTTGCTCTAATTTCATAAATGGGTTGATACCCGTATTTCCAAGGAATGTTGCAATCGTATTCGATAATATCTGCGCTTTGCATTAAATAATAGCGAGCTGTTTGGAGACAATTTTCAGCCTTTTCTAGAAATTTTGCGGCTTTGTAGTAATCATAATTACATATCGCCAGATAAACTTCCATCGGGAGCACATCATTACTATATTTCTGAAAAATAGTTAACTGGTCGCTTAATCTAATTCTGGATGCCTTGTACTCTTCGAAGCTTATTGCTGTTCCCCTATAGACGATTTTGCATTCTGGAAGCATACTATCTACTTGATACTCTGCTTTTTTGAATGTAGCAGAAAATTCATCCAAGGAATATTGTTTTCCTGCGTACTCCAGCAAAAGATATGAAATGCAACCGGAGGTTGTCATTGATTCAAAAGTTATCTGCATTTCATTTTTCCTCCTTGCTTGCAGTATTATCCTACCAGCCTTCTTTGCTCTAAATACCACAAGAATTTATCAGTCAAAAATTCCGATGGCAAAACTTTATATTTTGTCATTTCGTCAATAAATCTCATATGGCGCTGGTCAATATCATTTCTCAACAGAAGGCCACCATAGTTATCAAAGGAAATCATACCTTCGTCAAACATCTTGTGGTGATTTTCGCACAACCACAAGCCGTTATCTCCATCTAACGCATATTGCAAACGTGTCTCAATAGGAATCGAATGCATTCTTCTGATTGCGGCAACAGGAAGAATATGCGCACCTTGAATCAATTCTGGAATCTCGCAATTACAAAGAGCACAATGCTTATTACCAAGTTTATTGAACAAGTTGTAGGTATAGCGAGGAGAACGAAGGCTTGGCTCTTTACCATCGTAGATTCTTTTTTCAAGCGTCATGTCAGTTGGAACAACATCGATAATTCCCATCTGTTTTATGACATTTAAACTTGCTTCAGGTAATTCTTTCAAATCACCTTCAAGAACCTCATAAAGTTTAATCCGTTGCTCTGGTTGCCACAAGCTGGATAAGGCATAACAAATCAAACTGGTTTCATATTTGTTTGCACCATATGTTTTTCCGTAGATTTCAATTTCGCCTGCGTGCCCTTTGGTTATAAAGGTAGAATTATTGCTTCTGTTTCTCCCCGCATTGATTCGTCTGTTGAATATAATGTCCTCAACAGAATTGAATGCTTGAATTCTTCTCAGCAAATTTCCACTCGCATTCAAAAACTCAAATCCAATGGTATTCATCAGTCTATAAATCAAAATCTGATAATCCGTCTCCGCATTACCTGAAATGTTCAGGAAGTAATAATACAAACGCTTTTTGGGGTAAGGATTGCTATAGTACAGATTGAATGCAGTAGGAACGCTCTGAACACTGGAGTTCCTTCCTCCAATCTCCAGTTCTGAAAAGCTGATGTAACTAACAACATCCTTATACTGCATAATAGCCATGCGACCTTTATTATAGGATTTTTCCAAAAACAAATCTTGATAGTCATTGTCTACGTACTCATGTGTGAACGCTGTTTGCCCAGTAATTCGGTAACAAACATCCCTCAATACTTCTGGGGTAACAACATCACTAAAATAAACACCTGTATTTTTTGATTTCTGAAGATTAGCTTTAATTACAAAATGTGGTATATTTCTATATTCCATAGTTTACAATCAAAACCTCCTTTCTTCGACTGCCAGAAATGCCAATAATATCACCAAGCTGAATAAGACGATAACCTCGTTCATCTATCCAATCCAATAGTTCCTGATTGGTTGCCCCTTTATGCTCAACGACATATGACAGCATAAACGGTACTCCAGACTGGTTCAAATCATCGGCAAATGAAAACAATTCTGCTTCAAGTTCTTTGTTCCATCCATCAAAACCTCTCTTGCCGTCATTATAAGAGCCAGTGGTCAAGTTGTATGGCGGATCAAAATATACAAAAGAAGATACCGTCATCTGGTTTCTTAATTCTTTGTAGCTTTGACAACAAAACTCGTAATCCCCCTCTTTTATTTGCCTCGAGAAGCTAATCATCTTTTCTAATATCTTGTCGTTGAACCATCTCATCCCCACAGGATTATTAAAATCATGCTGGCTATTAAAGCGTATCTGCTGCTGAAATCCATATAGAATAATGGTAAATAGCAGTCTGGAATCCCTTTTTTCAACAGGGAGTGAATTATAGTAGCTTCGTGTTTCCAGATATGCCGAGCCGTTAGCTTTCTCTAATCCAAATTTTTTGATAATTCGCTTTATGTACAACAGATAATCGTATGTATTATGTTCTCTAAAGGAGCGAATCAAGTTTGTGACCAAATAGTTTAAATCATTGTAGATAACTTTGTTTGCGGAAATATTGATTCCAACATTAAAACCACCACCAAATGCATCAATAAATGTGTCGAAGTTTTCAGGTTGAAATCTTAAAATATCTGGAACAACCTTCGCCTTACTGCCGATGTAATTCAGCGGACATTCAAAAACCACATCTCGAATATCTTTCTTTTCTACAAAGAAAAGATATTCAAAATGCTTATTTTTGTTCTGGGACTTCCAGTTTTGATACTTCTTGTATGCTATTTTCTTGCACACAAAAGTCTCAGGCTTGCCATATCGCTTCATAGATGCTTCAATGTATTCTTTAGACATGAACCCATCATTGTTGTAACTTAAAACAATGTACTTCGCCTTTGTTTTTGCAAGAATACGGTCAAATAGAATGTTCGCCTTATATTCTTTTGACCAATCAGAGCGCATAGGAGCCGTACTTCTGGAGCCTGTGACTTTACTAATGGAAGGATTGTCATCAAGTACCAATGTTTCTAACAGATGATACTGTGTTCCATATTGATTTTGCGTATAAGGAGGATCCAAATAAAGAATGTCACAATCAACATCCTCAATGATATCCTCAATTTTAGCGTTATATGTTTTTATGGATTTGTATTTCTCCGTGCGGAAATCAACTTTGCTGAACACAATTTTTTTCGTAGCTCTTGAATCCCACTTTTTAAGAAACGCTCCATATACACCAGCTGTATTTGACACATCGGAAACTGATTCAACAAGGCAAGCAATCAGATAGCAATACTCTTCTTCAGAAAGAAGGTTTTCATTTTTCCAATCTTCAATCTGTTTTCTAAAATAATCAATTCTGCCAGCATTTTCAGGTGTAAAATACATTCTGGCACTCTCTGTAGGTGCATAATTCTTATATATAAACCCTTGAACCGTATTCTCGTTTGCGTTCAGGTATTCAAACGGGTTGAAGCCCAGTTTTTCAAATGTACATACAGGAGCACAAACACGACCCTTGGTATATTTTACAGACCATGTCAAATTATCATTTATGATGATGTTATAATATTGCTTGAAATAATCAGCTACGGAGCCAGAACCACAAAAAGCATCAAAAAATGTAAACCCATCTTTCAATAGCCCTTGTGATTCAAGCAAATCACTTATTTCGGTCAATATTGACTCTTTATTCCCTAAATATCTCATCGGCTTTTACTCTCCGCTATCGTTTTTATTTGTTCTGCTTACTGAAATCCTAATATATCGTGGATAAACACAATTTTTATTGTAAATCATCTGGTTTCCTCCTTCTGACTGTCTGGCTGGAATTCCAGAATATCATCAACACCGCATTCCAATGCACGGCAAATACTTTCAATTGTATCTAAAGATATGTAGCCGTTTCGCTTCATCCTCGGAACGATGTTTGCGGAAAAACCGGCTTTCTGCTGTAGCTGCGTAGTGGTCATATCCTTTTCAATCAGCATGTTAAACAGTTTTTTATAAGTAACAGCCATAGTCACACCTCCGTGCGTTATTAAAGTTATATACAAGAATATTATATCACACGAATGTGAAATTTTCAATACGTTGAGAGTCGATAAAAATGAGCGAAAATCAGATGATAAATTTCAAAAGAGTCTTTTTAGAATAATCTGAGGCAGCATTGCCGAATAGGGAGTGCAGTAGGAATGACTGCCGCAAAGACTTATGATAGCCCCGCTGTCAAAAGTATCTTTGCGTTACTTCTGGAAGAAGTAACAAGACCAGAGTAAGCTTATCCAGAAGGCAGAAATGCTCTAAAAAAGTGATTTACCTCCACCCCTATACTGCCGGAAAACCGAATATTTCAGATAGCTGTTTTTGTGCGTATTGCGCACGAACAGCTATTGTCTTTTCCCGAAAAGGAGCTTGTGAAAGTTTCTTTTTCGGGATTTTTTATGCACTCTGCAACAAAGCACGAACAGGAAACACAGCACATTGACGGGGAAATAATCCCTATTGCTATCACCACCTATACCCCCGAAGAATCGGCTTTTTCAGACCCGATATTTCCGGTATTTTGTCAATTGTGCCGAACATACATTTCGTGATATAATGGTGTTGCGAACAAAACGAGTACATTTGTTCATGAGCACCTTGACAACTAAATATTCTCCACCC
>Ga0116159_1004454_pt1 | contig 11867 bp, 11 predicted proteins | sample AD_JPNAS1_MetaG_FD_89878 | JGI IMG/M metagenome (GOLD analysis project Ga0116159, IMG submission 89878) | Active sludge microbial communities of municipal wastewater-treating anaerobic digesters from Japan - AD_JPNAS1_MetaG | ecosystem: Engineered > Bioreactor > Anaerobic > Digestate | place...
CACCGAGTTCCAGCGCGCGGCTGAAGCTGTTCACCAGTGTTTCGTCGTCACACATGATGGCGTTCTTGTAGGCCATGAAATGCTTGAAGCTGTTGATGCCCTCCTGCTGCACCAGCGTGCCCATGTCACGCTTGACCGACTCGTCCCACCAGGTGATGGCCATGTGAAAGCCATAGTCGCCCGCTGCCTTTTCGGCCCAGCCGCGCCAGGTCTGGTAGGCCTCCATCAGGCTTTGCTGCGGGTTCGGGATGACAAAATCGATGATGCTGGTGGTGCCGCCCGCCAGGCCTGCTGCAGTGCCGGTAAAAAAGTCGTCCATGGTGGTGGTGCCCATGAACGGCAACTGCATGTGGGTGTGCGGGTCAATGCCGCCTGGCATCACATATTGGCCCCCCGCATCGACCCGTATGGCATCGGCCGGGGCTTGCAAGTCAGGGCCAACTGCCACAATTTTGCCGTCCTGCGTCAGCACATCGGCCCTGAAGGCCTGGTCGGCGTTGATGACTGTGCCGCCTCGAATCAACATACTGCTCATGATTTACTCCATAATAAATAGCTTGCATCGCTTGCCAGATAAGGGCTGCAAGCTGATTTGTCATACAAATGGGAATCGTTTGGCGTGTTGCCAGCCGGGTGCTGGCGACCGCTGAAACACGGGATGCATTGACATTATGACGATGCCACCATGTTGCCACGAGGTGGAAAATAAAGTCCAGCGCAATCGTGATCGCTCCAATCTGCACGCGCGGTTGATCAGTGGCTGATGCAACCCTGGCATCCGCGCCGCTCGCACCGGCCAATGACCGCCGCAACCGGTTCAATGTCGTAGCCAAAGTGACACCTGCGCATTGCTCACGGATGATCAAATGATTCAAACGCAGCCACTGTCCGCGCGCGCCGTGCAGGGCCTTTGGATATGCTAGAGTGATTTTGCGAATTCATGATTTTGTATCGAGGAGATTGATGTGCTCAACACTGCTTCACACCTTTGCCAGACGCGCTTTGCAACCATCATTGCCGCACTCATCCTTTCCATGACATTGCACGGTGGTGCAGCGGCGGCAGATGCGGTGCAGGCGCGCAAGGACATCACGGCGATGGGGCTGGAATATAACGGGCAGAACTTTGCCAAGGCTGCTGGCAATGGCGATCTGGTGGCGGTGCAGCTTTTCCTGGATGCGGGTATGGATGTCAATGAGGGCGGGGGTGCTGCCATTGGCCTGGCTGCTGGCAGGGGCAAGACTGCGATGGTGAAGTTTCTGCTGACCAAAGGCGCCAAGCCAACTTCTAGCGCGTTGCAATATGCCAGGACGCGAGGCTATAAAGACATCGAAAAGATACTCGCGGATGCAGGCGCCAAGGAATAGGCAACACAGGTGCAGGCCGCCGTGGCTAGCCCGCTCACCGTTGCCGCGTCGCCGTCATTTGGGTAGCGCGGCAGCCGGATTGGCTTTTGCCCAGGCCGCGTAATCTTTTGGGAAGGCGGCGCGCATGCGTTCTGCAAAAAACGCCACTTCGTCGGCGTGGCCCAACAACAAAGCGCTGTCGAGCACCCATTCGACGACCCGTGCTTCTGGCGAAAAATGCAGCATTTCCAGCGCCAGCGCGTGAAGCGCCGTGGCGTTGCTGGCAGTTAACTCGGACGTGGTCAGGTCAGCAAAGCGCACCTGGTCCTGAAACAGCCAGATATGGCGAATTTTTGCCAGCGTGTCGCTCTGGTACGCGCTGTCACGCGCCTCGGGTGCCAGGTAAATCTGGCTGGCCAGGTGATAGTTCCAGGTGGCGAAACCAACAAACGCTGTAATAATGATAGCTGCTAGCGCTTTGCTGTACTGGGCTGGAGGCCTAAAAGACTTATGAATTTGGATGGGTGCGCCAGACTTTGGCAGCCACCACAGTAGCCAGATGCACAGCAGCGCCGCTATTTGAAACGGGCCGTACCACAACGGGTATTCGAGCAGGCTGTGCAGCCCGATGACTGCCAGAATGCCCCAGGCCATTTGACGGCTGGGCTCTGCTTCGCGCCAGGGCCGACCAAGCCAGACCAGCAGCAAAGCCAGCCCGCAAGCCAGCACTGCGAAAGGGATGCCAAGCTCAATGGCCAGATGCAGCGGCAGGTTGTGGGCGTTGTCCAGGATGTCGCAAAAGCGCTCGCCCGGATACAGGGTAATGAAGTGCGCGTAGTCCAGTTCGCCCCAACCCCAGCCCAGCCAGGGCTTGAGTTCAATCAGGTGCAGCACATTGCGCCACAGCGTCAGGCGACTGGTGCAGGCTGCGTCACCGGCACGCAGGCGCGCCCAGGCACCGCTGTTCAGGGGATCAAGCCCGGCCAGCAGTGGCAATGCAAGGCTGGCTGCCGCGTAGGCCAGCAGCATCGCCAGCATGACCAACTGGGCCCGCGTCGACGCGCGTACAGCGCCGCGCTGCCACCACAGCACCAGAGCCGCCAGCAGCAGCAGTTGCAGCAGGCCGGTGCGCGACGATGATGCGGCATTGCCGATGCCCAACAGGGTAGCCAGGGTCAGTCCAAGGGCGAACTTCCAGTGCTGGCCAGGGCGGGTGCGCCAGTCTGCCGGACTGCGTCCGGCGTTTGCGACAAGCCCCAGCAAAGCCATCTGTCCAATGTTGAGCAGGGTGGCAAACTGGTTTCGCTGGCGCAGATTGCCATAGGCTTCACCGATGCCGGTGTGGTTCAGCCAGACGCCAAAACTGGCTGTTGCGCCAAAGTACTGCAGCAGTCCAATCAGCGCGCTGAGGGCTGCGGCGCTCAGCCAGGCCATTGCAATGGCACGCACCATGCATTCATGCTGCCCCTGCTGCCGGTCAAAAGCCAGGGCCAGCAGGACCCCGGCGGCACACAGCCAGGCAAACATGAAGGGTCCGGCTGCGCTGGTTGGGCCGGGCGAGAACGGGTTCAGCCACGGAAGGGTGACACCAATGAAAACGGCAAGGATGGGCATGTGTGCTTGAGTCAGATCCGGTGGGGCAGGTCGCAAAAAAACCCGCCATTGGCCAGCGCCAGTGGCGGGTTGCGGTGCCGGGGTTAGGCGTTACTGAACGACTTGCGCCAGTTCGCCACGGGCGTAACGGGCAGCCACCGTGCTCAGGCTGTCACCCTTGATTTTGCTGCCCTGGCCTTCGCAGCCGAATTCAAGGTAGCGCTGCTTGCACAGGGCTTTGGCGGCTTCCCGGGCCGGCTTGAGCCAGTCGCGCGCGTCAAACTTGTCAGGGTTTTCAAACATGTACTTGCGCACCGCAGCGGTCATGGCCAAGCGAATGTCGGTGTCGATGTTGATCTTGCGCACGCCGTACTTGATGGCTTTCTGGATCTCTTCGACCGGCACACCGTAGGTCTCTTTCATCTTGCCGCCGTACTGGTTGATCAACGCCAGCGACTCTTGCGGCACACTGCTTGAGCCATGCATCACCAGATGGGTGTTGGGCAGGCGAGCGTGGATTTCCATCACGCGGTCAATTGCCAGGATGTCGCCGGTGGGCTTGCGGGTGAACTTGTAGGCACCGTGGCTGGTGCCAATGGCAATCGCCAATGCGTCGAGCTGGGTGCGCTTGACAAAGTCGGCAGCCTGTTCGGGGTTGGTCAGCATCTGTTCACGCGTCATGGTGGCATCTGTGCCATGACCGTCTTCCTTGTCGCCTTTCATGGTTTCCAGACTGCCCAGGCAGCCGAGTTCACCTTCCACCGTGACACCGGTGGCGTGCGCCATATCGACCACTTTGCGGGTCACTTCCACGTTGTATTCGTAGCTGGCAATGGTTTTACCGTCGGCTTCCAGACTGCCGTCCATCATCACCGAGCTAAAGCCCAGGTTGATGGCACCCTGGCACACCGGCACGCTTTGACCATGATCCTGGTGCATCACCAGCGGAATGTGCGGATAGGATTCAATGGCGGCCTGGATCAGGTGCTTGATGAAGGCTTCGCCAGCGTATTTGCGAGCCCCGGCACTGGCTTGCAGGATGACAGGGGAGCCGACTTCATCGGCGGCTGCCATGACAGCCTGAACTTGCTCAAGGTTGTTAACGTTGTAGGCCGGTATGCCGTAGCCGTTGGCGGCAGCGTGGTCAAGCAATTCGCGCATGGAAACAAGAGCCATGATGGTGTCCTTTCTGGTTGGTAATAGTTGCGAAATTCAGATTATTTTAGCGATTGAAGTAGCACGAAATTCAAGCCAGCACCAGCCCTGGCACCGAAAACCGCCTTCAGTCTGTCAACAATTTATCAAATCAAATTGATTTATTTAATGTCCATCACAAGGTTAAATCCACCGGCTTCCAGCCGGTTGGCGTGAAACAACGCGCAATCGATTGATTTATGTTCAGTAATTTTGAATGAAAAGTTTTCATGTTTCGGGGCGACCGTCCTGGCGATGGAAGTTAGGATGTGGTTAGAAATAACTTCCCCTATTTGCACCGGCGGATTTGGGCGCACAGCGTCGTTGCGAGACGCTTGTTTAGCCAGTTGCACGGCGCGTCTCGCGCCTAGCCGTGCATCCCAACTCCTTGGTGCAAAACGGGGTGTTATTCCCGACCACATCCTTAGCTTCCGCTATGAAAATGTCTGCGTGTCGCGATGAACGCGGGTCTGTCATGCCCGGCGCGACCCGGCAACCAGGAAGTCCGGAGGTGGTGAATTGCAGTTCGTGCCCGCAATGACAACCCGATGGGGCGCTCAAGGACATGACCTGCCGGGTAGCGCTGGTGCCTGGATGCAAGTGATGGCTTGATTGTGCTGCCGCCTGCACGCCTTCTTGCCGGGCGCTGGGGCGACCTCACTTCCCAACCACCGGCGCAAGCGACACCGAAACTGCGATTGGGTAATCGGTCCATGAGCCTGGCCACTTGTCGCTGAGTATGGTTCAGGGTACGGCCCAACCGTGCCAGTGGAGCGAATATGTCACGCGGCAGCTCTATTTGGGCTACACACCGATGTTGGGTGCTCAGCTTCCGTCCATCGGTTTTGGCGGAGGTGCTTGGAGACGCAAGCGTGAGCGCTTTGTAGGCTGGAGCGAAACGCACAGGGCGCGCAATTTGCAATTGGTGGTCAACAATGCACGCTTGTCTGTTCTCCCTTGGACGCAGCTCAAAGGCCTGGCCTCGAAAGTCCTCCCTCGCGTGGTACGTCAATTGCCGCAGGATTGGTTGCAGCGTTACGGCAACTCGCCAATGCTGCTGGCGACCTTTATCGAATCTGAGCGCCACAAAGGCATTTGGCACAAGGCCACCAAATGGATCAATGTCGGTGGTACCAGTGGGCGCGGCAAGAAGTCACTGGCAGCAAGGCGCTTGACCCCATCAAGGACATCGCGACCTTTGCGCTACGCAAGACCTGCGCTGCCTTCTTGCTTGAGTGGACGGGATGGATTGACCGGGTGGTTACGCGCGATGTTCAGTGCGAAGGACGACATCTTTGATTTCAAACAACATTTGTCAGTGAAGGAAACGGAACTGCCGTCAGTGGGCAACCTGTTGGCAGCGAAGTTCAGGCAAAAAAGCCAGCCAAATCACCACATCACGGTGAATCTCGGCCCGAGTCAGCAAGCGTGAGTTCAGCGGAAAAACGTTCAGGCTAAAATAAGAAGCTTTGGCCGCGGTGTCCAAAGTCCAATTTTGTCTAAGGAAAAAACATGACTATCGAAAGAACACTCTCCATCATCAAGCCAGACGCTGTTGCGAAAAACGTGATCGGGCAAATCTATGCACGCTTCGAAGGCGCTGGCTTGAAGGTGGTCGCTGCCAAAATGGCACATTTGTCACGCGGCGAGGCCGAGGCTTTTTACGCAGTGCACAAGGCGCGGCCTTTTTTCAAGGACTTGGTAGATTTCATGATCTCCGGCCCCGTCATGATTCAGGCCCTCGAAGGGGAGAGCGCGATTTTGAAAAATCGCGAATTGATGGGTGCAACTGATCCAAAGAAGGCAGATCCCGGCACCATTCGTGCTGATTTTGCCGACAGTATTGATGCCAATGCTGTTCATGGCTCTGATGCTGCCGAAACAGCCGCAGTAGAGATTGCCTTCTTTTTCCCTGGCATGAACGTTTACTCTCGTTAAGCATTTGTATGACGGTCAACCTGCTCGACTATGACCTCGAGGGCTTGGCCGTCCAATGCGAGCGGCTGGGTGAAAAGCGTTTCCGTGCGATTCAGTTGTTTCGTTGGATTCATCAGAAGGGGGTTCGTCAATTTGATGATATGACGGACATTGCCAATTCTCTGCGTGAAAAACTCAAAGTTGTAGCCTGTATAAGACCACTGGATGTCTTGTCGCAACACGTTTCGACTGACGGCACAATCAAATGGTTGTTTGATGTTGGCGGCGGCAACGCGGTTGAGACTGTGTACATTCCAGAGGCGGGGCGCGGTACCTTATGTATATCTTCTCAGGCTGGGTGTGCCGTCGGGTGTCGGTTTTGTTCGACTGGTCATCAAGGCTTCAGCCGAAACCTGCGGACCGGAGAAATCATTGCGCAGCTTTGGTTCGCCGAACATTTTTTGCGCCAGCGTTCGGGGGGGGATGATCGGGTTATCTCCAATGTGGTCATGATGGGCATGGGAGAACCGTTGCATAACTATGATGAGCTCATTCCGGCATTGAGAACGATGCTCGACGATCATGGCTATGGGCTGTCGAGGCGGCGTGTGACCGTGTCCACTTCAGGCGTTGTTCCGATGATGGAACGTCTGGCGGTCGATTGTCCAGTTGCATTGGCTGTGTCATTGCACGCATCTAACGATGGTCTGCGTGACCAGTTGGTTCCCCTGAACGTCAAGTATCCACTTGATGAGTTGCTTTCAGCCTGTGTCCGTTACCTTGATCATGCACCGCGTGATTTCATTACCTTTGAATACTGCATGCTTGAGGGTGTGAATGACCAGCCTGAGCATGCTCGCGAAGTGGTTCGCTTGGTTCAAAAACACGCAGTTGACAGAATCTGGTGCAAATTCAATTTGATACCCTTCAATCCTTTTCCTAAATCTGGCTTGCGATGCTCCCATAATGGACAGATTGCTGATTTTGCGAGAGTTCTCAGTGCTGCTGGCATCACCACCACACTGCGAAAGACACGTGGCGGTGACATTGATGCCGCTTGCGGTCAATTGGCTGGCGATGTCCGGGATCGAACCAAGGTGGTCGAGCGAATGGCTCGGCAACGAGCGGTGATGTTTGGGCAAGTGGGTCAGTTCGACCACAGGACAGAAAAGGTCTGAGTGATGAACGTGACCGCGAATGGAACTTGGGGTAAGCATCTTTTCTTTTGGCTTGCCGCGTCAATTTTTGGACAACTGGTGCTGCCGGGTTGTGCAAGCCTGTCAGATCTGTCTGGTGCAAGCGCAGGGCGCAGCGAATTGGTTACAGAATCCGATGAGTCAAGCGAGCGCAAGCGGGCACGTATTCGGATTGAGCTCGCGCTTGGTTATTTTGAACAAGGAAAGACGACTATCGCGCTGGACGAAATCAAGCAGGCCATTGTTGCCGACCCGGCTTTTTCGGATGCCTACAGTCTGCGTGGCCTTATCTACATGCGCTTGAATGACTATGCTACTGCGGAGGAGAGCTTTGGCAAGGCCTTGTCGATCAATCCCAAGAATGCCAATGTACTGCACAATCTGGCTTGGCTTAAATGCCAGCAAGCCGAGTATGTGCCGTCGTTTGCCCTTTTTCGTCGGGCACTGTCTGAGCCGCTGTATGGCGAAAGAGCCAAGACTTACAGAGCCATGGGCCTGTGCCAGGAGCGTGCCGGCATGATTGACGAAGCCGAAGCAAGCTTGCTCAGATCCTATGAATACGACGCTGCTAACCCAGTAACTGGATACAACCTCGCCAACGTGCTTTACAAGAAGAAGGACTTTGTGCGAGCTCAGTTTTATATCCGTCGGTTAAACAATAGCGAACTTGCGAATGCCGAGTCACTTTGGTTGGGAATCAAGGTTGAAAGAAGCCTGTCCAGTCTGGCTGCGGTAGCACAACTTGCCACCCAGTTAGAAAAGCGCTTTCCTCGGGCTCCCGAAACATCCTTGTATCGTAGTGGAGCTTTTGATGATTGATGCTGACACAGCCGACAGCCATGCGACCGTGGAAGCGCTTGCTGCAGTTCCTGCAAGCGCCGGGCCTGGTGCCATGTTGCGCGCCGCACGGGAATCGCAGGGCCTGCACATTGCTGCCCTGGCGGTGACCCTAAAGGTTCCAGTCAATAAACTGGAAGCGTTGGAGTCTGACAGATTTGATCTTCTTCCCGGTACGGTTTTTACCAGAGCGCTTGCGATGAGCGTTTGTCGTACTTTGAAAATGGACGCGACACCGGTCATGGCTGTGTTGCCACAGTTCCAAATCCGGCAGATCAAGACAGCTGAGTTGGGTCTGAATGCGTCCTTCAAATCGACGGATGGCGGCGCGAAAGGTGGCTGGATCAAGCAGTTTTTGAATCCGGCGCGCCTGGTGATGGTGTTGTTGTTGGTGGCAATAGCCATTATTTTTTTCTGGCCCGGCAAGCTTACGGCCGTTGATGCGGGTCTTGTCAAGCTCAATCCCGATTCAGGGCGAGATCAATTGGGCACTGGATCACAGATTTTGTCACCTGCGATGAGTTCGACATCCGTTGTGCATGAGCCAACGCTTCTTTCTGGACCAACGGTTCGGGAACCAGTCCGGCAATCGGCAAGCTCACCGGCGTTGACTGGAAGCGGTGTGATTTCTTCTAGCGCGGTGGTCAGTTCGCCAAGCGCAACAGAGACACAGCAATCACCTTCGGTACTGGCGCTGGACGTTCGCGGGGAATCCTGGGTAGAGGTGACCGATGCGCAAGGCGCGGCACAACTGCGCAGACTCGCATTGGAGGGTGAAACCTTGCGCGTGTCTGGTGCGCTGCCACTGTCTATTGTTCTGGGCCGTGCCGATGCAGTATCAGTATCGGTTCGCGGAAAGCCGTTTGACCTGTCAGCGATTTCCAAAGACAACGTTGCGCGATTTGAGGTGCGGTAATGGAGACATCACAGGCAGTGGCCCCGGCTTGTGCGTCGGCAAGAAATTCGCGACAGGCGAAGGTGGTTTGGGGGACGCGAATCGTCTCTGTGGGAGGCAGTGCGCCGGTGCGTGTTCAGTCGATGACCAACTCTGACACGGTTGACGTGATTGGTACCGCCATTCAGATCAAAGAGCTCGCTCTGGCCGGCTCCGAGATGGTTCGGGTGACTGTCAACACACCCGAGGCGGCCGAGGCTGTGGCGCACATTCGCGAACAGCTTGACCGCATGGGAGTGGATGTGCCCCTGATCGGCGATTTCCACTACAACGGTCACCGGTTGTTGACCGATTTTCCCCACTGCGCACAAGCACTGTCCAAGTACCGGATCAACCCGGGGAATGTTGGCAAAGGTGACAAGCACGACTTGCAGTTCGGTTTGATGATTGAAGCTGCGATGAGCTGGAACAAGCCGATTCGCATTGGTGTCAACTGGGGTAGCCTGGATCAGGAATTACTGGCTTCACTCATGGATCAAAACAGCCACCGCGCCAAACCCTGGAACGCCAAGTCGGTTATGTATGAAGCGTTGATATCTTCTGCGATCGGATCTGCCCGGCGGGCAGTGGAGATGGGCATGAATCCAGACCAGATCATTTTGTCGTGCAAGGTCAGTGGTGTCCAGGATCTCATCTCTGTTTATCGCGAGTTGGCAAAACGCTGCGACTACGCCTTGCACCTGGGCCTGACAGAGGCTGGCATGGGAGTCAAGGGGGCGGTTGCCTCGGCCGCAGCCATGTCGATTCTGTTGCAGGAAGGCATTGGCGACACGATTCGTGTCTCACTGACACCTCAGCCGGGGGAGTCCCGCACACAGGAAGTACTGATTGCGACCGAGGTACTGCAGGCGCTTGAAATGCGGGCCTTTGTCCCAAGTGTGACTGCTTGTCCGGGTTGCGGCAGGACGACCAGTACCACCTTTCAGGAATTGACAAAGCAAATTGACACCTATTTGCGCCTGCAAATGCCATTGTGGCGGGACAAGTATCCAGGAGTTGAAAAAATGAAGGTGGCGGTGATGGGTTGTATTGTGAATGGCCCGGGTGAAAGCAAGCAGGCAGACATTGGCATCAGTCTGCCGGGCACAGGTGAGACGCCGGCCGCCCCTGTCTTCATTGACGGCGAAAAACGTATGACCTTGCGTGGCGACTCAATTGCCTGGGAGTTTCAGGCGATTGTCGAAAACTATGTGAAGCAGCGCTACGGCGCAGCGACAGCGTCAAATGTTTGAAGAGTGAAACCATGACCGACAAAGTAGTTGCCTCCAAAATCGACAAGTTGACGGCTGTCAAAGGCATGAACGACCTTTTGCCACCTGCTTCGGGTGCCGTGGAGTTGCTTGAGCTCAAAGTGCGGCGATTGATGGCGCGCTACGCTTACCGCAACATCCGCACTCCCATTGTTGAGCGTACACCCTTGTTCGTCAGAGGCATCGGCGAGGCCACTGACATTGTCGAAAAGGAGATGTATTGCTTTGAAGATCGGCTAAACGGCGATTCCTTGACCTTGCGTCCTGAGGCGACTGCTGGCGTTGTTCGGGCCGCGCTCGAGCATTCTCTGCTTTACGACGGCCCAAAGCGCTTGTACTACATGGGTCCCATGTTTCGGCACGAGCGTCCGCAAAAAGGGCGTTACCGCCAATTTGACCAAATCGGTGCGGAGGCGTTGGGGTTTTCTGGCCCCGAAGTAGATGCTGAATTGATTTTGATGGCAACTGCGTTATGGCAAGAGATTGGCCTAGTTGATGTTCAGCTTGAATTGAACAGTCTTGGTCAACCCAACGAGCGGCTAGCACATCGCCAAGCTTTGATTGCTTATTTTGAGCAACATTTGTCAGTTCTTGACGAAGACGCGCGTCGGCGTCTCTACAGCAACCCCTTGCGTATTCTGGATACCAAAAACCCATACATGCAGCCCTTGGTCGAAGCTGCACCGAAGCTGCTCGATTTTCTCGGGAAGAACTCCCAGGCCCACTTTGATGCTCTGCGATTGATGCTGGATGCCAGTGGGGTGACTTACCGAATTAACCCTAGGTTGGTGCGTGGCATGGACTACTACAACCTGACTGTGTTTGAGTTTGTCACTGATCGTCTCGGTTCGCAGGGGACGGTCTGTGCCGGTGGTCGCTATGACTATTTGTTTGAGCAGTTGGGCGGCAAATCCACGCCCGCGGTCGGATGGGCTTTGGGGGTTGACCGGGTGCTCGAGTTGGCCAAGCTATCAGGATTCGGACAGGCAAACCTGGTGCCAGATGCTTACGCGGTTGTGGCCGAAGCATCCGCCATGCCGTGGGTCTTGTCAACTTTGCAGGTTATGCGAACAGCCGGGTTGAGCGTGCAGATGCACCCCAGCGCGCCAGATGGAATGGGCACCATGAAGAGTCAGTTCAAGCGGGCCGATAGCAGCGGGGCGCGTTTTGCACTTGTTTTTGGTTCAGATGAAGTCAGCGCGAAACAGGTCACGATCAAGCCTTTGCGCGATGCTGGCGCGGTTCAGGTTACGCGGTCGCTGTCCGACCTTGCGTCCTGGGCACCAACCCTACAATCGGCGATTTAGCAAAGCGAACTTATGGCGAATCAACTCGATCTTGAAGAGCAAGAGCAGCTTGATCAAATCAAGCATTTCTGGAAGCAATACGGCAATGCCATTACTTGGGCATTGATTGTGGTGCTGGCAGGCTTTGCCAGTTGGAATTTCTACCAGTATTGGCACCGCAACCAGGCCGCGCAAGCGGCTGCGCTTTTTGACGAAGTTGAGCGTTCGATCCAGTCAGCGGACACGGCAAAGGTTGACCGAGCTTTTGCCGAAATGAAAGATCGTTTCGGTTC
>Ga0116159_1004473_pt1 | contig 11836 bp, 10 predicted proteins | sample AD_JPNAS1_MetaG_FD_89878 | JGI IMG/M metagenome (GOLD analysis project Ga0116159, IMG submission 89878) | Active sludge microbial communities of municipal wastewater-treating anaerobic digesters from Japan - AD_JPNAS1_MetaG | ecosystem: Engineered > Bioreactor > Anaerobic > Digestate | place...
ATATAGCGTATTTCGACGAATTATGCCATTTCGTGATTGCTGATTCGTCATATTATGGTCGAATCAGGTCGGGAAAATGAAGTTTTAGAAAAGTGTTTCGTGTAAGTATCGATTAAATCGTTACTTACGGTTTGCTTATTTGTAGTTATACCGAGATCCCACAAGGCGAAATACCAGTATTGAGCGGTTATATAAGGCTCACCGGACACAATTACATTTTTAAGATTAAAGAAAAAATAACCATTACATTAATAATCAATGATCAATGCATAACCAAAACTGTGACGCTTGAACAGTTAGGTATAAACAACATGGATAGCGTAATTCAGCATTAAAAGTGCAATTGCTGGAATCACATCGGCGCAATCCTTAAAGGAGTTTCACATACCACGAGCCTATAGCTCAAAAGACTTTTTAGAGGCCATTTCGAGGCGAGTAGCAAAGTTTTGTTCAGCGCTTGCTGGGAGCCACCCAAAAGCTTGAATTAGAGAAGATCTCACCCAAAAACAATCTTTTTTGCATTGGTTGCCTATTTGCGGATATTTGCAATAGCCTCACTGGCGCCGGAAAGATCAAATTTAAAATACACCTTGCCATTGCCATACCAGTCTAATTCAAGCAAAACTTCTTTTGAGCTCATAATTTTCTTAATTGCATTTTTACTGTCAGAAAAATGCAAAAATTTATCGCCCCATTTTTGGACAAGTTTGACATCTTCAATTTTATCATCCCACTTAATTCTGGTTTTAATGATATTTGCATTCGGCTGTAATTCAATATTAAGCAAGTTTGGCTGTTCGGTAAAACCAAAAGCAGCAAATTCGTTAGCATCATTCTTCCCAACAAAGACGCTGCCAGTAATGTTTTGATAGGGAAAGCTCATCGTGACACTTGGCGAGGTGTCTTTTGAAAAAGCGATTTTGACAACTTTACCAGTCATTTCATCTTTATTTTCTTGATTAGACCACTCAGCAGACAAAAAGCAGGTAATCAAGCAAAAAAACAGGCAAACTAACACTAATTCTGCAGACAAATTTTTCTTTCTCATAAACACCATCTCATTTCATTAATTTGTTGGAAACATTAGTAACAGACTATCCGAGAAGCAAAATTAAGAACCATTACTTAAATCTTTGCATAAGCTCTTCAGCATACATTATAACTGCTTGCCGAATGAGAGCATGTACACCCCATTGCTTTTGAGTTTCATTAAACCAGGCAATAACTTGTTGCAGATCAGTATCTTTATAAAATTTTCGCTGATCAAGTTCGGCAAAATCATTGAGCGTTAATTCTTCTTGAATATGCCACTTTTGTAATTGGTAATCAATGCCGTGAAAACTAATAGTATATGTCGAAGAATCAAGATGATTGCTGACTAAATGAATTTGGAGGTTTCTAAGTTGTTTCATGATATGTAAAAGCGGATTTTGTGAGGCAGTTATCAGACGATGCTTTATTCCACCAAGTTCTTTTTTACTTGTTTCTTCCATAGAAACAAACTCTGTTAATGCCGCTCTAAAGTAGCCCTCACGGAGGATCTGTGTTGTGTTTTTTGAAATCTGCAAAGCAAAATAAACCGCGCATCTCGCACGATTATACGTGTTTTCAAAGTCAGAAAAAGCGTCACGAATATGATCAGGAATGCTGAATATAAGCGAAATGCCTTCTATGACTGGCAATAAAGAAAAATCTAATGAATTCTTCCTAAATGATTCTCTTTTTTTACACATTTTTTGTTTTCACTATTTTTGATTTTGTAGTGTGACAGGCATCATTGATGTTCGGTTATCACGACAGCTAAGCGTTCTAGATACTTGGTGAGAAAAAGTAGATGGGAACCAGGGACAAAAGATTTTTGTCTTCATCGGTTAATTTGGGGTAGAACTCCTGCCATAGTGTGATAAATCGGTCCAGGTCAACCAGCTCTACATGAACATGAGAGCTTCTCGCAGTAGTTTTCGAATCTGGAGTGAAACCGCCGGTAGAGACAAACATTCCGACGTCACCATCTTTCTGCAGCAATCCCATCAGTTCACGGATTTCCTTAACAGCAGCGGAACTCTCCCGATGTTTGATCTGAACTTTAATTCTTGGTGTAACTGTGCCCAATGGATCGCGGTAAGCGATTACGTCAACACCGCCGTCTTTGCCTTGGGGCGCGACAAACGGAGTGTAATAGCCCATTCCTCGCAGTAGCGCAGCTACCAGGTCTTGAAATTCATAGGGATTTTTAAGAGAAATCTGCTTTTTCAGGCCTTCAATGGCTAATTGCTCGATCTCATGAATGGTTGCTTCCTGTTCCTGGGAGCCTTCTATTGCAACATCAGCGTCATCAGCCACTTCATTAACCTGATTTTCAGCTTTCCAGCGGCGATATGCCTGATTAGAGGTTTCCAGCAGCTTAACCGGGCCAAGCTCTAACGCTTTTTCACCCTCAGGAGTCAGATACCAGATGCCTTTTTTCTTGACCAAAAAGCCAGCTTTCATGCAACCGATACTATAAAAGCCCAGAACAACCCGCCACTTAACTGAGCCTGACTTTTCGTAAACCTGTTTGGCCGAAGCGTCAAGCGGAACCTGTTTTTCAATCTCCTCCATTACTTCACGGCCCGGAGCCTGGCCGCCCTTTTGTTTGAGAATCTGAAGAGCCGCAAAAACGACTTTGATAGCGAGTTCTTTTGTTGTGGAGCTGGCTTGTGGTTCAGTCATAAAGGCGAGACCTCTCTGTGTTCTGGTTATTTCAGCCATAATAGCACAAAAGTTCAATAAGTTAAAAAGAACAGATACTGACAAAATCAGCTATTTAGCACCTTTGTCGGCCTTGCTAACATACTGCTGATAAAGCTCAAACAGGAAAGCGACGCGGTCTGCTTCGGTTTTGAAGGTAGTTTTGCCGTAAGCGGCATCAACCGCTCGGTCAAGGTTTTGGTGAGCTTTTGCCAGTTCCGGCGGCATGCTTCTTGGATCGTAGAGGTCAGCCAAAGAGCTTTCCGGGTATTTGGCGCGAGCGTCTAAGACTTGTTGGGCAAATGATTCAACAGCTTGCTGTTGTTTCTTGCTCGGATTCAAAGGCCAGGGAAAGGTGTTATAGGTGAGCTTTGCAGAATACTGATAGCGGCTTTCAAGCCGACCAGAAGTCACTTTCATCCAAGACATGTGCATAGTGCTTGTAACAACCCCGAATTCATAAAGACCAGCGCCGGGAATGGTTTGCAATTTATTGCCAGAAATATGAGTGCAAGGTAAATACCCTGTTGGTATGTAGGCTCTATTTTCAGAAGACACCTGCGGTAACGCGAGATAATTCCCTTGTTTGCACTGACGAATTGCCTGAAATAACATTGGTGTTGCAGCATCTTTACGAGTAGCTGCGTCATTGCTAGCGCTTCGCATTGCTTTAACAGCTTCAACTCTCTTCATTACGTGGGGTAATTCCCTCAGCTTATTTGGCGGACAATCTACAAGCCATAAGCAGAACCGTGGAATATTGTTTATAAACTCGTCACCCATTGAAAACGGTCTTATAAAGTTAACAGCCGAAGGCTCGGTTTTTAATAATTCGTCTTTTTCAAGCTCCGACAATAGCAAGTTACCACCATCAGCAGGCTTGTTACCATTAACCATTACCGGAACACCACATAACGGTTTTGAGCGTGCCACAACAATAGCGTTTGGAGCGTCAAGCAAGTAGGGGTTGATGTTTTTCGCGGCAATACTATGGGGTTCGCCTTTGATGTCATCATAAACAAAAAGAGTTTTAGCAGCCGTATTCTGAAGGCCAAAACCAATGATTACGACATGAACAGCGGCTTTACCCCTGGCTTCGCTGCTCCAACTGAAAGTGCGATGCGCAAAATAAATTATCAGACCGGCCTTTAAAAGCGGTGGCCAAAGAATTGAAACCTGTTCCCCCTGAGTAATGCTATTGGTAGAGACAAAAGCCACACGAATGGCCTTGTTTTTCTGCATATAATCGGTTGCGCGATAGTACCAGGCTGTTACAAAATCTAGGCTTTTGTATAGTTTTAAAGGTTCTATGTTGGTTGCTGAAGTAAAAGTCTTCTGCATGTCATTGTCTTGCTGCTCTGTTCGAAAGTTTTTGCCGATAAATGGCGGGTTTCCCATGATATAGCTCAGCTCTTTTATCGGAACAACATCATTCCAGTCTATCTGCAGGGCGTTGGCACATATTATTGTGCCGCCAGCACGTAATGGTATGCGAGCGAAATACAGGCCGAACTCTTCAGAAACCTGCATGTTCATCTGGTGGTCGACCAGCCATAGCGCAACCTGGGCGATCTGGGCCGGGAATTCTTCTATTTCGATGCCGTAGAACTGATCAACGTCTAGTTTAATGAGAGCTTGAACATCGAGAATCTGCTGGCGCTTGTCATGTAAAGACCTGATTACTTCAAGTTCCAGCAAGCGCAATTCGCGATAAGCGATTACTAGGAAGTTTCCGCAGCCGCAGGCCGGATCGAGAAACTTCAAAGAGCGCAGTTTCTGGTGAAACTCGGTCAGTTTGTTCCTGTTGGATTTAACTTTGTTGAATTCTTCCCAGAGTTCATCGAGAAACAAAGGCTTGATCAGCTTGAGAATGTTCTTTTCGCTGGTATAGTGAGCGCCAAGATTGCGGCGGGCGATTTTGTCCATAATCGATTGAAACAATGAGCCGAAGATTGCTGGCGAAATCCGGCTCCAGTCGAGGGCGCAGCAGTCAAGCAACGTCTGGCGCATTTTCCGGTCAAAACTGGCGGTTGGAAGCAGTTCTTCGAACAGCTTCCCGTTAACATAGGGAAACGCGGCCAACTGCTCATCAAGATTTTTAAGGCGCCTGTTTTCCTGTGTGTTCAATATCTGAAAAAGAGTGCTCAAGTGGTGAGCCAGATCAGAACCGTCTTCGCAAGTTCGTTCTTCGATGTAATCCTGAAAAATGCGGCGCTCAAAGATTCCGGTGTCTTCAGCAAACAGACAAAACAACAGGCGCACCAGGTAAAGTTCGAGCTGGTGACCATCGTAACCGATTTCCTTCAGTTGATCGTGAAGCCGGCCCATGTTTTCGGCGGCTTTGATATTGACCGGATCTTCTTCACGGGTTTTATGTTTCTGATAGCCGGCGACAAAGCCGAACAGATGAACGTTTTTGTGAAGTTCCTTCAGATCAAACTCATGCTGCTCTTTTTCTTCAAGGTCGTAGAGCCTGAAGCGGGCAAAGTCTGATACCAGAATATACTTCGGCAGGTCGCGTTCCTCGATGCCAGGGAAGTAATCAAGTGCCTGGGTATAAGCCCGATCGAGATTTTTGCCGCGTGATTTATGCTCGACCAGGAGAATGCCTTTCCAGAAAAGGTCGATGAAACCTTGCTTTGCACCAAGCTTTTTGACCGGCTCTTCAAATGAAGCAACACGCTTGCGCGTAATCCCAAAGACGTTAAAAAAGCCATCCCAGAAGGATTTTGCTTCTGCATCTTCGGAAGTTTCGTTTTCCCAAGCTTTCGAAAAGGCTATTGCTCGGCTTTTGATCTCGTTCCAGCTTAATGGCATAATTGTTTCTTTCGAGTGTTGTAGAAATTAGCGGTGTGGCTAGTTAAGTCGAATTGTGACAGTCTTGATCAGTTCACTTTTAACAGTGTCAAAATACTACAAGAAAAAGAAGGGTAATAACGCTTTGAATCCTCATTTCAGCTCCTGAACACGATTTTTTATACTGGCCAGGTCTGGCCAGAGTTTGTTTTCATAGATTAAAACAAACTGATGGATATAACAACCTTTTGTCTTTTTTTGCCTGCTGGGAGCCCCCGGAGTGGAGCGCAGCGAAACGGTGGGGGCGGCGGGCAGGAAGCGCCGGGGAGCCACCGTTCATCTGGATCGAGGAAGAAACAAAGCCTGCGTTCAATGTCCACGGGTCACAACGTGACCCGTGAGCATTGCCGCGACCTGCGGAAAGCCCGAAGGGCTTTCCGGGAGGCGGGCGGGTGCGAGGCGGCGAAGCTGCCGAAGCCCTGACCGGCTCGACAGGACGCGTGAGCAGGCTTTGGGGATTAGGTAGGGCGTGCGCCGCGTAAGCGGCGCCGGGGTTGAGTTTTCGCGCCCACCAGTTTGCATAATGCTTCATTATGTAAAGCCGGCCCTGCCGGGTTCCCGGCAGGCAGAGGCCGGAGAGACGCGCTGTAAAGGGCTAAGTCTGATAAGCATGCTTATCAGACAGTGAGCATTGCAATTATCGTGACGGCACGAGGCCGGCGCGATAATTGCGCGAGCGGTTTGCCCGGTGCCTGGTTGAGCGGTAGCGAAACCAGGCATTACAGCGCCACCCGGAGCTTGCCAGGGGTAATGATGAGCCGTGGCCAGACGGCGGAGCCGGCTGGCCAACCGCCCGGAATTCCGTGCTTGGAACTGGCGCAGCCCTGGGTGGGCGGGGGATCTAAAAGGGGTTCAAGAGCGCTGGCCGCCGAACCCGGTTCCGGGATCGCGGGCGGCGCAACAAGCTGGAGGCAACCAGGGCTCTGACTGGTTGCCGGTCTTTTTCTTCCAGCAAGCGGCTCCGGGTGCTGGCTGCTTGTCTGCGCCAGATCGCAGCGAAAGTCACTGCGCATCGGACAGCACACGGCCCCAATGTCCGGACTGCCGGAGCGACTGGCGGCATGGCCGGCAGGGAAAAGTCTGCCGATGACAATAAATGACAGAGGCAGAAACCTAGCGCAGGCGGGCCGGGCATTGCACGCACCTGCGGAAGCCCGAAGGGCTTTCCGAGACCTAGCCAAAAGCGGAGGCGGCGAAGCTGCCGGAGTGTTGGCCAGGTCAACAGGACGTGAGCCGCGTTCCCTCAAGCACCGGTTTCCCTTTCCCGGCCTGCTTCTCTTGTCTTCAGAAATCTGGTTATTTTTTGTTTACTGCTTCGCGCAAGGCTTTGCCTGGGGCGAACTTAACCAGCTTCTTTTCCGGAACCTGAACTGGTTTGCGGGTGTTGGGATTGATGGCGGTTCTGGCCGGTTTCAGCTTTGTATAAAATGAACCGAAACCGATGATCTGCAGGCGCTTTTCCTTTTTCAAATTTCGCTCGATGATGTCCAGCAGATTGTTAAGAATGTCTTTGGCTACTGAATGAGTGAGTTTGGATTTCTTTGCCAGGTCTCTGACTATTTCCATTTTAGTTACAAGATTATCGTTAGAAGCTGTTTTCTTCATTTTTTATTCCTCTCCTGATGATGATTGTGCAGAATTTTGATTCAAAGATTCGTCCTTAAAATAGCGTTCGATAACAACTCTTTCCATGGCTCGCCTAATTGCAATTTTTGCTGTAATGCGACTTTCCAGGGCCATTTTCTGCATTTCTGGCGGAAGGCTGAGGATTGCGGCGGCTTCTACTTCGCGTTGCTCATCAGGATCAAGCTTTTGAATAAACTCCTGGGCTTTTGCCAGGAGGCTTTTTTCTTTCTCGATTCTGTCTTCTTCCTGTCTTTTCAGAAGCATTTCAGCCTTTGCTTTTGCGCGGGCGGCTTCTTCTTTAGCCTTTAACGCTTCCTGGTCTTCCTGGTAAGCCAGGCCAAAGTCATTTTTTAGAGTTTTGGACAGATAGTTGCGATAATTAGCGCCTTTTGCAACATTTGAACCAGGATTGGTAGCATTAGAGTTATCATTGGCATACCTGATGTTCCTGATAACATGCTCTGTGCCATATTGAGCCAAAGCATCAGCAACAAGTTTCCGAATAGATTTTTGTTTTTGGTATTCTTTTGGCAATTCGGCCAGAATTATTTCCAGTTCTGGATTAGCAAGGTTGCCATGTTCTGCGAGTTGAAAGAGCGCACCCTGAACCACAGGATCAAAAGATTCTTCTGATGCCTGGGTATGAATCACAAACCTAATTTTAGTAACTTTCCGGCCCTCTTTGATTTCTTCAAAATCAAACGAAATGTTGGTTTTTGCCGCCAGCTCAGTTTGAGAAGCTAATAAAACCCTGCGTTTGAAGTCGCCATAGAGCAAATATTCTTCTGAACCGATGCCAAGATGTTGCCTCAGAGCTTCCAGAAGAAAGATTCTCTCGCCAATTTTCTCATATTGCTTCAAAAGCTCATAAATACGTATTGAAAACGAGCTTTTCAGTTGAATAACCTCTTTTAATCGATATGTGGTGAACCGCTCTTTCATCTGAAGCAGATAAGGCTTCATTTTGGGATCAAAACACAGTTCTATAACACCGCTGCCCTTGAAGTATTGAACTGATGAAAGCCAGTTGATCTGCAACAGCGAGTCTTCGGTTGTAATAGAAAGTGTTCTGCTCAGTAAATCTTTAGTCAGATGAGAAATTTCATTGTAGAAATTTTTGTTTTTCAGACCAAGCAAATTAGCGAAGTCTTTAATATTGATCTGATAAGGCTGGAAGTTTTCATCACCTGGCTTAATGGAAGACGCAAGTAACAAGACAACTTTTTGCTGATTGATTGAAAGCTTGTAGGCCGCTTCCACCAAAGAGTTAGCTTTCCTGACTATGTTGTTTTTCATAAGCTAAATTTACCACAACTATGACATGAAAATCAACCTGTCATAATTTGACCCTGATTTTGTCATATTTCGACCCTGATTTTGTCATAGTTGACCCTGAAAATGTCATAGTTGACCCTGATTTTGTCATAGTTGACCCTGATTTTGTCATATTTAGATCTGTTGACCCCTCTTTTTATGCTAGTTACAGAGGCGCTAAAAGTATTAAAAGTATTAAAAGTACTAAACATACATACAAACAGAAACACACCTGGTTAGTTAGTCTGTTTGTTTTTAATAAAAAACTCTAAACAACCAATGATTAAAGCAATTAGAAAGAATTTTCATACTTGACCCTGATTTTGTCATAGTTAAGAAACAACATAAAGCCAATAAGCCTGAAAAACAGTAACTGATGAACCGATTAAAAATTTTGATCAGCTGATGAACTAGAAATGATCCGATGAAAGGTTTTAGCTCTAACAGAATCCATGACTGTTGTCGATTGATGAAACGATGAATTCTTGTGAGGTGTGCAAAAAATGTCTGATGAAATCCTGATTCGACTTGATGAAATTACAGAGAAGGCAAGTGTTCCCCAGCTGAAATATTGGTGTAAACTGCTTGATATCAGCCCAAAAGTGATTTCAAGAGCTGGTCACGTTTCACCAAAAGACGCTGAGAAATTGCGCAAAATGGCTGATCTGATAAGCGCAGGAATCAGACCCAGAGACGCAGCCAATACATTGGCCGATGAATTGATGATTAAATCATCGGAACCTCGAAATGAAGACACGGCCGCGCTTCACAGCAGAATCGAATCATTGGAAAAAGCAGTCATGCTTCTAGTCCAAACCGTTAATAACCAGAGTAAAAAACTTGAAGCAATTCAGTTTCGCCTGGAACCACCGAAAGTTGATCCGATAAGCGTAAAAGTTTGGGAGCCGGCACCTAAGAAAGCGCCGCAGTATTCCTTCCTGCAAAAAGTCTGGTATGAACTTATGGACCCAGTCAGATTAAGGGCTTATTAAGGAAATTGAAAATGGCGGTCATTTTTGCGTTGTTTTTAGTTTTATGGGCGTGGGGTCGATTTGAAATACTTGCGTTGCGTACAGGGCACGGGAATGGGTCTAAAATCGATTTTTTATTTGACGCTTATTTTGGTGTAGCTCGGTACATTCGGTCGGGCAGAAATTTGGAGATGTGCTTCCAGACGATAAAAGTTGGAAGTGGTTTACATAATTTTTTAGGTTTTTGCATCGCGAAGCCGGTGCAAAAACCTTCTTGGACTGAACCGCGGGGAATTGGCAGATATGGAATTTTAACTGTCTTCTGCTGACCTGGTTTTAGTAAAAATGGCCAGGGTTGTTACTGGAACACGCTTTTCGGCAAAGACGGTCTGACCTCTGCAGGGAGATGCAAAGCTTTGTTTTGTAATCTGTTATTGGCTGAAAGAATGGGCAGAACTGTGAAACCAGGTCTGTTGGAAGTGACGGACAGCGTTGTTGCTTCATGGTGGCGACCTGGACGGCTGGAAGTAAACTCCGACCGTCGTCAATACCCCGTTGCCGCAGGTGTTGCAGCGGAATTCCTGTTTTGCTGCCGGCTTCGCGGGGAATGCAGAGCCGGCCTTCATCCATAACAGGATCTGAACGCGGCGAAAGGTTCGCCGGTTCGAGGGACTCATGAACCCGAAATATCTGACTTTATGAAAGCCTGAGGGAAGGACATGTTGCAAAAACCGGCGCATAAACTCAAAAACTGGAAGCTTCATAACCTTTTTTCTGCCGTCACGGGAGTCTTTCCACTGGAATGTGACTTTGCCGTTGTCGGCAGAAATGATTCTGTCGTTGCTGATCGCAACCCGATGAACGTAACGGCCGAGGTAGTTGATGAGGGTTTCGATCTTCGCCGGGGCAGGTTTGGCAAAAACCACCCAATCCTTTTTCACGACCTCATCAGTAAACTCGATGTCTGGCACAACTTTCCGGGCAATATCCAGAAACATGCCGCGAAAGAGCCGGGACAGGGCTTTGACCGGAACCAGAAAGCCTTTGCGGGAGTCCCGCCAGAGAAAGCCGTCAAGCCCTCCGGCTGGAACAACACAATGGACATGCGGGTGGTATTCCATGGTTGCAGTCCAGGTGTGTAAAACCGTAGTTATTCCGGTCTTTCCGCCGATGAATTTCTTGTCTGCGGTGAGCTTCAAAAGTGATTTACCGGCGGCGGTCATCAGAGCGTTCAACAGCTCTCTGGGATTTGCGCGGACTACCCGCCGCAGTTCCGCTGGCAACGTGAAAACAACATGGAAATATCTGGTCGGGAGAAGCTCATTGTATCTGGATGAAAGCCACTTTTCACGGTGTATGGCATGGCAGAGCGGACAGGATCGGTTTCGGCAGGAATGATTGACGTAGTGGACTTCACCGCAGGCCGAACATTCGTAAACATGCCATCCCAGCTTTCCGGTTCGGCAGGAAGCCAGGCTGTTTATGGCCCAACGATGATTTGGCGGGATTTTCCCGCCAAAGGTCTTGAGATAATCCGGGCCATGGATGCGAAAGATTTCGCCGACAGTTGTCATGACCGGTTTACAGCGAATTCACGAGATTATCAACCACAGGCAGGGCCATTGATTTTGTTTTTTCGCTCAGGTGGGCATAGATGGCTGTTGTTGTAAGGCTGCTATGACCCAGGATTTCCTGAATGGTGCGGATGCCAACTCCGCCGTCGAGCAGGTGTGTCGCGTAGGAGTGGCGCAGCGTATGAACGGAAACTTTCTTGGTGATGCCAACTTCCTTAAGTACAAGCTTAAAGGTTTTCTGGATGGTTGCTCTGCGGATGCGCTTACTTTTATGGACACCGAAGAACAGAAAGGATGTGGGTCGATGAGTTCTCCAGTAATCGCGTAATTCCTCGATGAGGGCCTCTGGAATCGGAACATAGCGGTCTTTGCGGCCTTTGCCGCCGCAGACTTTTAATAGATGCCGTGCACCGTCGATGTCGTTGATGGTGAGAGAAACGGCTTCGGCCAGGCGCAAGCCGCAGGCATAAATGATTTTGAGGCATAGCTGGTTTCTCTTAACCCGGACGGCATCGAGAATGGTTTTGACTTCTGCAGTTGTGAGAATGTCTGGAAGCTGTCTTGGTCGGCGAAATCTGAACAGGTCAAGAGCAGGCCAGCTTTTACCAAGGGTTTTCTCAACGAAAAACCTTATTCCAGCGCGATAAACGGCCAGAGTCGAGTGAACCACCTCTTTTCTTTCCATGAGTTGAACGAAATAGCGGCGAAGATCTTCGGAGGAAAGGCGTTTGGGAAATTTCTGGTAATGATTGATCAGTCTGTTAA
>Ga0116159_1004512_pt1 | contig 11745 bp, 5 predicted proteins | sample AD_JPNAS1_MetaG_FD_89878 | JGI IMG/M metagenome (GOLD analysis project Ga0116159, IMG submission 89878) | Active sludge microbial communities of municipal wastewater-treating anaerobic digesters from Japan - AD_JPNAS1_MetaG | ecosystem: Engineered > Bioreactor > Anaerobic > Digestate | place...
AGCCAGGTTTCCCGCAGCATCAGCAGCAGGCTGGCGAGCAACAGGCCGCAGCCTGCCCAGCCGACGATGATGCCCAGACTGCGTGCGGGCGATAGACCCTCCGGAAAGGCCCAATAAACGGGGCCCGCGGTAGTAACCAGAACGAGTAGCGGAATCGATAGCCAGCGCAGGATGAACATGGTGGACTCGCGCAGGTATCAACTGGAGGGCTGGCGAGCGTCGCTTGCCGGCAGCAGGTGCTCACAGATGTCACGTCCTCCCTGCGGCAACGCCAGGCCGCGCGCTCTGGCGCGATCTTCCATGAGTTGGTGATGCGCGACCTGGTAGGTGCGGCACTCCTCGTACGTCCTGAAGCCACGGATTTTCGATTGATGTTCGATGCGCTCCTCCGGTGTCATCAACTGCCAGCCGCGCGTATTCGTCTCGCTGGCCCGCACGGGGCCGCGTGCCTGCGCGGTTGCGGCGACAGACAGCAGCAGCGCGATGAACAGGACTCTATTCATTGTTTCCACCCTGCACAGGCTTCCTCAGCCAATGGACCAACCCGGAAAAACCGATCGAGCCGACCAGCAGGACCAGCGCCACGCGCAGGTCGTTGAGTGCCGCCTGGGCGATGATCAGCAGAATGCCCAGTACCAGCATCATGGTCCCAGAAACCAGTTTGAGCAATCGCCCCTCAATCTCCGACAACTTTCGCGCCAAGTGTGACCCCGTCGGTCACCTCCAGCGTCGTTGTCCCTCTTCACCGGTGGCTTGGACACGGCGGCAAGAGGCGAAACGCCGGCGAGCGCGAGGCGACAGATCAGGCGGAATACCCAAGTCAGACCGAGGAAGTATTGGGTCATCGTCAATGCCATTCCTTCCAGGTCGCGGGGAGGAATGAAGGGTAACAAGAAGGGGTATGCACAGCTCGTAGGTGCCATCGTTGATCAGCCTGTCTGTCTGCTTCGGATGCCACGTTGAAGCGCTACCCAGCGCGGCCTTTCCGTTGTGAAGCGCAGCATGGGCCTGCAGGCCTGGTCTCCGGAGTAGACGCCGCATGTTCCATGTACCGCATGGCGAACCTCAGGCTACCGTCGTATGAACGTCAGGCGCTTCAGGTGAGCCGGTTTCCGCGTATTATGATTTGTTTAGGGTTAGGGTGGCAGATCCAGATCAATAAGGCATTCGCGCAGTTTGTGCGCTTGTATCCTGTTGTCAGGAAAAGGGGCTCCTCAATGATCCGAGACAGCTTTGTCGTGCTGATAGGCCAGCGAAAACCGGAAGGGGCCGCTGTTGATCAACCCCTGCCGGCATCAAATTGGAGGATTCTTGCGCAAATCCAACATGATGGAGCGTAGCGGATGGAGCGGCATATGGCGGAGAGATCATGCCAGCTCTCTTGATCCCTATGGATGAATTGTCCGGATGGGTTGCTGATGATGAATCATCGGCCGAACTGCAGTCGCCAAACATCTGGCTGACCTGCATTCGCCTCGACTAACCGGACCGCCAGCAGAATGAACGTTTTTCAGACCCATGCCTCGGTCGTCGGTGACTACGCGACCTACATTCGTAGCTTCCTCAAGATCGCCGATCCCGAGATTCGTGGCGTTGTCGAAAAGGCGCTGGATGAGGGAAAGCTGTGGCCCGAAGCGCTGCTTCAGCTGAATCCGTCATTCGAGATGTTCGGCAGTGTCGAGGATCTCGCGACCAGAGGCAGGATTCACACTGAATTAGGGAAAATATTCAAGGGCTATTCCCTCTATCGCCATCAGGTCGAAGCAATGGATCTGGGTGCCGCTGGCCGCGACTTCATCGTCACATCTGGTACGGGCTCAGGAAAATCGCTGACCTACATCGGCAGCGTCTTTCACCACTTGCTCACAAAGCCTGGCCTCACCGGGGTGGTTGCCATCATCGTCTATCCGATGAATGCCCTGATCAACTCCCAATACGACGAGTTCAGCCGGTACAAGGAGAACTACGAGAAGGCGACAGGGCAGGCATTTCCAATTTCCTTTGGCCAATACACCGGGCAAGAGAAAGAAGAGGCGCGCCAGAAGATGCGGGAATATCTACCCCAGATTCTGCTCACCAACTACATGATGCTGGAGTTGCTACTGACCCGCCTGCGAGAGCGCTCGATCCGAGATGGCATCTATGAAAATCTGCGATTCCTGGTCTTTGACGAACTCCATACCTATCGTGGCCGGCAGGGTGCGGACGTCGCCCTGCTCACCCGTCGCATCCAGGCTCGCTGTACCAATCCGGTCGTTTGCATCGGCACCTCCGCGACGATGGTTTCCGTCGGCACGCTGATCGAGCAACGCGCCGAAGTCGCGAAGGTGGCCAGCAAGCTGTTCGGCAAGACCTTTGCGCCGGACCAGATCATCAACGAAACACTTTCCCGGTCCATCGACGCTACCGGACATACACCAGGCCAACATGAGTTGGCTCAGGCTATTGCGCAGGGCATTGACCCGACGGGTAGCGAAACGCTATTGAAATCTCACCCATGCGCCATCTGGCTGGAAAATGCAATCGCGCTTGATAACCGGGAAGGCCAACTGGTTCGTGGCAAACCACGCCGTCTCGGAGAGATCGCCAAGAAGCTGGCTGAAGCCTCTGCAAGTCCGTCCGACCAATGCAGCATCTTTCTGCAAGACCTGCTGCAATGGATCAGTGTCATCAATCAGCAATTGCAGGCCAACGGCCAGCGTTACACCTTGCTGCCTTTCAAGTTGCACCAGTTCATCTCGCAAACCGGCTCCGTCTATACAACCCTGGATCAGGACGAGAATCGCTTCATCACGCTCGAGCCAGGGGTCTATCGCGTAGAGGACGGCGCCAAGAAGCCGATCTACCCAAGTGTTTTCTCCCGTGCGAGCGGCCACGCCTTTATCTGTGTCTCGAAGCAGGGCAACATGCTGGAACCGCGTGAATTCCGAGCCGGTTCGGACGATGACCAGGATGCGACCGATGGATACCTGATCACCGGTGACGACATCTGGGACCCGCTGGAAGACATGGAGCTGCTGCCGGACGCGTGGATTCGCCACACCAGGACCGGGCCGGTGCCTGACTCCAAGAAGAAAGCCTCTTTTCCGACCAAGCTCTATTTCAACGAACTCGGTGAGTGCTCGGAGTCGAAACCACTGAAATGGTCGGGCTGGTTCATGAAGGCGCCGCTGCTCTTCGACCCGACTGCCGGTGTCTTCTACGATACCAGGACCAACGAAGGCACCAAGCTCACCAAGCTGGGCAGCGAGGGCCGCAGCACTTCGACGACGATTACGGCGTTCTCGATTCTCAATCGCCTCAATGATGCGGGGTATCGCGATCACGATCAAAAGCTCCTGAGCTTTACCGACAACCGCCAGGACGCCGCGCTTCAGGCCGGCCACTTCAACGATTTCGTCCAGGTCGTGCGCCTGCGCGCCGGGATCAGAAAAGCACTCGAACTCGCGCCGGACCAGTCGCTGACCTATGCGACCCTCGGCGAAGCGATCTTCAAGGCACTCAATGCGCCTTTCCTTGAATACGCCAACCGCAACGAAGAACCCCAGTTCGCCTCCGTCCGCGAGGACTATGATCGTTGTTTTCAGGACTACCTGCTGTATCGCGCGGTTGCCGATCTACGCCGCAGCTGGCGCATCGTGCTGCCAAACCTTGAGCAATGCGCCCTGCTTGAAGTCACCTATGCCGACCTCGATCGCCGGGCGGCTGATGCGGCCTGGAACAGCTTTCCGCTCATCGGCGGTCTGCCACTGGAAGAGCGAAAGGACTTCATCGCCACCATCCTCGATTTCTTTCGACTGGAATTCGCCATCCACAGCGAGAACTACCTGACGCAGTCCAGGCTCAAGGAAAACGAAAAACACTTCCGCGAAAGACTGCGGTCGCCGTGGACCCTGGATCGTAATGAAGAGCTTCGCGAACCCTTCTTCATTCGTTACGACCCGCTGCACCGGTCTGCCAAGCTCTTCTCCAAGAGCATGGGCCCAGCCAGCGCGCTCGGCAAGTTCATCAAGCTCTACATCCGTCGCAACAACGTCGATCTCGACCTGAAGGGCACCAATTATCGGGCTTTCGTCGAGCAATTGATGGCCATGCTCGAGCAGGCCGACTTTCTCAAGTCGCAGATGGCGAAGAACGAGAAGAACGAGTTGGTCCCGGTCTATCGCCTGCGTCTTGAGAAGATCATCTGGAAACTCGGCGATGGCAACAGCGTCAAGGCCGACGTGATCAAACAGCGTTCGTACAAGGACCAGGCCCCTCGTCCGAACCTGTTTTTCCAAAGTCTGTATTCGCGCGACTTCTCCAAGGTCAAGCGCCTGCGTGGCGAAGATCACACTGGCCAGCTCGGCACGGATGTTCGCATCGAGCGTGAAGACTTGTTCCGAGCGGGTGCCATCAGCGCCTTGTTCTGCTCGCCGACGATGGAGCTAGGAATCGACATCAGCAGTCTGAATGTCGTGCACATGCGCAATGCGCCACCCAACCCCGCCAACTACGCGCAGCGCTCTGGGCGCGCCGGGCGTAGTGGTCAGGCGGCACTGGTGTTCACCTATTGCTCTTCCTACTCACCCCACGATCGTCATTACTTCCAGGAGCAGACCGCCATGGTCGCCGGTAGTGTCATGGCACCTCGCCTTGATCTCTGCAATCGGGAACTGCTCGCTTCCCACCTGAATGCGCTGGTGGCGTCTGAAATCGGCATGCCCGGGCTTGACGATACCGGGACGGGTCGGTCATCGATCATGAAGCTGGTGACGGACGATGGCAACAAGATGCCACTCGCCAGGGAGGTACGTTCCGGTCTTGAGCTCTCGACAACGGTATTCGATGACGTCAAGGCCACGTTCAAGCGGGTCATCCGTGATTTCGATGGCGATCTAAGGGCTGCCGGAGCGGCCTGGTATTCTGACCAATGGATCGACCAGAACCTATCAAAGGTCGCCGATAATCTGGATCGCTCACTCGATCGCTGGCGTCGCCTGTACCGGTCAGCGCGATTGATTCTCAGCCGGGCCACCCAGAAGATCGAAAGCGGCACGCTCAGCCTGGGCAGTGACGAGTACAAGAAGCACAAACGTAGCCAGGATCAGGCCACGCGCCAACTGGACCTGCTACGGAACGATCTCAGGGGGATGTCGAGCGAGCTTTCGGAGTTCTATCCCTATCGCTATTTCGCCTCTGAAGGTTTCCTTCCGGGCTACAACTTCACGCGCCTGCCAATTCGCGTTTTTCTGCCGACCAGCGACTCCTCGGGTGAATTTGTCTCGCGTCCCCGCTCGATCGCCCTACGTGAGTTTGGTCCGCTCAACATCATCTATCACAACGGCCGGAAGTATCGTGTTTGCCAACTGGTGCTTCAGGACGCCGAATCGGCGCTCACGGAAGCGAAGGTCAGCACCAGGACCGGTTACTTCATGGCCGGCGAGGGTGTCAAGGACAGCACCTGCCCGATTTCCGGCGTAGACCTCTCGGACAATGCCGCCAAGCAGCACCTCCACGACCTCATCGAAATGGCGGAGTCGCGCGCCGAGGAAATTGACCGCATCACCTGCGAAGAAGAAGAGCGCGTCTCGCGTGGCTTTGAAATCCGTACCTATTTCTCGGTCGATGGCGGCCAGCTTGACCGCATCCGCAAGGCGCTGGCGCTATCCAGCGAAAGCGCACTGCTCAATCTCCGTTATGTCCCGGCGGCGCGCCTCGTCCATGTCAATTACCAGTGGCGCTCGGTGAGAAACGAAGGTTTTCCGATGGGCCTGATCTCCGGTGACTGGCGCGCCTCCATTCCGGCAGCCGACGTGAATCTCAAGGAGGAGTTCCGCCTCGTCAAGCTCTGGACTTCCAACGTCTCGGACGCGCTCTACATCGAGCCGGTTCAGCCGCTCGGACTCAAGCCGGATGGCGTCATCACCTTGCAGCACGCCCTCAAACGTGCCATCGAGCGGGTGTTTCAGGTCGAGCCCAACGAAATCGGCGTGGTTGCGGTTGGCGATCCGGCAGCGCCGAATATCTTGCTGTTCGAGGCCGCCGAAGGCAGCCTGGGCATCCTGTCGCAGTTCGTCGAGAACATCGACGTATTCCAGCGCGTCGTTGCCGAAGCCGTGAAGCTGTGTCGTTTTGATGATCCCGACTACAAGGAGCCAGCCAGCTACGACGACCTCCTGAGTTACTACAACCAGCGCGACCACAAGATCATCGACCGCCACCTGATCGAGGACGCCCTGAGAAAACTGGGCATCTGCTCGATCGAAATTCAGACCAACACCGGCTTCCGCAACTATGAAGAGCAGTACGAGTCATTGATGCGCAGCCTCGACCCCTCATCGTCCACCGAGCGCAGGTTCATCGCACATCTCTACGAGAACGGACTGCGCCTGCCCGACGCCGCGCAGAAGCGCGTGGAGGGACTCTACGTCCAACCCGATTTCTATTACGAGCCGCGCATCTGGATTTTCTGTGACGGTACGCCCCATGATGAACCGGCGGTCATGGCCAGCGACGAGAGCAAGCGGCAGGCCATCCTGGCGCGCGGCGACGAGGTCTGGGTCTATCACTACCGGGACGACCTTGGCGCGAAAGTGGCGGCGCGGCCGGACATCTTCAGGAAGGTCCGATGACGGAACTTGCCCGGGCCACGCTGCGACCAGGAAAACTCGTCACATTGCGCGGGCGTGACTGGATCGTCCTGCCTTCCGATGATCCCGATCTGCTGCTGGTGAAGCCGCTGGGCGGATCGGACGACGAGACTACCGGTATCTATCTGCCCCTGGCCCTCGCTGCCGATCGGCCGGCCGATGCCCACTTCCCGCCACCCTCGGCAGACGACCTAGGCGACATCGCTTCGGCTCGCCTGCTCTACGACTCGGCGCGCCTCGCCTTTCGCAATGGCGCAGGGCCTTTCCGGGCGCTGGCCAAGCTCTCGTTCCGTCCCCGTTCCTATCAGATGGTGCCGCTGATCATGGCACTGCGGCAGGAGTCTGTACGTCTGCTCGTTGCCGACGACGTCGGCGTCGGCAAGACGGTCGAGTCGCTGCTGATCGTCAGGGAATTGCTGGAGCGGCGGAAGATCCGGCGTTTTGCCGTGATCTGCCTGCCCCACCTCTGTGAACAATGGCAGTCGGAGATTCGCGCCAAGCTCGACATCGAGGCCGTCATCATCCGCTCCAATACGCAGGCCCGGCTCGATCGGCAAATCCAGGGCGACACCAGCGTCTACGAGTATTACCCCTATCAGGTCATCAGCATCGACTTCATCAAGTCCGATGCACGGCGGGATGTTTTCGTCGGGCAGTGTCCCGAACTGGTCATCATTGACGAGGCGCACGCCTGTGTCCGCCCCACCGGCGCCTCCAACACTCAGCAGCAGCGCTACCATCTCGTCAGCCGCATCGCTGCCAAGCCCGGCCAGCAGTTGATCCTGCTCACGGCCACACCGCACAGCGGCAAGCCGGAAGAATTTCAGTCCTTGCTTGGCCTGATCCACCCTGATTTCGAAACCCTCGATCTGCCTAGCTCGACGCAGCAGCAGCGCCGCGACCTGGCGCGCCACTTCGTGCAGCGCAAGCGAGGCGACGTCGAGAAATGGCTGGGGGAGGACACGCCATTCCCTCAACGCGATGCCTTCGAGTGGCCGTACGAACTGTCTCCCGGCTACGCGCGCTTCTTCGAGCAGATCATCGACTTCTCCCGCCGTCTGATCGCGCCTGACCCGACGCATGGCGAACGTAAACGGGTGCAATACTGGACTGCTCTTGCGCTGCTGCGTGGTGTCATGTCCAGCCCGGCGGCCGGCATCGAAATGCTCAATACCCGCGTGTCGAATCTCGCCGCCGCCATCGGCGAAGACACCGAAATCATGCCGGCGCTTGAGAGCGAAGAGAATCCGGTTCGCGATACCGAGTTCGGATTCGAGGGCGACAATACCCCAACCCAGGTGATCGAGCGCAACGACTGGAGCAAGCGCCAGCGCGAGGAAATGCGTGCGTTCGCCCGCGAACTGGAGCAACTCAGCGGCGTCCGCCACGACCAGAAACTCGCGGCAGCGGAACTGATTGTCGATAACTGGCTCGCCGACGGCTTCAATCCGGTGGTGTATTGCCGCTACATCGCCACGGCCAACTACCTGGGTGCACAGCTTGCGCCACTGCTCAGGAAGAGGTTTCCCAAGGCCGACATCCAGGTCATCACCAGTGAGCTGCCCGACGAATTGCGCAAGCAGCGCATCGAGGAGATGGGCCACTCGCCGCTGCGCGTATTGATTGCCACAGACTGTCTTTCCGAGGGCATCAACCTCCAGGAGCAGTTCACCGGCGTGCTCCATTATGACCTGCCATGGAACCCCAACCGCCTCGAGCAACGGGAAGGGCGCGTCGATCGTTTCGGCCAGTTGGCACCGACCGTCAAGGCGTGTCTGCTCTACGGTGGTGACAACCCGATCGACGGCATCGTGCTCGACGTCCTGCTGCGCAAGGTGCGCGAGATCAAGCGCGCCACCGGGATCAACGTCCCCTTCCCGGAGGATTCGCAGAGCATCATCGACACCATTACCCAGGCACTGCTCCTCAATCCCCAGCGCCAGATCACCAGCAAGCGTATTGACCAGCGGCAGATCGCATTCGATTTCGGCGATTTCGATGAAGCGGCGGAAGCCAAAGCGAAAATTACCCGGAAGATTGATGAAGCTGCCGCACGCGAAAAGGCTTCGCGCAGCATCTTCGCCCAGAACGCCATCAAGGCGCAGGAAATCGAAGCCGATCTGCGCGAAGTGGACGAGGCCATCGGCGACCCGCGCGCCGTCGAGGATTTCGTCACGTCTTCGCTCAACAACCTGTTTGGCGTGCAGGTCGCCTGCGATGCCAAAGGCTACCGCATCGTGACGGGCAACATGCCGCCGCAACTGCGCGACCTCCTGCCGGCAGGTGAAGCAGTCAGGGTCGGCTTCCATTCGCCGACCCCCGCGGGCTACCACTACCTTGGCCGCAACCATCGCTTTGTCGAGCAGCTCTGCCAACTGGTCATGGCCAACACGCTGTCGCGCGCCGAATACCGTGCGGCCCGTACTGCCGTCATTCGCTCTCACCAGGTGACGGTCAAGACCACCCTGATGCTGTTTCGCTGCCGCAATGTGATCGAACAGGCCAGGCCCGGTTCCCAGCAGCGTCATCAGATCGTTGCCGAGGAAATGCTCCTCTGGGGTAGGCGCGGCACGCCGCAGGCCAGGGAATTCCTTGATCACGCCACGTCCAGGCAACTGCTGTCCGAGGCACGCGCCTCGTCAGACCTCTCGCCGCAGGCGCGCACCAGCTTCCTGCTCAACGAGCTCAAGTTGCTCGACAATCTCGACGCCGAGTTTCAGATCATCGCCGAGCAACAGTCCAGGCGTCTGGTCGAAGCGCACGAACGCTTCAGCGCCCTGATGGACAAGCAGCGCTACCAGGTGGTTTATCCGGTGCTGCCGATGGACCTGCTCGGCATCTACATCCTGCTCCCCGAATAAGCCATGTCGCTGCCGATCAACATCAACGACCTTCTGCACGGCAAGTCCGTCGAATGGGAGCGGCTCGAATTCAAGGCGGGCTGGAATCCGCTCGACGTGCTTCACACCATCTGCGCCTTCGCCAACGATTTTCACAACCTGGGTGGCGGCTATATCGTCGTCGGTGTCGCCGAGAAGGAGGGCCGGCCAGAGCTGCCGCCCATCGGCCTGGACCCTGTCAGGTTTGATGCCATACAGAAGGAAATCCTCAGCCTCGGCTACAGCAGTATTCAGCCGGCCTACCACCCGATCGTCGCGCCCTGCGTCATTGACGGCGCAGCGATTCTTGTCGTCTGGGTTCCCGGTGGGCAGACCCGGCCTTACAAGGCCAAGCTCGGTCTGGGCAAGGAGCACAAGGACTACGCTTACTTCATCCGCAAGCAGTCCAGCACGGTGCGCGCCAAGGGTGCCGACGAAGTTGAACTGATGTCCCTCGCCGCCACGGTGCCGTTTGACGACCGGATCAACCAGACAGCGCGCGTCGACCACCTTTCACGCGACTTGATGCAGGAGTATCTGCAACAGGTGGGTAGCGAGCTGGCCAAGGACGCCGGCAACCTCACGTTGCTCGAACTCGGCCGGCAGATGGGCATCGTTGGTGGACCGCAGGAAGCACCGTTTCCTATCAATGTCGGCCTGATGATGTTCAATCCGGAACCGTGGCGCTTTTTCCCGGCCATGCAGATCGATGTCGTGTGGTTTCCCAGGGAAGGGCCAGGCGGCGACAGGTTTTCCGAAAAAATCTTCAAGGGGCCGATTCCGCGCATGACTCGCGATGCACTCGACTACATCAGGCGCAACTTCATTACCGAAACGGTCATCAAGCATCCGGATCGGGCCGAAGCGACGCGAGTCAGCAATTTTCCCTACGTCGCCATCGAGGAAAGCGTCGTCAACGCGGTGTATCACCGCGGCTACGACACCCGTGAGCCAGTAGAGATTCGCATCCGCCATGACGAACTGGTCGTGCTCAGCTACCCCGGCCCGGATCGGTCGGTACGCTTGCAAGCTCTCCAGCTAGGACGAGCAAATCCTCGCCGCTATCGCAATCGTCGCATCGGTGAATTCCTCAAGGAACTGGAATACACCGAAGGCCGCTCGACCGGTATTCCGAAGATCATCGAGGCAATGGCCAAGAACGGCTCACCTCCCGCCGAGTTCGAATTCGACGAGGACCACAGTTATTTCATGGTGCGGCTTCCCATCCATCCGCCAGCGCCGACTTTCTGAAGGACTCCGCCGTCGGCGGAGGCCTTCAGAAAGTCGGCGCTGGCGAGACGGCGGCCCCACCAGTCACCCCACCAGTCACCCCACCAGTCACCCCACCAGTCACCCCACTGTTTGCCAGGCTGTTGCGAGAAATGTCGTCCGGGCACGCCATGAGCAGCGCCGAGATCCGGACAGCGCTGGGGTTGAAGGACAGAACCCACGTGCGTCAGACCTATATTGACCCGGCGCTGACTGCCGGGGTGATCGAATACACCATCCCCGACCACCCCAACAGCCGCCTGCAAAAATACCGGCTCACCGACCAAGGCCGCGCCATGCTCGCTACGATGTCGAGCGGCCGGCCATGAGCTACCCGAGCGTCCGCATCGAAGGAGCGATCTTCTCGCCCGACATCCTCGAACGGCTGGAAGAAGCTCCCGGCCAGCGCCCGGCCGACTTCGGTCTCGACACGGGCAACAAGGTCAAGGACGAAATTGCCCGCGCCTGGGCCGACGCGCGGGACTACTGGCGCATCTTCCAGCGCCGGCTCGATGGGCTGAAGCCGGATTCCCCGGCCACCAGCGAAACCCGTCAGCAATGGATCGTGCCGCTGCTCGGCCTGCTCGGCTACCAGCTCGAATACCAGCCCAAGGGCGTCGAGCTGAACGGCAAGAACTATACGATCTCGCACCGCGCCATCAATCGCGGCAGTACCCCGGTACACGTCGTCGGCTACCGTGAAGCAGCGGGGTTGGACCGCAAGCCCGAGCGTGCCCCGCATTTGCCAACATTCGGCGCGCCGCGCATGTCGGCGCATGGCCTGGTGCAGGAATACCTCAACCTGCACGACGAACTCTATGGCCTGGTTACCAACGGCCGTCTACTGCGCCTGCTGCGCGACAGCTCGCGGTTGATCAAGCTCACCTACCTCGAATTCGACCTCGACCGCATCTTTGGCGACGGCCTGTTCGCCGACTTCGCGGTGCTCTACCGCCTGCTGCACG
>Ga0116159_1004543_pt1 | contig 11684 bp, 7 predicted proteins | sample AD_JPNAS1_MetaG_FD_89878 | JGI IMG/M metagenome (GOLD analysis project Ga0116159, IMG submission 89878) | Active sludge microbial communities of municipal wastewater-treating anaerobic digesters from Japan - AD_JPNAS1_MetaG | ecosystem: Engineered > Bioreactor > Anaerobic > Digestate | place...
AAGCCGAATTCGCGGACCATGTAATCGACGACGCGCGAGGCGCGCAGGGCCGACAGTTCGGTGTTGTTGCGATAACTGCGGCCGGCGCTGACCGGGGTGTCGTCGGTGTGGCCCTCGACGCGGATCTCATAGGACCGCTCGCGCAGGAGGGTGATGATCCGGTCGAGCGTGGCGCGGCTCTGGGGGAGGACATCGATGCCGCCGGAGCGGAAAAAGGCGGCCTCGCCGAGGCTGATGACGGTGCCGCGCGCCTCCTCGCGGACTTCGAATTGTTCCAGTCCGGCATCCTGAAGCAGTTGGCGCAGTTCGCGGGCGAGGGCCTTGGTGCCTTTGCCCTCGGGTTCACCGGGCAGGGTTTCGGCGCCGGCCGGCGTGGGTTCGGGCGTGGGCGTGGGGGTAGCGATCGTGGCCGGGTTCTGGGGGCCTCCCGGCGCGTTCCGCGGATCGCCGGTCTCGCCGGCTTCGGCGGGGCGGAACAGGCTGATGCCGTCGAGGATGTCCTCCTCGGGGGGGTCCTCGTCCTGGCCGGGCGGGGGCTCGTCGGCGTCCGCTCGGGCGCCGGCCGAGCCGTCCGAAATGATATTGATCAGGAGGGCGCCGTCGGGGTTCTGGCCGCCGGTCTTGACGACCTTGGGGACCTCGAGCATGGTGTCCTCGGTGCGCGCGGTCTCGTTGAACGCGCCGCGCAGGGACATGGCGAGTTTTTCGAATTTCTCCTTGTCGGCATTGGAGATCGCATAGAGCGCGGTGAAGGTGGCGAAGAGCAGCGTGATGAAGTCGGCGTAGCTGACCAGCCAGCGTTCGTGGTTCACGTGTTCTTCGTGTTTCTTTTTGCGGGCCATGGGTGGTATCCAGTCGTGCGGCGGCGGAGCCTAGTCGGACTTGGCGCGTCCGCCCTGTTCGCTTTCGTAGCGGGCGCGCTTCTTCTCGTCCAGGTAGCTCTTGAGCTGCTCCTCGATGATGCTGTGGTTGATCCCCTCCTGGATGAGCAGCACGCCCTTGAGGATGATCTCGCGCGACTTGACCAGTTCCTTGCTGTTGAATTTCAGTTTATTGGAGAAGGGGAGAAAGATCAGGTTGGCGGCGCCGACGCCGTAGATCGTGGCGACGAAGGCCGTGGCGATGCCGCCGCCGAGCTTGGAGGGATCCTCCAGGTTCTGCATGACGTGGATCAGGCCGAGGACGGCGCCGAGGATGCCGACGGTGGGGGCGTAGCCGCCGGCGGCCTCGAAGAACTTGATCGGCCCCTCCTGTTCCTCCTCGAACGAGGCCAGTTCGGTCTCCATCGTCTCGACCAGTTGCTTGGGTTCCAGGCCGTCGACGGCCATGCGCAGGGCCTTGGCGAAGAACGGGTCGGTCAGGTTGGGGATTTCCTTTTCGAGGGCGAGGATGCCTTCGCGGCGGGCGCGCTTGGCGAAGTCGACGATCAGGGCGATGGTCGACTGGGGGTCGGACTTGCGCGGGAGGAAGACGCCGATCAGGCCCTTGAGCGAGTTGATCGTGACCTTCATGGGGAACTGGAGGATGCAGGCGCCGGCGGTGCCGCCCAGGACGATCAGCGCGGCGGTGGCCTGGATCAGCGAATTGACATGGCCGCCCTCCAGTTTATTGCCCAGCAGGATCAAGCCGAAGCTCAAGATCAGACCGGCGATGCTTCCGATATCCATGAGACCCTCAACATCCTGTTGCGGTACGCTGCCCGGGGCCGCGCGAGCGGACAGCGGACATTGGGTGTCCAGGCGCGCGTGGCGCGAGTCCACTCATCCTCTGCATCGTCCGAGACGGGGACATTCTTTAGGGAAAGAATCGGGAAAAAGGGGGGTGAGCGGCTGGCGCGGGGCGAGCTAAGCCAAGGGCTGACAGTCACCCGCCGGGTCGGGGGCGTTGAGCAGGGCGAGGATCGCGGCCGGGTCGCCCAAGCCGGCGGTCCAGTTGCTCTGGGCCAGCAGGGATCTGGCCAAGTCGGGATCGAAGGAACGGCCGGCTTCGACTTCGATGATGGCGCGCGCGCGATCTTCGCCCAGGCCGGCGCGGTAGGAGCGGCCGAAAATAATCCCGTCGATGCTCTCGGCGAGGCGGATGATCCGGCCGCCCAGCGGGATGATCTGGCCGACGAGGCCGTCGGGATAGGCGGGATAGTCGCCGTCGAGCCGGCCGTCGTAGCGTTCGTGATGGGTCCGGATGAGGGGCCGGATCGGCTCCAGGTGCTCGATGCCCTCGAAGAATTCTTCGCCCAGTTGGGGGTGATGGCGCATCGCGAGCCGCTCGCCGTGGGTCAGCGGGGTATCCTTCTGGAGGATGGGGGTGGGGATCGAGACCTTGCCGACATCGTGGAGCAGGGCGGCCAGCGCCAGGATCTCGCGTTCGCCCGCGCCGAGGGAGATCAGGCGGGCGATGCGCAGAGCCAGGTGGGTGACGCGGCGGGCATGATCGGGATAATAGGGGGCCTTGCGCTGGAGCATGTTCCAGAGGCTGCCGACGACGCGATCGGCCGCTTCGATCCGTTCGAGCGATCCTTCGACGAGCGCCTCGATCAGCTTGCGGCGTTTCTGGCGGGCCTTTTCCTCGTACATCGCCATGTCGGCCTGGTGGAAGAGCTGCGAGACGCAATCGGCGTCGGCCGATTTGAGGCCGATGCTGATGTTGATCATCCGCGATTCGTCGGACTGGAGGCGATTGCGCTCGATGAACGCCTCCTCGATGCGGCGGCGGACGAGCGTTGCCTGCTCGTAGGTGGTGTTGACCATCAGGACGACGAACTCGTCGCCGCCGTAGCGGATCACGATGTCGGGCCGGCGCACGTTGGCCTGGATGAGCTGAGCGGTTTCGCGCAGGACGTAATCGCCGAACTGGTGACCGTAGGTGTCGTTGGTGCGCTTGAAATCGAGCAGGTCGATCATCAGGACGCTGAGCGGGTGGTTGTAGCGGCGGATGCGGGGGATTTCGAGGTTCAGGACCTTGTCCATGAAGTAGCGGTTGTGGAGGCCGGTCAACGGGTCGGTTTCGGCGCGCTCCTCGGCGCGGCGGCGCAAGTCGAGATTTTCCAGCGCGGCGGAGGCGAGCTGGGCCATGACGTCGATGACCGAGGGGAAGAGGGGGTGGCCATCGTGGCGGCGCTGATCGGCGTAGATGAACCCCAGCGGCTTGCGGTCGATCCGCAGCGGGATGACGACGATCCGCTCGGCGTCGGGATCCTCGCCGAACGCGCTCAGCTCGGGCGGGACGTTGCCCAGTTCGGACTCGAACAGGGCGACCCGGCCCTGATTGAGCAGCCCGACGAAGAGGTTCTCGGATTGGCTGAGCGGGATGGTGGCCGGGATGAAGAGCGTTTCGAAACCGCTGTGCATCTCGCACCGCAGCGACTGACTTTCCTGATTGACGAGCGAGAGGAAGACGCGCGAGAAGGCGAAGTGGCGACTCAGGACCTGGAGCAGGCGGTTGATGAGCAGGCCGCGGTCGGTGGCGACCATCAGCGGCATCAGGTGCTCGTGGAGGTCTTCAAGTTGAGCCATGCGATGGCGATCGCGGGTCTGGCGGTAGACGCGCCGGAGGGCGCCGGCCATCTCCTCGCCGAGTTTCATCAGGGCCGCGGCCGCCGCCTGGTCGATGGCGAGGGAGGTCTTGAGCGGGATGATCCAGAGCCCGGTGGGGCCTTTGGCATCGCGGACGGGGACGAGCAGAAAGTTGTGCGCGCGGTCGGGTTCGAGAGAGGCCTGGACGTCGACCAGCAGCGGGAGGGCCAGCGAGGTGCTGAGAAACGGGGAGGACGCGTTCTTGATGCGCTCGCCCAGTTCGATCTCAAGGCGATAGGGCCGGTAAAGCCGGTCGGCGCCGACGGTGTGGCGGTTGAGCAGGAAGCCGCAGGTGATCGGGGCCTTGGCGTCGATGAAGAAGAGCGAGCTGTTGTGGACGGCGGCGCCGAGGACCTGCGCGGCGCAGCGGGTGGCGGCGATGAGCAGGTCGGCGGGCGATTCGGCGCGCCCGAGGGCACCGGTCAGGTGCTCGATCAGGGGATTCGGATCGGAGGGGGAAGCGGGAGCGGGAGGATCGAGGGGCGTCATGGGACAGGGAGTCGCCGGAGGGGGCGGTCCTGGGCGCGAAGCGACCGGTTCGTGTGGCGAGGCAGTCGGCATACCCCTTGCACGCTCCATCCGCGGAAAGCCGGGGGGAAGGCCCCGCCGGGGGTCGGCGGGGGCAATCCACGCGGCATCCGGTGTCCAAAAAAGAGGACACAGGTAAATGTCTTATCGAACGGGGGCATGGTTCACCTGAGAAAAAAACCTTGCCAGGCGCTGCCCTAAACGCCTATAGAAATACAAGATACGTGAGCAGGGACGCGGCGTGAAGGACGCTCGGCAAGGGGGCAGGCGGCTGCCAAGCGGTCGCGCGCAACACACGGGCGCCCTTGCGCCGGCGGGAGAGCTTCCATGATCAAGATCGACATTGTCAAACGCGTAGCGAGCGAACTGAATCTGAAGGATCGCGAGGCGCTGGCCATTGTCGACACCATTATCGACTCAATCAAGGAAGCGATCACGGAGCATGGGCGGATGGAAATCCGCAATTTCGGGGTGTTCCAGGTCAAGCAGCGCAAACCCCGCACCGGCCGCAATCCGCGGAACAAAAAAGAATACCCCATTCTGCCGCGCAAAGTGGTGACGTTCAAGCTCGGGAAGGAGCTGAAGAACGTGGCGGTGCAAGATGACGGGCAGGCGGGGGGGGAACCGGTTGGGGCCGCGCCGAAGCCGGCGGGGGCATCCAAGCCGGCGGCGGCGTCGCCGCACGCCGCGCCGACCGGATTTGAGCAGACCTCGTTCCTGCCTGAGGATCAGGAGTAGGCCGGTTTTTTTGGATTTTTCAGGCGAAGGGACATAAGGGACAAAAGGGACATAAAGGACGGGAGGAATCTGTCCTTCCTTTCTAGTTCTGCGCTGGCGCGCTCGCTTGGATGTTCGAGAGCCGAGGACGAGGGACGAGAGCGGCGAGCCGATTTGCGGCGAAATGGCCGTGCTGGAGTTGTGAACGTCCTTCCTTCGCGTTGCCCAACAGTTAATCCCGGTTGATTTCCTCCAGCATCGCCGCCGGGTCGTGGACCGGTTGGCGGCAGACGTAACCCCGGCAGACATAGGCCGTCGGCCGATGATCGAGCAGCGTTTTGTCGCGCAGGAGGGCGACGGCGCGGGCGGCGGGGGCGTCGGGTGAATCGGCCCACGCGGCGATCGCGTGGGGCAGGTAGCGTCGGCCCAGCGGCTCGAGCAGCGCCCGGGTGGCGTCGTCGCCGGCGGGTCCGAGAATCGCTACTTCGCGCGGGGGCGCCAGGTGGAAATCGAGCGCGCAGAGCATGAAGTGGAAGGCGGGGGGCATCTGCGTCATGACGGGCATCGCGCCGCGCAGGGCGCCAACGGCCGCCTCGCTCGCGGCGGGGCGATCCAGCAGCAGCCCGACGCGGAGCAGGGCGTGGACGGCGGCGGAATTGCCCGAGGGGGTGGCGCCGTCGTAGAACTCCTTGGCGCGGACGATGACGCTGGCGTCGCGTCCGTCGGTCGTGAAGAAACCCGGATTCCGCTCGTCGTGGAAGTCGGTCAGGATGCGGGCGGTCAGTTCGTCGGCCGCCGTCAGCCAGCAGAGGTCCCACGTGGCCTGATAGAGTTCAACGAGGCCGAGGGCGAGGTTGGCGTAGTCGTCCAGGAAGGCGGGGATGCGCGCCTGGCCGTTGCGCCAGGTCCGCAGCAGGCGGCCGTCGGGGGTGCGCAGGTTGGTGAGGAGGAAGTCGGCGGCGCGAGCGGCGGCGGCGGCGTAGCGGGCGTCGCCGGTGGCCCGCGCCCCCTGGGCGAACGCGCGGATCATCAAGCCGTTCCAGGAGGTGATGATCTTGTCGTCGAGGCCGGGGGCGACCCGCCGCGCGCGGCGGGTCAGCAGGCGCCGGCGCAGGGCGTCCAGCTCGCCGCGCAGCACGTGGGGCTCATGGCCGCGGCGGCGGGCGAAATCCTCCAGCTCGACCGGAACGTGCAGGATGCTGGCGCCGCCGCCCTCGTGCCAGTTGCCGCCTTCGACGACGCCGTAATAGGCATTGAACAGGCGGCCCTGCTCGTCGCCCAGTTCGGCGAGCACCTCCTCGGGTTTCCAGAGATAGTATTTCCCTTCGACCCCCTCGCTGTCGGCGTCGCGCGAGGAGTAGAACCCGCCGTCGGGGTGGGTCAGATCGGCGATCACGTAGTCGAGGGTTTCGCGGCCGATCCGCTCATGGAAGGGATCGCCGGTGAGACGCCAGGCGTCGAAATAGACGGGGACGAGGAGTGCCTGATCGTAGAGCATCTTTTCGAAATGGGGGACGAGCCAGTCGGCATCGGTGGCGTAGCGATGGAAGCCGCCGCCGAGTTGATCGTAGAGGCCGCCGCGCGCCATGCGGCGCAGGGTCAGCTCGACCATTTGCGTCAAGGAGGGGTCGTCGCGGCGGCGGGCCTCGCGCAGGAGGAGATCGAGGGCCATCGAGGGGGGGAATTTGGGGGCGCCGCCGAAGCCGCCGCGCCCGGCATCAAACCGCCGCTGGAGGCTTTCCACGGCGCGTTCGATGGGCTCGCGCGTCAGCATTTGGGCGTCGGCGGCCAGCACGTCGGGGCCGAGCAGGTCGGTCAGCTGGTTCGCGGCCTCCCGCACGCGGGCCGGTTCCTCATCCCAGGCGCGGCGGATCTGCTTGAGCAGGTCGAGGAACCCGATCCGCCCCATGCGCGCGGTCGGGGGGAAATAGGTGTCGCCGAAGAATGGCTTGCCGTCGGTGGTCAGGAAGACGGTCATCGGCCAGCCGCCGCCGCCGGTCATCTGCTGGACGGCCTGCATGTAGATGTCGTCCAGATCGGGGCGCTCCTCGCGGTCGACCTTGATGCTGACGAAGTGCTCGTTGAGATAGGCGGCGATCTGCTCGTTCTCGAACGATTCGCGCTCCATCACGTGGCACCAGTGGCAGGCGGCGTAGCCGATGGAGAGGAAGATCGGGCAGTGGCGCGCGCGCGCGGCCGCGAAGGCCTCCTCGCCCCACGGAAACCAGTCCACGGGATTATGCGCGTGCTGCAGCAGATAGGGACTGGTCTCGTGGATCAGGCGGTTGGCGGGTCGGGGCTGGGGGGTGGAGGTCATCGGTGTTTCTCCTGGGGATCGGAAGGGGCCGCGGTCGTGTCGGAGCAGGGGGGAGTCCGGCGCAAGCGTTGCGAGCGGCCGGCGGGAAGCCGGCGGGGAGGCGTGCGGTCGGCATCGTCCTCGGCATGAGCCCGGTGCAACGCGGAGCTTCCATCAGTTTATCAGGTTTTCCGGGAAAGGCCAAAGGGGCGATGAACCGGTTGGGTGGGCGGGGCTGATGGAGGTGAAAGAAGCCGACGATCCCTTGTGACACCGTCGGTCGCGAAGGGGTTGCGGTCGCCAATCCCCCTTTGCATCGTGCGCGAGGCCCGGTATCATGGGGCTATCATTGTCCTGCGCGGCGGGAGGCGCGGGGCGGGAGGCCGGCGTTTCCGCCCATGTCCGAAATACGCAAGAATGACCTGGTGACGGTCGAGATTCAGGACCTCGCCTACGGCGGGCTGGGCGTGGCGCGCCATAACGGCTTCGTCGTGTTCGTGCCCAACGCGCTGCCGGGCGAGCGCGTCGCGGCGCGGATCGTCAAGAAGAAGGCGAACCACGCGCAGGCGGTTCTCGAGCGGATCGAGCAGGCCTCGCCGCACCGGATTGCAAATCCCCCCTGCCCCGTCTACGACCGTTGCGGCGGCTGCACCTGGCAGAACCTGCCCCATGAGGAGCAGACGCGCTGGAAGGAAAAGCAGGTGGTCGACACGTTGCGCCACCTGGGCCGGCAGGAGGCGTTCGAGACGCGGCCGATCCTTCGTTCGCCGCTGGCCTTCCGCTACCGCAACAAGATGGAATACTCGTGGGGGATGGAGCCGAGCGAGCGCCACGGCGCGCCGCAACTGGTTCTTGGCTTTCACAAGCCGGGCCGCTTCGACCGGATCCTGCCGGTGCCGGCGTGCCTGCTGCAGCCCGAAGCGCTCGACGAGATGCATGCGACGCTGCTGCAATGGGCGCGCGAGCAGGGTTTCGGCGCCCATGACCCGCGGCGGCACGAGGGTTTCCTGCGCCACGCCGTGATGCGCTACTCCTTCACCACCGGCGAGAACATTCTGCTGCTGTTGACGCACGAAGGGGACCTGACGGGCAAGGAGCAACTGGTGGAGCGGTTGCGCGAGCGCGTCGGCGGGTTCAAGGCGTTCGTCTGGGGGATCAACCGGGGGGTGGCCGACGTCGCGCGGATCGAGGAGGAGCGCTGGGTCTGGGGCAACCCGATCCTGGAGGAAGAGGTCAACGGCCTGCGCTTTGAGATCTCGCCGCAGTCGTTTTTTCAGACCAACACCGCCGGCGCGGCGCTGCTCTATGCGAAGGTGGCCGAGCTGGCCGAGCTGGCGGCGGACTCGCGTCTGCTCGACGCCTATTGCGGCACGGGGGCGATCGGCCTGCATTGCGCGCGCCAGGCGGGGCGGGTCGTCGGCGTCGAGATGGTCACCGAAGCGATCTGGAACGCGCGGCGCAATGCCGAGCGCAACGGGATCGACAACACGGTGTTTCTGGCGGCGCCGATGCCGCGCGGACTGGAGCTGGCGCGCTGCGCGGCCGGCGGCGCGTTTTCGCACGTCGTCATCGATCCGCCGCGCGGCGGGATGGACAAGCGCTCGCTGGCCGGGCTGATTGACCTGCAGGCGCCGACGTTTCTGTATGTGTCGTGCAATCCGGCGACGCTCGCGCGCGACATCGTCACGATCTGCGAGGGGGGCTACGTGATCGATGTGGTCCAGCCGGTCGACATGTTTCCGCAGACATACCATATCGAGACGATCGTCCGGCTGCGCCGGCGGGACGGCTGAGCGATGGTCCGCCGGTGGCGCGCGTTGCCGGGCGCGCCCGGCTTTGTCGTGGCGATAATTCCGGCGGGCGCGGCGCTGGAAGGCGCGCCGGGGCGCGACGGCTGGCGCGCGGCGGTCCGCTGCCTGCCCCGGATCGCGCTGGTTTATCTGGTTTTGATTAGCGTGATGGCGGCGTGGACGGCGCGGCGGGGGGCATCGGGGCATTTTGGTCCATGAAATCTGTTGACTTGGTTTGGCGGGCTTGAAGAATAGTCTATTTTGCCGTTTCCGCCGAGTTTTGGCGGCGGCCGCCATCCGTCAACCTCCCCAACGCAAGGAACCGGGCTTACATGTTCAAATTGCAGGATATGCGCGATACCAAGAAGCTGAAGTGGCCGATCTACATCGGTTTCGCGATCATCATCATCAGCTTCATCTTCTTCTACGGGTTCCGGCCCGACGCGGGTCGGATGCAGAATGCCGACTACGACGTGGCGCGTCTGCGCACGGGCAGCATCAACCCGCTGGAGAGTTGGGAGACGATCAGCGTGCGCGAGGCGGCCCGGCTGCGCCAGGACGTGCTGATGGAGAAGGCGAGCCAGCTCCCGCCGCAGATGCAGATGCTGCTCCAGACAAACCCGGGGATCGAGAACCGGTTGGTGACCGACAGAGATCTGGCCTACGCAGCGGCCGACAAGCGGCTGATCCAGCGCCATGCGGACGAGATGGGCGTGGACGTAGCGACCCGGGACGTGGTGGAGATGCTGCGCCAGCAGCCCTACATGACCGAGGAACGGCTCGAAGCCGCGGCGATGCAGATGGGGATGGACAAGCATCAATTCGTCGAGATGATCCGCGAGGATCAGGTTGAGAGCCGCGTCCGCGCGCTGCGGACGATGCTGGCGCACGCGTCGCTGTTCGAGCTGTGGCAGGAGTATCTGCTGTTCAACGAAAAGATCACGTTCCAGATGGCGGCCTACCCGACCGCCGAGTTCGTCGACCAGGTCGTGGTGACCGAACAGGAGTTGCAGGACTACCTGGCCGAGCACATCGACGAGTTTCGCGTCCCGGAGACGCGGCGCTACGCCTACGTGAAGCTGACGCGCGAGGATCTGCGCGACGCCCTCGAACCGACCAGCGCCAGCCTGCACGTGTATTACGAGCAGCACCAGGTGGACTATTTTGAACCGGGGGCGCGGCTGGTGGAGGAGATGTATGTGCCGCTGCTGGAGGACGACACGACGACGCGGGCCGTGGCCGCGTTTGAGGCGCTGCGGCCGCGGCTGGCCGCCTCCGATGCGTGGTCGACGCTGTCGCAGGAACTGAGCGAGGAGTATCCCGACCTGAGCTTCTTCTACCGGCCGCAGCCGACCTGGATCCAGGAAGGGGCGTCGAGCCGGAGCGCCAACTACACCCAGCGCGTGATGGCGCTCGGTGAGGACCAGGTGTCGACGCCGATCGTTGAGACGAGCGGCGTCTATGTCGTTCGCGTCCTGGAGGAGCGGCGGCAGGGGACGCCGCCGTTCGAGCAAGTGGAGGATCGGGTGCGGGAGGATTACATCGGCGACCAGGTGGAGGAGGAGTTCACGGAGAGGTTCAGCGCGTGGAAGGCGGAGGCGCGGAAGCACGACACGATCCAGAGTTTCGCCGCGGCGGTGGGGCGCGAGGATCAACTCACGACGGCGGTCGAAACCAACGTGACCGTGATCCCGGGGATCGGCCAGATCGCCTCGACCGACCGCGACTACCTGCTGCGCGATCTGGATCCGGGCGAGTTGAGCGACGTGATGCAGACGACCGACGGGATGGTCGTGGTGCAGATCGTCGATCCGAAGCCGGCGTATGATCCGGAGCTGGCCGAAGTGCGCGAGAAGGTCGAAGCGGCGCTGCGGCGCGAGCGGGCGGTCGCGCTGGCGCGCGCCGCCGCCGAGCAGGCGCTCAATGCCCTGGAAGCGGGCGCGGAGTTCGATGCGGCGCTGGCCGATGCCCCCGTCGCGCCATTCCGCACCGACCCGCTGACGCGAACGCAACCGGTGCGCAACCTGGGCGCGCCGTTGATCGGCCTGACCCAGGCGACGCTCGGCGTCGAGGAGGGCTCGACCGGCATGACGCCTTACGGCTACAGCGAGGATTCGCCCGTGGGATTTGCCGTCTGGCAGGTCGCCGATCTGGAGCAACCGACGGTCGAGGAGTTCGACGCGGAGCGGGCGGAATTCGAGCGCGACTACCTGCAAGTGCAGCGGCTGACCATCCTGCGCGAGTGGCAGGCCGATCTGCGGCGTCAGGCGGGCTTTGAGTTGCTCGATCAGGAGGGGAACCCGGTGCGGGTGGCGGAAGGGGGGGCGACGGCGGCGGCGACGGCGGAACCCGGCGCCGAGGCGGAGGAAGCGGCGGAGTAGAGGAATGAAACTCGGAATGCGAATTTTGAAATTCGAAACAAGTCCGAAATGAATTTGAAGCGGTAGAGTTCTGCCGTTCCTGCGGGACTGTTTGGATCTGGTTTCCCCGGTTTCCCGCCACTGTCGTGCTTATCATTCCCCGCAATTCAGACGAGCTCCGGCCGCCCCTTGCAGGGGTTTGGGGCGTTGGGCGTGGCGACACAGGGTTCCGGCCTGCAGCCGTCACCCCGCGCTTTATTCCGGCCGTTCGCCCCACGGACTAAACCGATGACAGGCAGCCCGCTGGCGCGGGGTTGCCTGCTTTCGATTGGCGGCCCCGGCGATACCGGTACCGATAGTGATTCGGATGAACGTTCTGCCGGGGCGGGGATTCGTCTTGGAGCGGGTCGGAGCGGTCGTG
>Ga0116159_1004555_pt1 | contig 11656 bp, 9 predicted proteins | sample AD_JPNAS1_MetaG_FD_89878 | JGI IMG/M metagenome (GOLD analysis project Ga0116159, IMG submission 89878) | Active sludge microbial communities of municipal wastewater-treating anaerobic digesters from Japan - AD_JPNAS1_MetaG | ecosystem: Engineered > Bioreactor > Anaerobic > Digestate | place...
ACGCTCGCAGCACGGAAAGGCAACGGTTCGCTTGGATCGGGAAATCCCTGGCAATGGCGTCGTGCATCTCGTCAATATTCGTTCGCGTGATGTCCGCCAGCTTCTTGCGCCCCAGCCGCGGCAGGATGTACTTGTCGAGCTTGCGCCGTTCCTCCGCCCGGGTGCTCTCCCGTTTCTGGATCTTGACGTTCGCCTTACGATTGATGCCCTTTGCCCACCAGATTTCGGCATACTCAGCCAGCGTCAATGCCCCGCGTCGACTCGGGACGATCTCCCCGTCTTCGGCCGGCGCCGTCAATTTTCGCCGCGCTTCCCTCCGGATCTCCGCGAGATCAACCCCAGGATGATACGGTCCCAAGCTCGGGCGCCGCTGGGTGCCGTCTTTCAACCGCGCCCACGCCAAGAAAGTCTTCGTCCCTGTCGGGGAGACGCGCAAGCCCAGCCCCTTGCAGGCGGTATCCCAGACGATGTACGGCTTTTCACGGGGTTTGTAGCCTTCGATGCGTTCCTTGGAAAGGCGGTCTTTTGGCATCGCCTGTCTCCAGAGCAGGGAGTCTTGGGGGAGGGCGCCGGCTGGTCCGTAGTAGCACCGTAGTAGCAAATTCCCCTAACTCACAGTGTTGCATGCTGTGGCATCGGGTGTCAACAGGCGTGTTTTTCTTAATGTTTTCGCGTATTATGAAACTTCATGCGACGCCATGCGACAAGCTTCTCCTGCTTTGGGAGCAGGGGGTCGTCAGTTCGAGTCTGACCACCCCGACCATTGTTCATCGTAGCTAAATTTCCAGACCGCCGATCCATTCTCCCCGCCTACTCATCGCGATCGCGGCCGTCCCGGTGGAAGATCAGCGCGTTGATCTCAAACCAGATAATCGTCCACAGGCCCCACACCAGCGCGATGTAAACAAACCGATCAAACGCGGTCAGACCTTCCAGATAAGCGTCGATCCCGAAGGCGTGATAATAGACGGCGACGAAGAACCCCACCAACGGCGCCAGCGCGATGATCGGAAAGGCCAGCGCCCGCACGGCGCGATAGACGAGTCCGCGCGGCTTCTCGGCCGGGGCGGCGGCGGTCTGCTCCGGCGCGGCCGCCGCGGCGGCGCCATACTGGCTCAGCACGCGGTCGATATCCTCGCGGCTCGCCACGCCGGCCTGCACGTCCAGGCCCACCTGGTTCTTGATCGCATCGACGATCAGCATATCCGACGGATCTTCCATCGCCACCGTCAAGAGATCATCAGCGAGGCTGATCGGCACGGCGCGGTGCTTCTCGGCGAACGATTGCGGGATCAGGTTGAGCAGCTCGGGCGAGATCGTCCCCTCCGGCCGCAGATGCGGGTAACCGAACCGTTTGCTCAACAGGTTCAGCCGCATGCTCTCGGTGATCTTGCCCGCGTCGACCAGGATCCGGCCCAGCGAGCGGCTCGTTTCCAGTTGGAGCTGATGCGCCTCGTTGAAATCCGCCTGCGAGATGAACCCCTCGCGCACGAGATACTCCCCCAGGCTCGGCTGACTCCGTCCCTCGGCCATGGCCCCTCTGCTCCCGTGTCCCGATACTGTGGGGCTCATCACCTCCTCCTCCCGGACGTGCCCCGTCCGGATCACTGGGCGGCCGTGCCGCAACGGGCGTGTTCCCATGCGCCGCCGCGCCTCATTCCGATGCCGTTATGTTCCATAATCCGGTCGCGGCTGAGTGGCGAATACAAAACCTAAATTCAATTATCATAATGACATGGCAGCGCCAGCTGTCAAGCGCAAACGCCGCCCATCGTCATCAGTATCGCTATCGCGGTCGCCGCCGAGCTCAACCGCGCAGCACCCCAACGTAAAAAATCTGTTATGAATTTTAAAAATCTAATACGACGCCCACCCGGCCTCCGGGGCGCCGCGCCGCCCGTTGTCAAGAACATTGCGGCATATTTACTTGCCGTGTCTCCGTGCCTGCTCTAGACTGCGATTGCTGGATCGCCCTGGAAAGGGCCTCGCCGCGACTGTTCCCATGCATACCGCCCTGCGCATCGACACCATTTTGACGCCCGACCGTGTTCTGCTGAACCTCCCGCAGACCGACAAGGAAGGCGTCCTGCGCGCCATGACCGACGTCCTGGCCCGGCAGGGACTGATCCGCGACAGCCGCGAGATCACCCGCCTGCTGCTCGAGCGCGAAGCCCTGATGACCACCGGCGTCAAGCGCGGCTTCGCCTTCCCCCATGCCTTCACCAATCAGGTCGACGAGTCGTTCCTGACCGTCGGCGTCGCCCCCGCCGGCGTCGAATACCAGGCCCTGGACGGCCACCCCGTCGAGTTCATCTTCCTTCTGCTCGGCCCCCCCGGCCATCAGACCGTCCATCTGCGCATTCTGGCCCGCATCTCCCGCATCACGGGCGATGGGGAGATGCTCGACCTGCTGCGCGCCGCCCAGTCGGCCGAGGAAATCATGGACTGCCTGACCCACGCCGAGCGTCACCTCAACGGGCCGGCCCCTCGCATCAGCTCCAACCCTTGAGCGCGTCGCCTTCGGTCCGCCGCCGCGTCTTGCTCGTCGCCCGGGCCCTTCCGGCCCATGTGCCGGGAGGACTCGAACGCCACGTCCAGGATCTGGCCCTGGGGCTGGCCGGCGCCGAGGTCGAACTGCATCTGCTGACCCACCCGCTTGACCCGGCGGCGAGTGCCCCGCTGCGCGCGGCCGGCCTGACCCTGCATTTCCTTCCCACCCCGCACCCCGGCCGCTACACGCTGGCGTGGCTGCGCGGCGTCGGGCCGCTGATCCAGGCGCTCCACCAGCGCCACCGCTTCTCGCTAATCCATGGCCAGGAATTCGCCCTGGGCTGCTGGCGGCCCCGCCCCGGCGATCCCCCCCTTGTGCTCTCGGTCCACGGCACGATCACGAGCGAAACGCCGCTGCACCCCGACGCCTGGCGCGAACTGCCCTGGCCCCGCCGCCCGGCGGCCCTGCTGCGCTACGGCCGGCGGTTCCTGTTTCAACCGGCCTGGCGCCGGCAGCTTCGCGCCGCCGCGCGCGTCCTCATCGACTCAGCCTTCACGCGCGGCGAATTGATCCGCGCGTTGCCTGAGCTCGAACCGCGCCTGGCGCTCATCCCGCTCGCGGTTCGGCCGGCCGCCGCCGCCCCGCCGGACTACGCGGCCGCGCGCCGCGAACTCGGCTGGGACGACCGCCCGCGCCTGCTCACCCTGGGCCGCCTGGAATGGCAGAAGGGCCATGGCCTCGCCCTCGACGCCCTGGCCCGGCTGACACACCGGGCCTGGCACTACGTGATCGGCGGCGCGGGCGGCGAGGCCCCGCGGCTGCGCCGCCAGGTCGACCGGCTCGGCCTGACCGATCGCGTCACCTTCGCCGGCTGGGTGGACGAACCGGCCAAGCTCCGGCTGCTGGCCGGCGCCGATCTGTTCCTCTGGCCCGAACGGACGCACCCCGCCTTCGGTCTGGCCGGCCTCGAAGCGATGCTGCAGGGCACGCCGGTCCTGGCGCGGCGGCGCGGCGCGGCGCCCGAGGTCATCGGCGACGAGGACGGCCGCCGCTGCTGGATCGTGAACGAGGAGGGCACGCGCGCCGTTGATGCCTGGACCGCCGCGCTCGACCGGCTGCTGGCCGATCCCGCGCCGCTCCGCGCCGCCCGGCAGGGATTGGCCGAAGCCACGCGCGCGCGCTTTCCCTTTCAACGGATGATCGAGCAGGTTCTCGCCGAATATGACCGCGCCGCCGGCGGTTGAGCGCGCGGAGGAAAGCATCGGAAGATTTGGGCGCGGCGGAGCTACCCCCGCTTGAGCCGGTCCCACTGCGCCTTGACGATCTCGGCGATGATCGTGTCAATCGACCGCCGCACGTCCCACCCCTTCAGTTCGCGGCGCATCCGCGTCAGGTCCGAGTAATAGCAGATGTGATCGCCCACCCGGTTGCGCGGGCTGTAGGTCCAGTTCAGCTTCTTGCGACAGGCCGCCTCCACCTTTTGGATCGCCTCGAGCACCGACAGGCTGTTCTCGCGCCCCCCGCCCAGGTTGTAGATCGCCCCCGGCTTCGGATCGGCGGCATACGCGTCGAACGCCGCGATCACGTCGGCGCTGTGAATCTGGTCGCGCACCTGTTTGCCCTTGTAGCCGTGGACCGTGTAGGGAATGCCCTCCAGCGTCGCCTTGACCAGGTAATTGAGGAACCCGTGCAGCTCGACGCCGCTGTGGCGCGGCCCGGTCAGGCACCCGCCGCGAAACACGACGGTTCGGATCCCGAAATAATGCCCGTATTCCTGCGCCATCACGTCGGCCGCCACCTTGCTTGCGCCGAACGGCGTGTGCAGGCAACGGTCGATCGGAAATTTCTCGCTGATCCCCAACTGATATTTGGCGTCGGCGAAATCATAGCGCGTGTCGCCTTCCACCAGCCGCAGCCGGTTGGGCCCGTCGCCATAGACCTTGTTCGTGCTCATGCAGATGAAGACCGCCTCGGGGCAGTGGCGCCGCGTCAGCTCGAGCAGGTTGAGCGTCCCCACCGCGTTGACGTCGAAATCGTCCATCGGCCGGCGCGCCGACAGATCGTGCGACGGCTGCGCCGCGCAGTGGCAGATCAGGTCGAACGTTTCCCCGCGGAAGAGCTCCTCCAGCGCGCCACGGTCGCGGATGTCGATCTCATGGTGCCGGTAGCGCGGCGCCTGCTCGCTCAACTGGCGGCGGACCCATGTCGTGTCGCCCTTGTCGCCGAAGAAATCGCGCCGCATGTTGTTGTCGATGCCGTGCACGTCGCGGCCCAGCCGGTCGTAATGCAGCACCGCCTCGGAACCAATCAGTCCGCACGAGCCAGTGACCAGGACCTTTCGCATGCGCGCCCCCGGGCATGGGATGTCTGGTTTTATCACGCGGCGTGAGAACAGGAAAGGAGCCTTTTGGTCCGCCCCTCCCCGTCCCTCGTCCTCGTCTTCGTAATCGCACCCAACGGCCCACCCCAGGATTCGGCTCTCAGCTCTTGTCCCTCATCCTCGGCTCTCGAAATACCTGCCGTTTTGTTCCCTCCCTGTCAACCGCCGGTCCAAGAACAACAACAAACCGCCGGCGTGGCATTCATCACTGGATGGCGGCCGCCCCCGCGCTCAACCCCCCTCCGATTCCGCTTGAGATTCGCCCATCGAATCGTGTTTGCTGGCCTCGATCTTTCCGCTCGGGGGGAACAACGAGCTTGAACGGCGGGTCTCATCGGATTCTGTTCATCGATTTCTGGGATGCTCCGGACGACCCGGGGCGCGTCAGCGGACCGGGCCTCGCCCTGCTTCGGGACGCCGAGGTGACGCGCCTGCCGCTGCGCGGCGTCGACCGCGCCCTGCTCCGGGAGCGGATCGCCCCGGCGCTCGCCGACGTCGACGCCCTCGTCGTCAGCCCCTGGAGCCAGTTCCCCTACCCGCTAACCGCCGCCGAGCTCGATGCCGCCCCCCGGCTGCGCGTCATCGCCGGCACGTTCGATAATCGCTTCGCCAACTGGGTCGACCTGGCCGAGCTGGCGCGCCGCGGCATCACCCTCATCGATACCTCGCGCAACATGACCCCCTCCGTCGCCGAGTTCGCGCTCGCGATGACCCTCAACCTGCTGCGCGACATCCCGTTCCTCATCGAAGAGACCCGCCAGGGACGCTGGCAGCCCGACGGCCATGCCTCCCGCCCCGTCGCCGACTTCGTCCACGGCGATCTCTCCGGCAAGCGGATCGCCCTGGCCGGCTTCGGCAGCATCAACCGGCGTTACGCCCAGCTCGCCGCCCCCTTCGGCGTGCGCCAGATGACCTTCGATCCCAACGTCCGCGATCAGGTGCTGGCTGAGTACGGCGTCGAGCGCTGCGACTCGCTGGTCGAGCTCGCCCGCCAGGCCGAGATCTTCGTCGTCGGCATCCCGCCGACCCCCGCCACGCTCGAGATCATCTCCGCCGAGGTCCTCGACGCCCTCCCCCGCGGGAGCCTCTTCGTCCTCGTCACGCGCATGGCGGTGGTGCATCAGCCGACGCTCTGGCGCCGGCTGGCCGGCGATGAGCTCCGCGCGGCGATCGACGTCTTCGAACCCGAGCCGCCGCCGGCCGACGCCTGGTTCCGTCGCCATCGCCACTGCCTGCCCACGCCCCACATCGCCGGCGGCGTGTTCTACTGCCACGAACGCTGCTTCACCGTCGCCTGCCGCGACGCTATCGCCGTGCTCAACGGCGGAACCGCCGAATACCAGGCCACCCCGCGCGACGTCGCCCTCTACGCCGGCCAGCACGTCGGCGACGCGACGGAAAAGATGGAGCGGAAGTAGGGGAGCTTCCGGGATCGTCCTTCGTCCTGGTCCTCGTCCTCGACCCCTCCTGCCCCGACGCCAGATGGAATCAAGCAACCGCCTGAAACCGGGGAGCGCCACTCTCCTGAGTGGCCTCGCCCCCATCGGCCCGCCCCAAAACTCGGCTCTCGGCTCTCGGCTCTCGTCCCTCGTCCTCGGCTCTCGAAATCCCACCATCACGCCCCGCCCGGTCCACTCCTTCCCCGCCTTACCCCTCCACCTTCCACGCCTCGGCGTCTCCACTTCTCGGCGTGAGATTCTTCGTCTTCTGGCTTCATGCCACGTCCGACTCAGCACCTCATTGACGTCGGCAGCCGCCATCCCTTCCTGGACGCGCCTGGACATCACGCCGAGACGCCGAGACGCGGAGGAATCTCCCAAATAGGTCCCGCGCCCTCGCGAAACATGACGCAATAATAAGATTCATTTATCTGTTTATATTGACGCGCTGCGGCCCCCGCCCTCCCTTGTTTTTCACGGAACTGATCTCACCTTGGGCCCGCATCACGTTTCAGTGCCGCCAGTCACCGCGGGCCGGGCCTAACCGATCCGGCCCTGGCGCGGGATCCGGCTGCCGTGCGGATCGGTCCGCGGGTGGTTCAAGTGTTCGTCGATCTGGCGGGCAAGCTCCGGCGGGAGGAAATGTTCCATCGGGTGGGCCGCTTCGTGCACCGCCTCGGGCCGGCGCTCCAGTTCGTCGGCCATGTAGACCTCCCACAGGCGGTGGGCGTGGATGATTTCCTCGGCCGCGCGGGCGCCGTTGGCCGTCAGCGCCACCTGGCCATCATCGACCCGCACCAGCCCGCGTCGGCGCAGGCCGCCCAGCGCCAGCCGGAACACAATCCCGTCGCCGGTCAGTTCGCGGATCGCCCCGCCGGCCAGCGCCGGCTCGCGCCCGCGTTCCCCGCGCCGCCATAGCAGCGTCAGCATGTCCTCGCGTGCAATGCGCAACCCCACCGACAGGTTGTGCAGCATCCGGCCGAGCACGCCGTAGCGCGGCGCCAGCAGCGCCGCCAGCGCAAACTGAACCCCCGCCGCCACCGCCATCATCCCGGCCACCGACGTGTTCCACACATGCGCCCCCAGATAGCCCGCCACGGCCGAGATCAATGCCACGGCCGCCGCGAGCGCCATCATCCACCCCAGCCGGTCGGTCAGCAGGTGCGCCGTCGCCCCCGGCACGATCAGCATCGCGATCACCAGAATCGAGCCGACCGCCTCGAACGACGCCACCGTCGCCGTCGCCACCATCGCCATCAGCAGGTAGTGCACCAGCCCCGCGCTGAGCCCCATCGCGCTGGCCAGCGCCGGGTCGAACGAACACAGCTTCAGTTCCTTCCATAGCAGGGCAATGAAGACCAGCACCAGCGCGAGCATCACCGACATCGTCAGCAACGCCCGCGGCACCGGCAGGCCGCCCAGCTCGACCGTATCGAACACGACGAATTCAATCAGCCCGTAGAGGACGCAGCCGGGATCCATGTCGATCTGCGACGCGAACAAGTTGATCAGGATCACCCCCGCCGCGAACAGCGAGGTGAAGACGACGCCCATGCTCGAATCGGCCGGGACGCGCCCCATGCGTTCAAACAGCTCGGTCAGGAAGGCCGTCGCCATGCCCATCGCCATCGCGCCGAGCAGCATCGGCAGCGGGTTGCGCGTGCCGGTCCAAAGCAGCCCCAGCACCAGCCCGGGCAGGATGGCATGGCTGATCGCGTCGCCCAGCAGGCTCAGCCGCCGCAGAACCAGGTAGCAACCCAGCAGCGCGCAGCCGACCGACGCGGTCGCGCCGACGGCGATCGTCCACAGCGCGTCGGTCAGGCCGATCGGCAGGCTGTTCCACCACGCGGCGAACGCGCTCATGAGGGGGCCTCCTCCAACTCCTCCAGCGCCGCATGGCGCCGCGGCGCCGCGCCCAGCCCCTGCGGCACAAGGCCCAGCTCGGCCAGCCGCTGCTCCAGGTGGCGGACGGTCGCCGGCTCCAGCACATGCTCCACCTGTTCGGCGTCGCGGTCGACCAGCGTCGGCGCCACCTGCGCTTCCTCGATCAGAAAGATCTCCCACAGCCGATGCGCGCGCGTCACCTCGGCCGCGCGCTGCCAGCCGGCGCCGGTCAGCCGCCAGCCGTCGCCGCTCGGCTCGACCCAGCCGCGCGCGGCCGCCCGCCGCAACAACCGCCGCGCCTGCGCCGCCGACCACGAGCGCGCGGCGGTCAGATCCCCCGGCCGCAGCGGCGCGGGGTCGGGCCACGCCGGTTCGCTCAGCTCGTAAAGCGTGCGCAGCAGGTTCTGCATCGCCACGCGCCGCGCGAGCGCGACATGGCGCAGCACGCGCGCCACCGCCCCCCGGCGCGGCGCGGCGAGCATCGAAAACAGGAAACAGCCGGCCGCCGTCAGGATGATCACCGGCCCCGCGCCGACATTCGACGGCGCCCAGGCGCTGGCCAGCGTCCCGCACGCCCCCGCCACGCCGCCGAACAGCCCCGCCAGCCACAGCATGCGCCCCAGCCGGTCGGTCCAGAACCGCGCCGCCGCCCCCGGGATGATCAGCAGCGCCGCCATCAGCACGACCCCCACCGCCGGCAGCCCGACGATCGTCGTCACGCACACCAGGCTCATCATGATGATGTCGAGCAGCAGGATCGGCCAGCCCTGCACGCGGCCGAAATCGGGATCAAACGCCAGCAGCCGGAACTCCTTCGCCAGCAGCAGCGTCGCCGCCAGCACCACCACCCCCACCAGCAGGATCGCCCGCACGTCGGCCGCCACCATCCCCGACGACTTGCCGAATATGAAGCTGTCGAGCCCCGCCTTGCTACCGGTCGTCGTCGTGTTCTGCACGATGCGCGAGACCACCACGCCCAGCCCAAAAAAGACGCTCAGCACGATCCCGATCGCGGCGTCCTCCTTCACGCGCGTGTGGCGCCGGATCGCCCCGACCGTCCACGACCCGATCAGCGCCGTCGCGAACGCGCCGGTCAGCAGCCCGCCGAAGTGGCGCTGACCGGTGATCAGGAACGCCAGACCCAGGCCCGGATACGCCGCGTGCGAGAGCGCGTCGCCCAGCAGCGCCCGCCGGCGCAGCACCATGTAACTGCCCAGCACCCCGGCGACGATGCCAAGGAGCGAAGTGCCGGCCAGCACGATGAGCGTATTGTAAGCCAGCCAGTTCACGCTCGATGTCGTCCCTCGTCCTCGGCTTTCGTAATCCGACTCCGATGCCGATCCCGATCCCAGTCCCGATATCGCTTCTGCTCACCTACCGCCGGGCGCGGGCCATCTCGGTCGCGGCTTCTTCCAGCAGCGTCAGCCGCCCGCCGTACGTCTTGTGCAGATTGTCCCGCGTCACCACTTCCGCGGTCGGTCCCTGCGCCACGACGCGCATGTTCAACAGAATCGCATGATCGAAATACTCGCTCACCGTCTGCAGGTCATGATGCACGATCAGGCAGGTCCGCCCCGACGCCTTCAACTCATGCAGCAGCGCCACGATCGCCTTCTCGGTCGCCGCGTCCACGCCCGCGAACGGTTCGTCCATGAAATAGAGCTGCGCCTCCTGCGCCAGCGCCCGCGCCAGGAACACGCGCTGCTGCTGCCCGCCGGAGAGCTGGCTGATCTGCCGGTGCGCATAGGCCGCCATCCCGACCTTCTCCAGGCAGTTCATCGCGGCCTGGCGGTCGGCGCGCCCCGGCCGGCGGATCCACCCCAGCCGCCCGTAGCGCCCCATCAGCACCACGTCGAGCGCGTCGACCGGAAAGTCCCAGTCCACGCTGCCGCGCTGGGGGACGTAGCCCACCAGCCGCCGGTTGGCCTCATACGGCTTGCCGTAGACCAGCACTTCGCCGCTGGCGCGCGGCACCAGCCCCAGCACCGCCTTGATCAGCGTGCTCTTGCCCGCGCCGTTGGGCCCGATGATGCCGATCAGCTTCCCCTCGGGCGCGGTCAGTTCCACGTCCCACAGCACCGGCTTGCGATGGTAGGCGACGGTCAGATCGCGCACCCGCAAGGGCGGTTCCGCGCCGGTGGCCTTGTCCGCGGTTGCCTTCATCGTTCGCTGAGTCCTGTTCTTGTCATCCGTCGCGTCGGTCCGATTCGGTCGAAAAGTCCGCGCCACGCAGACCGCCGCTCCCGCTAGCGCAACGCGCCGACGATTGTCTCCACATTGTGCCGGATCATGCCTTCGTAATGGTCGGCGCCGCTGCCCGCGGGCCCCATCGCGTCGGAATACAACTGCCCCCCGATGCGAACCGCGTGCCCGCGCGCCGCGCTCCCCTCCACCAGCGCGCGAATATTCTTGTCCGAGACGCTCGACTCGATGAACACCGCCTTCACCTCGCGCGCGACGAGCAGGTCCACCAGTTCGTTCACGCGCCGCACGCCCGCCTCCGACTCGGTGCTCAGCCCCTGGATGCCCATCACCTCCACGTCGTAGGCGGCGCCGAAGTAACCGAACGCGTCGTGCGCCGTGATCATCACCCGCTGCGGCTCGGGAATCGTCGCGATCCGGTCTCTGACCCACGCGTCCAGCGCGTTCAGCCGGTCCAGGTATTCCTTCGCGCGCGCGGCGTATTCCGCCGCGTTGGCCGGGTCGAACTCCGCCAGCAGGTCGGCGACGCGCCCGCCCACCCGCGCCCACAGCGCCACGTCGAACCAGACGTGCGGGTCGTGCAGACCCTGGAATTCCGGCGGCGTGCGCAGTTTCTCCGCGGGCAATTGATCGGCCACCGCGAACGTCGGCTGGCGCTTGCTGAGGCGCTCCAGCACGTCGGCCATCTTGCCCTCCAGGTGCAGCCCGTTATAGAGGATCAGGTCGGCGCCGCGCAGCCGGCTCACATCGTCGGTCGAGGCCTTGTAGAGATGGGGATCGACGCCGGGGCCCATCAGCGCCTCGACCCGGACGCGCTCGCCGCCGATCTCGCGCGCCAGATCGGCGATCATGCCGGTCGTCGTGACCACGCGGATCGGGTACTCGCCGTCGAACGTCGCGGTCTGGGGGGACGGCTCGGCGCCCGAAGCCGGGTTATCGGGGGTGTCGGGGGAGCCGCAGGCGCACGCCAGCGCCAGACCGAGCAGGAGAAGCGGAAAGAAGGAACGGAGGGGCATGACTGTATAGCCTGCTGATTGATTTAGCACGTGCTACATCATGAACCCGGATCTTAGAAAACCCCATCCCCGCGCGCAAGCTGAAAATGAGCCGCCGGTCGTCTTTTTCCATGCCGACCGCGTCCCTTGGCCTTTCCCCCCTCTCCGCCGCGTGGGATAATCAGGCGCCCGTTGCGGGCGCGCCGCCCCGGCTCGCCCCCCCCCCCCCCCCCCCCCCCCCCCCCCGCGGTTCCCCCCGGGGAAC
>Ga0116159_1004557_pt1 | contig 11653 bp, 8 predicted proteins | sample AD_JPNAS1_MetaG_FD_89878 | JGI IMG/M metagenome (GOLD analysis project Ga0116159, IMG submission 89878) | Active sludge microbial communities of municipal wastewater-treating anaerobic digesters from Japan - AD_JPNAS1_MetaG | ecosystem: Engineered > Bioreactor > Anaerobic > Digestate | place...
GATTAAGTTGTTGTGGTCTCGGTATCGAAAACCAGCCAGGGCTGTGCCGCCAAATGTTTGATTTCAAAGTTTTTGATGGCATCGGCGTGTTGCAGCGTCAGCCCGATTTCGTCAAGACCATGAAGCAAGCAGTGCTTGCGATGCGGCGTGATGTCAAATTCGAATGAGAAACCCGAAGGCGTTGTGACGGTCTGGGTCTCCAGTTCAACGTTGAGGCGATAACCCTCGGTAGCCGCGCATTCCCTAAACAGCCGGTCAACGATTTCGACTGAAGCGACCAGGGGCAAGATACCATTTTTGTAGCAATTGCCAAAGAAAATATCAGCGAATGACGGCGCAATGATGACTTGCAAGCCGTAGTCCTCAATTGCCCAGGGCGCGTGCTCGCGGCTTGAGCCACAGCCAAAATTGTCGCGTGCCAGCAAAATCTGGGCACCTTTGTAGCGTGGCTGGTTGAGTACAAAGTCCGGGTTCAAGGGTCGCGTGCTGCAATCCATGCCGGGCTCACCGTAATTGGTATAGCGCAATTCGTCAAACAGATAGGGGCCAAAGCCCGAACGCTGAATCGACTTGAGAAACTGCTTGGGAATAATGGCGTCGGTATCGACATTGGCTCGGTCGAGTGGACACACCAGCCCGTTAAGTTGCTTGAATGCTTTCATGGCCGTCTTTCGTTGATTAGAGCTGGGTTCGGATGTCGACAAAATGGCCAGCGATGGCGGCGGCGGCGGCCATTTCCGGGCTGACCAGGTGGGTGCGTCCCCCCGGCCCCTGGCGGCCTTCAAAGTTACGGTTGGAGGTTGAGGCGCAACGCTCGCCAGCAGGCAGACGGTCGGCATTCATGGCCAGACACATTGAGCAGCCCGGCTCACGCCACTCAAAACCGGCAGCGATAAATATCTGGTCCAATCCCTCCTGCTCGGCCTGACGCTTGACCATGCCAGAACCCGGCACGACCAGCACCTGATTGACATTGCTGGCCTTTTGTCGGCCCCGGATAACCTTGGCGGCGGCGCGCAAATCTTCGATGCGCGAATTGGTACACGAACCAATGAACACTTTGTCAATTTTGATCTGTTCGATCGGCATGTCGGGGCTTAGCCCCATATAGAGCAAGGCGCGCTCAAGGCTGGCGCGTTTAACCGAATCGACTTCATTGGCCGGATTTGGAACACGCGCGGTGACTGGCAACACTTGTTCGGGCGAAGTGCCCCAAGTAACTTGCGGCGCGATCCCGGAGCCATCGATTTCAACCACCGTATCGAACACCGCATCCAGGTCGGAATGCAGGGTGTTCCAGTAGGCCACTGCCAAGTCCCAATTAGCCCCCTTGGGGGCGAAGCTGCGACCTTTGAGGTAGTCTGTAGTGGTTGCATCGGCAGCGATCAGGCCAGCACGCGCACCGGCCTCAATCGCAAGATTGCACACCGTCATGCGACCTTCCATCGACAGGCTGCGAATCACTGCGCCAGCAAACTCAATGGCGTAGCCGGTACCGCCCGCAGTGCCGATTTTGCCGATCACGGCCAGCGCCACGTCTTTGGCGGTTACGCCTTGGCTGAGCTGGCCTTCGACCCTGACTTGCATCCGCTTGGATTTTTTGGCAATCAGTGTTTGCGAGGCCAGCACATGCTCGACTTCGGAGGTGCCGATACCGTGCGCCAGCGCGCCAAAGGCGCCATGGGTGGATGTGTGACTGTCGCCGCAGACGACGGTCATGCCAGGCAAGGTGGTGCCTTGCTCTGGACCGATGACGTGAATGATGCCCTGATTCTGGTGCTTGAACGGGAAATACACCAGCGCGCCAAATTCCTTGATATTGGCATCCAGGGTCTCAACTTGCAGGCGGGCGATAGGCTCTTCAATGCCCTTGTCCCAGTCCCTGGTTGGCGTGTTGTGGTCGGGATTGGCGACAATCGAAGCACTGCGCCACGGCGTGCGTCCGGCCAGGCGCATGCCCTCAAAGGCTTGCGGACTGGTTACCTCGTGAATCAGGTGGCGGTCGATGTAAATCAGGCAAGTGCCATCGGCCTCCTCATGCACCAAGTGGGACTCCCATAATTTGTCATAAAGCGTTTTACCAGCCATAGCGTGTCCTTAAATAATCTGGTTTGAAAAAGGAATTTAGGCACCCGATTGGATGCTTCAAGCGTTGTCTTGGTGGCATAACAGCTCTTCTTTGATAGCGCCAGCCGTGAGCCACTTGCTCGCCGAATGTTATGCCGACTCAATGCTTTGCTGGCGCAATAGTTTGTACTCGATTGAGTCTACTAGGGCGCGCCAAGACGCGTCGATGATGTCGGTGGATACGCCAATGGTGGTCCATTTTTCGCGGTGATCGGTGGATTCAATCAGGACCCGCACCTTGGCGGCAGAGGCATGGTCAGAATCAAGCACCCGAACCTTGTAATCGGTCAACTTGATTTCCCGAATCAAAGGATAAAAGCGTTCCAGTGCCTTGCGTACCGCATTGTCGAGCGCATGGACTGGGCCATCTCCTTCAGCGGCAGTGATTTCTTCCTGATCGCCAACACGAATCTTGATCATGGCAAACGAGTTGACACCATTGACTGTGGGCGCATTGACAATGACTTTGAAATCCTTTAACTCAAAGATCGGCTGGTATTTGCCAAGTATCTTGCGCACCACCAACTCAAAGGAGCTTTCGGCGGTCTCGAACTGGTAGCCTTCGTATTCGAGTTCCTTAAGGCGATTGATGATCTTATGCGTCAGTGGCGAGTCTTTGGTAAGGGTTGGGTCGATTTCCTTGATTTTTGCCAGCACGGTACTGCGCCCGGCCACTTCAGACATCAGGATGCGCCGACTGTTGCCGACCCGCTCGGGGTCGATATGCTCATACGACTTGGGGTTCTTGTTAACTGCGTCAACATGCATGCCGCCTTTATGGGCAAAGGCATCACTGCCGACATAGGCCGCTTTTTCATTGAACGGGATATTCGCGATCTCGCTGACAATGCGCGCGACCGTGGTCAAGCGCTCCATACCTGCCGTCGGAATACAGTCCAAACCAAGTTTTAACTGTAGGTTGGGCAAGATGGCGCACAAATTGGCGTTGCCGCACCGCTCGCCAATTCCGTTGATGGTGCCCTGTACCTGTGTAGCACCAGCCTGCACCGCCATGACCGAGTTGGCGACAGCCATCCCGCCATCGTTATGGCAATGAATGCCAACAGGAACCTTGGTCCGGCTGGCAACCAGCTTGGTGATGGCGTAAATCTCGGCTGGAAAAGTGCCGCCATTGGTATCACACAGACAGACATGGTCGGCACCGGCATCGGTCGCCGCCTGCAAGGTTTGCAGCGCGTAATCGGGGTTCGACTGGTAACCATCAAAGAAGTGTTCGGCATCGAAAACTACTTCTTTGTGGTGCCGTTTGAGAAAGCCTACGGTGTCGCCGATCATGCTCAGATTTTCAGTCAGGCTGGTGGACAAAATATGGCTCACTTGGTAGTCCCAGCTTTTGCCAAATATGCAAATTGCAGCCACCCCGGCTTTCAGCAAGGACAAAAGGTTGTCGTCTTCCTCGACTTTGACATTGACCTTGCGCGTGCTGCCAAAGGCGATGATCTTGGCGTTCTTGAGTTCGAGGGCCGCAACCCGCACAAAAAACTCCATGTCTTTGGGATTCGATCCGGGGTTGCCCGCCTCGATATAACTGACACCAAGTTGATCGAGAAGCTGAACAATTTTGAGCTTGTCTTCAATCGAATAGGAAATGCCTTGAGCCTGCGCTCCGTCGCGCAATGTAGAGTCGTAAGCTTGAATCTTCGTCATGGTAAATACAGGGATTTTTTATGGTGGGCAAAAGTTAATTGGCAGAGCAAGGCCCCAACCACACAGTCCGGCAAGTATCGCACTCCGACCGTTCTGTGTTGCGCCGCCTGCCAGCGCACCCAGTCCGGCCATTGGCGAACGTGATGTCATGGTCCGATTTCGTGTGCTGGATTTGCTGTGCTTGCAAGCCAGTTGGGCACATCGTGGGCTATTGTCCGGATGCTTGGCGTGAAGCCGCTTCGCCGTGGCGCGGGTGGTATTTGCATCGGATTTCAGATCAATACCGGGCAGCCATCACCAGAAAGAGGTGTGCCCTCCCTGTGCATGTTCAACCGGACTGTATCGCTCAGGGTCTGCTGATCGTTGCAACTGCGCTGCGATCCACCCTCCCAGCATGTTCAGCCAGTCCCACCATTGCGCCTGACCTGACGAAAATCATGCCCAAATATAGCTGCCATGCCCGCTCCTGTGAAATCGATCAGATGGTCATGGCTACCGGGCAGGAAAAGTGCGCTCTGTCCCGGTGATTTGTTGGTCAGCTCAGCGAGGTTCTGCGCAAAAGCGTCGCGGCAAGGGTATCAATTTGATAATCGATGCCAGGAAGCTTATCACTATGGGCCATTTGCTCGGTTGCACGTCCCGGTCACGGCCAATTGCCGACCTTGCGACAGAATCTGCAGGTGCCAGCAGGCAAACCGGCGGCACTGGCGCTGGCATGATTCTTGTGAGAGTATCGTCATGCAACCGCGTGCAAGGGCAGGCGTGAAGCCACGACCCAGCGCTGTTGAACCGACTTGTTTAGAGGACCCCCCATGGACACCATCGAAAAACTGATCAATGAAATCGGCGCGCTCAAGTCAAATGCGCACAAGAAAGACTTTCTGCTGACCTGGGAACAGTCTGCCGCAGAACTCAAGCAGGTGCTCAGAATCGCCGAGGCGCTCAAACGCATGCGTGGCGAGAATATCGCCACCAAGGTCTTCAACAGCGGTCTGGGCATCTCGATCTTTCGTGACAACTCCACCCGCACCCGCTTCTCTTATGCGTCGGCACTGAACCTGCTGGGCCTGGCGCAGCAAGACCTCGACGAAGGCAAGTCGCAGATCGCACATGGCGAAACCGTGCGCGAGACGGCCAACATGATTGCCTTTTGCGCCGATGCAATCGGCATCCGCGACGACATGTACCTGGGTGCCGGCAACGCCTACATGCGCGAGGTTGGCGCAGCCCTGGACGACGGTTTTGCACAAGGTGTGCTGCCGCAGCGCCCAGCCATCGTTAACCTGCAATGCGACATCGACCATCCGACCCAATCGATGGCCGATCTGGCCTGGTTGCAAGAGCACTTCGGCAGCCTCGAAAACCTGCAGGGCAAGAAGATCGCGATGACCTGGGCCTACTCGCCGAGCTACGGCAAACCCTTGTCGGTACCGCAGGGCATCATCGGACTGATGACACGCTTTGGCATGGATGTCACGCTGGCCCACCCGCAGGGCTATGACCTGATTCCCGATGTGATCAAAGTGGCCAAGAAGAACGCAACCGCCTCTGGTGGCAAATTCCGCCAGGTTGAGTCCATGGAAGAAGCCTTCAAGGATGCCGACATCGTCTATCCGAAATCATGGGCACCTTACCAGGTGATGCAGCAGCGCACCGAACTGCTGCGCGAAAGCAATTACGACGGACTCAAGGCGCTGGAGAAACAATGCCTGGCGCAAAACGCCAAGCACAAGGACTGGCACTGCACCGAGGAGATGATGAAACTGACCAAGGACGGCCAGGCGCTGTACATGCACTGCCTGCCCGCCGACATCTCCGGGGTCTCGTGCGCTTCAGGAGAGGTGCAGGACACCGTCTTTGAGCGCTACCGGATTGCCACCTACAAGGAAGCAAGCTGGAAGCCCTACATCATCGCGGCCATGATCCTGGCGCGCAAGTACGCCAAACCGGCTCAGGTGCTGGCTCAGTTGCTCACCGATGCGCAGCCTCGGGTCAGGTAGCTCATCGGCACGAACAGGAGCCAGCCATGTCGGCCTTCAGAATGAGGATGGATGTTGCGGAAAACCGCAACTTCACGGGTGAAAACTCACCCACGTTCTGCCGTGCAGAGGCGCAGAAGGCGCGGGCCTTTCACAGCACGATCAAAGGCTATCGCCCCACCCCGCTGCTGGCTCTGGATGCTTTTGCGCAGATGCTGGGTGTAGCCAAGGTACTGGTCAAGGATGAGTCGCAACGGTTCGGGCTCAATGCCTTCAAGATGCTGGGTGGCTCGTATGCGATTGCGCGGCTGCTGTGCGAGCGCTATGACATCGACATCGCTGAGTTCACGATTGAGAAGTTCCGCGCCGCCGGCTACCCGAAAGCCACCTTCGCCACCACCACCGATGGCAATCACGGTCGTGGTGTTGCCTGGTCGGCAAGGGAGCTTGGTCAGCACGCCGTCATCTACATGCCGCAGGGCTCGTCCCAGGAACGCCAGGACCATATCACCAGGCTGGGTGCCGAGTGCATCGTGACCGACATGAACTATGACGATACGGTTCGTTACAGCCTCAGAATCGCCCTTGAGCGCAACTGGGAAGTGGTTCAGGACACCTCCTGGGACGGTTACACGCGCATTCCAACCTGGATCATGCAGGGCTATTCGACACTGGCCGACGAAGCGGTCGAGCAGATGCAGGCGATGGGCATGGCACGGCCAACCCATGTGTTCTTGCAAGCTGGCGTTGGTGCCCTGGCCGCCGGCGTGCTCGGTTATCTGGTCGATGTCTTTGGCGCGAAAAATCTTCACACGGTGATTGTTGAACCTGAGCTGGCGAGTTGCTTGTACCTGTCTGGCATCAAGGGTGAAATCGTCAAGGTGGGCGGGCGCATGGCCACCATCATGGCGGGGCTGGCCTGCGGTGAGCCCAATCCGATTGGCTGGCCCCTGCTGCGGGACTGCGTGTCGCAGTTCGTATCTTGTGCTGACAACATTGCTGCATTGGGCATGCGGGTGCTGGGAAACCCGCTTGATGATGACCCGCGCATTGTGTCGGGCGAGTCAGGTGCGATTGGCATGGGCGTGTTGGCGGCAGTTCACTTCGCACCTGAGCGCCAGGCACTGTTGCGCCAATTCAAGCTTGATAAAGATTCAGTCGTGTTGCTGATCAGCACAGAAGGCGACACCGACCAGCGTGGTTATCGCGAGGTGGTTTGGGAGGGCCGCTACCCCTGCGCCTGAAACCAATGAAGCGACTCATCAAAAACGGTACGGTGGTCAGCGCCGAAGCTGCGCTCACAGCCGATCTGCTGATCCAGGACGGGTGCATCAGCGCCGTCGGGCAAGACCTGACGGTTGATGGCGCTGAGGTGATCGACGCGCATGGCTGCTATGTGCTGCCTGGCGGCATTGATGTGCACACACACTTCAACATTGATGTCGGCATCGCCCGCAGTTGCGATGATTTTTTCAGCGGCACACGTGCGGCGGCCTGCGGCGGCACCACGACCATCATCGACCACATGGGCTTTGGCCCCGCCGGTAGCAGCCTGCACCATCAATTGGCGGTCTATCACCGTGCCGCTGCTGGTCAGGCAGTGATTGACTACAGCTTTCACGGTGTGATCCAGCATGTGGACGAGGCGATTCTGGATGAAATGCTCACGTTGGTGAACGACGAGGGCGTCTCAAGCTTCAAGTTTTACCTGACCTACGGCCACAAGCTCAACGATACCGATGCCTTGCGGGTTTTGACACGTCTGGGCCAGATCGGCGCATTGGCGACAGTACACCCGGAAAATGATGCCGCCATTGCTGCCCGGCGCGCGCAACTGCTGGCTGCGGGCCATCGCGCGCCAATCGACCATGCGCGCAGTCGACCGCTCGAATGCGAGGCCGAGGCCATCGCGCGCATGATCAATCTGGCCCGTCTGGCTGGCGATGCACCGCTTTACATCGTCCATCTATCGAATGGCCTGGGGCTGGACTACCTGCGACTGGCGCGTGCTGCAGAGCAGCCGGTATGGGTTGAGACCTGCCCACAGTATTTGCTGCTCGATGAAAGCAACTACCTGCGCGAAGACGGGCTGAAATACATCCTGAGTCCGCCGCTGCGCGCCCGCAGCGAGCTGGAAAAACTGTGGGGCGGCTTGATCGACGGCAGCATCGACACGGTGGCCACCGATCATTGCACCTTCCCGTATCTACAGCGCCAGCAAATGGCGCAGGACGACTTTTCGCGCTGTCCGAACGGGCTGCCGGGTGTCGAAAACCGCATGGCGCTGCTGTTCTCCGAAGGCGTGATGAAGGGCAGAATTTCGGTCTCGCGCTATGTGAACTTGACCAGCACGATGCCAGCAAAGCTGTTTGGCCTGTGGCCACGCAAGGGCAGCCTGGCCGTTGGTGCCGATGCCGACATCGTCGTCATCGACCCACGACGCAGCCATACCCTGCGTCACAGCGACATGCATGACAACGCTGACTACTCGCCTTACGAGGGCATGAAGTGTCAGGGTATGCTGGTGACCACGCTCAGCCGTGGCAATGTTGTTGCACGCGAAGGCCAATTCACTGGTGCGGCAGGCGCCGGGCAATTTTTGGCGCGCAAGCCTTTTGACCTGGCGCTGGTTCAAAACGGTCCTGTCAATTCAACTTTTGGGGTCTGAACAACATGGGCAAGAAGATTATTTTGGCGCTCGGCGGAAACGCCTTGGGCGATTCCCTGGCCGAGCAAATGGCTGCGGTGCAGACGTCCTCCAATGCAATCGCTGACCTGATCGAACAGGGTCATGAACTAGTCATCACCCACGGCAACGGCCCCCAGGTTGGCATGATCGAGGTGGCGTTCGAGGCGGCATCAAAGACCTCGGTGCATTCCCCGATCCTGCCGATGTCGGTGTGCGTGGCACTGAGTCAGGGCTACATCGGTTACGACTTGCAAAATGCGCTGAGAGAAACTTTGTTGGACCGGGGCATACATAAACCGGTGGTCACCTTGATCACACAAGTCGTGGTGGATGCCAACGACCCGGCATTCGCCGACCCGAGCAAGCCAATCGGTTCCTTCTTTACCAAAGAAGAAGCCGACGCGATGATCGCCAAAGGCGCGCACATGAAGGAAGATGCCGGACGCGGTTACCGCCAGGTGGTGGCTTCACCCAAGCCGGTTGACGTGATTGAAAAGGAAACCGTGCGGGCCTTGCTGCGGGCGGGGCAAATCGCCATCACCGTTGGCGGTGGTGGCATACCGGTGACCCGGCACGGCAATCACCTCAAAGGTGCGTCGGCCGTCGTCGACAAAGACTGGGCCAGCGCCAAGCTCGGTGAACTGATAGATGCCGACTTGCTGATCATCCTGACAGCAGTTGAAAAGGTGGCCATCAATTTTGGCAAGCCAAATCAGCAGTGGCTAGATCGTCTGAGCGTTGAGCAAGCGCGGGAATATGCAGCGCAAGGTCATTTTGCCAAAGGCTCGATGTTGCCAAAGGTCGAGGCCGCCTTGTCATTCGCAGCATCCCGGCCGGGTCGCCAGGCACTCATTACCAAATTGACAACAGCCAAGGACGGTATTGAAGGCAAAACCGGAACGGTGATCGGGTAAATGACCGATCGGCTGCGGGCGGCATCGTGGCGTTATGGATATCGGTGGCTATCAAATCAGTCAATCTCACTCTCTCAAATTGATAGTCACCGTTGGGTGACTATCGAAGCAACAAAGGATCCTTATTCCTCCGCCATCCGAGCTGCCGCAATACTCTCGGCTCGGTGGTCTTGCGAACCATTGAAGAACAGGTTCAACAAGAGCGCAGAAATCGAGGTCAGCAGAATGCCGGACTCAATCAGCGGATGCATGCCGTGCGGCATCCACTGCTTGAAGTTTGGCGCGATCAGCGGAATCATGCCGATACCGATCGACACCGCAACCACAAAGCTGTTGTCGCGATTGGTCTTGAAATCAACGCTTGAGAGAATGCGGATACCCGTGGCCGTGACCATGCCGAACATCACCAGTCCGGCACCACCCAGCACCACGGTTGGCAAGGCCTCGACCAGGGCTGCCAGCTTGGGCAAAAGGCCAAGCACCAGCATGATCAGACCTGCTGCCACACAGACGAAGCGACTCTTGATGCCGGTGACACCAACCAGACCGACGTTTTGCGAGAAACTGGTATAGGGGAATGTATTGAAAATGCCGCCGAGCATGGTGCCCAGACCATCGGTGCGCAAACCGCGCGCCAAGTCCAACTGACCGACTTCCCTGCCGGTCATGTCGCTTAGCGCCAGGAACATCCCGGTGGACTCGATCATCACGACCAGCATCACCAGCGTCATCGTCAGGATCAGCATTGGATCGAAGATCGGCACGCCAAACTGGAACGGAAGAACCAGATCAAACCACGCTGCCTTGGCAACATTGTCGAAATTCATCAGCCCGAAAGCAACCGCGACCACAGCACCAATCACGATGCCCAGCAACACCGAGATGTTCTTGACAAACCCCTTGCCAAATTTCGAAATCAGCAGGATCGAGATCAACACCAATGAAGATACACCGATGCCCAGCAGCGTGGCGTACTTGGGGTTGTCAACCGTGCCAACCAGGGACAGCCCTTTGGGTACAGCAGGAACAACAGTGGCCAAAACGGTGGTGCCGGAAGCCGGTGTCACAGCAGCGTTGGCCATGGAGGCCACGTCGGTCAGCCATTTGGCGTGCTCCGGGCTGACGATCTTCGGTGCAGTGGGACCGAAAGGGTTGCCAAAAATCCAGTTGATACCCACACGCATCAGGCTGATACCGATGATGGTGATGATGGTGCCAGTCACCACCGGCGGAAAGAAGCGCAGCATTCGGCTGACCAGCGGTGCGATCAGGGTCGCGATCAGGCCGGCACCAATGATGGAGCCAAAAATCAGGCGCGCCCCTTCGGCACCTGGGGTCGAGCTTGCCATGGCCACCATCGGTGCCACTGCGGCAAAGGTCACACCCATCATCACCGGCAGCCGGATGCCAAACCACTGTGTTGCGCCCCAGGCCTGGATCAAGGTGACCAGGCCGCAGCAAAACAGGTCGGCTGAAATCAGCATGGACACTTCCTGCGGGCTGAGTTTCAGCGCGCGGCCGATAATCAGGGGAACCGCCACTGCACCGGCATACATCACCAGCACATGCTGCATTCCGAGTGTTGCGAGTTTGCCAGTCGGCAGCATCTCGTCCACCGGGTGGACTCCGCCACGACCTGAAACTAAGTCTGACATAGCACTCTCCAAAGAAAAATCTGCAAACCAAAAAATGTTCGCCAGGCTGTTCATGCAATATAGGTGCCAACAAGCGGCGAGCTGCAGCCAATGGCAACTGCGCCGCTGCCGGTGCGAAACCAATGGCGCGATGGCATCGAATATGCTTTACAACCCATTGGAAAGTCTGGAGACTCTGGTGCGATTGGCACCTATGACAGGAAAAATGCATGAATACCACAACACTCATTGAACCAACGTCTCAGCCTCTTGAACCTGGAAAAGCCGAGTACACCACCGTTCTCGGCCACCGCGTTCCACGGGTAGATGGTGCTGCCAAGGTGACTGGCTCCGCCATTTATGGTGACGATATCAAACTGCCTGGCATGCTTTATGGCGTTTGCCGCTACACGGACATCGCAGCCGGCAAAATGGTGTCGATTGACACCGCAGAAGCCGAGAAGATCGAAGGCGTGGTGCGCATCGCAACTTACAAAGACATCACCGGCAACCCGGTGGTGGGTGTCATTGTCAAAGATTACTTGCCCATCGTGAAAGATGAAATCGTCTTTCACGGCGATGTGGTTGCGGTAATAGCAGCAACCACTTACGAGGCGGCTTGCCTGGCATCTGACAAGATCA
>Ga0116159_1004560_pt1 | contig 11639 bp, 10 predicted proteins | sample AD_JPNAS1_MetaG_FD_89878 | JGI IMG/M metagenome (GOLD analysis project Ga0116159, IMG submission 89878) | Active sludge microbial communities of municipal wastewater-treating anaerobic digesters from Japan - AD_JPNAS1_MetaG | ecosystem: Engineered > Bioreactor > Anaerobic > Digestate | place...
CTATTATGCCCTCGAGTCTAGCATTGGTAAAAGCTTATTGGGAGGGAGCCGAACGTCAGCGCGCCATTAGTCTCTGGTCAATGGGTTCGTGGGGAGGTTCGGGATTCGCTGCTCTTTTTGGAGGATTGATGGTAGGCATCGGCTGGCGCTATATTTTCTTTGGAGCGGCAGCCATATCGCTTATAGGTTTGTTGATGATAAAAGATACACCCGAAAGCAAAGCCGAAGTTACAGACAATAAAAAAACCGACTTTGGTGGAATCATCACCTTTATGTTATCGATGATTGGTTTGCAACTATTGGTAAGTAAAGGTTCGGAGTTTGGTTGGACAAGTCCGCTGGGACTTACCCTTATTCTGGTAACAGTGGCATTTGCACTCCTGTTCTTCAAAATTGAAAAAGGGAAAGAGGGAGCGTTTATCGATTTTAAACTATTCAATAACTTAACTTTCACCGGTGCCACCATATCCAACTTTATGATAAACGGAACCGCAGGCATGTTGATTGTTTCGCTTGCATTGTTACAAGTGGGAGGAAACCTTACGGCAAAAGAAGCAGGACTTCTTACGCTTGGATATGCCATCTCTATTGTGTTGTTTATTCGTGTGGGAGAGAAGTTATTACAACGTTTCGGAGCCCGCAAACCGATGATTTGGGGTTCGCTTATTGTGGGTTTAGCCATCATTCTGTTGATGTTTACCAATGTGATGACCGGCACGTACAAGATTTTAGCCATTATATCGTACACACTTTTCGGTTTGGGATTGGCTTTTTACGCCACACCATCTACCGATGCAGCACTCTCCAACTTGCCTGAATCGCAGGCAGGCTCAGGCTCGGGGATTTATAAAATGGCATCGTCGCTTGGGGCGGCATTTGGTGTAGCTATTTCCGCCGGTGTTTTCGCGACACTAAACGTAGGAGACAACATCACCTGGATGGAGGGTGTGCTTACTTTCGTGGGCCGACAAGACAACGTTGTAGTTCGTCAAGCGGCCACCATTGCCTTAGGTGTAAACCTGATGATGGTTGTGATGGCTATTGTAAGTATTATGGTTACTATTCCCAAGTCGGGTGGAAAACTTAAGAAATAAGTAAAGCTATCCAACGATGATTTTGTGCCTTGGTGGTGGAATACTACCAAGGCACGATTTTTGTTTGTCCGCCGGCCCGAACATTCTCTAAGCAACAGTTAAATATAATAGGAATTGATTTTTTTAACATTGAAACTATTGTTTTTAAAAATATATCGTCTACCTTTGTATCGGCTTCCGATATAACGAGCGGCAATATAGTCTATAGAGACAATGAATAAAAGAACAAGTACCGTTAAAGAACTGAGAAACAGGGTGGCAATATAACTATGGAGACAATGAACAATGAAACAAATATTGTATTAACTGAAGCAGTATTTTATATTCTGCTCGTCCTGCATAAACCTCTGCATGGCTATGGAATTATGCAAGAAACTGAAATTATGAGCGGAGGCAGGTTAAAACTTTCCGCAGGGACTCTTTACGGTGCTCTGTCGTCTTTACTCGAAAAAAAATGGATCGTCGAGTTGCCGATGGAAGAGGGCAGTCGTAGGAAAGAATATGAGATTACTTCGCTCGGCAAAGAAGTGGCAAAGATAGAGCTAAGCCGTTTGGAGGAATTGGTAAGAAATGGTAATAGTATCATTGAACGATAATTATCTATGAAACAGTCATTTAGATATAATTTTCGATTATAAATTGACGACAGATTCTATGTGTTCTTAAAAATAAAAGGCATGAAAAAGAAAGTTTACAAACTCTTCTTTGTTTGGGAATACGACAAAGAAGAGAAATGGCTCAATAAGATGTCTGCAGAGGGCTGGCAACTGATAAAAGGCAGTTCTTACAGGTACCTTTTTGAAAGGGGAGAGCCTAATGAATATGAGTATAAATTAGAATTGTTAGACGAAGAACCCGACTCTCTCAAAAGCAAAAACTACATCGACTTCCTAAAAGAAGCTAATATTGAGAATGTAGGGAAATGCAGAAATTGGATTTTTCTGCGAAAGAAGACGGCTGACGGTGGGTTTTCATCGGATAATAAGACTTTAAGTCACATCAATCATTCTTTGCGTGTAGAGGAAATTTATCACACAAGCAGAAATACATTTATCTTGTTATTGTCGATTGCGTTTATAGGTTCTTTTGTTACAGGTTATTTACCGGAATCTGCCATAGTGAGTTTTTTTAGCGGTTTTTTCATGGGAATTGGTATATCGGCAGCTGTTCTTTCTTTAATCTTAATGCCGATTATGCGAGCTAATTTTAAAAAAATAAAAAACTACATTCGCGAATTATATATAGTTGAAGGGGTGTAAAAAGAATCTGCGAAGACGATCGGTATAGAAGGCAATCAAAGCGCTGGAATAGATGAGTGTAAAAAAAAGGTAAATATAATTAGCCAAACAGATTGTAAAACAAATAATTAATTTAAAAAGTGAAAATCAAGAGAATGGGCTTATTGGCCACAATAATTTTAACAACTATGATGGTAAATGCACAGCCGTTTGCCGGTGATTGGAAAGGAGCTATTTCTGTTCAGGGAATGGAGTTGGAACTTATTTTCCACATCGCGGAAGATAATGGCACTTATGTTACAACACTGGATATTCCTATGCAAGGTGCAGCAGGAATTCCGGTAGAAAAAACCGAAGTAGAGGGTAGTAAATTAACTCTTAATATGGCAGCTTTACAGGCTAGGTATGAAGGTGTCCTGAACGCTGAGAGTATTGAAGGATCTTTTAAACAGATGGGGCAAGAGTTTTCGTTGGTTTTAAAAAAGTTCGAAAGTAAACTGCCCGGAAATCCCGCACTGGTGTCGTCCGATGAAGAATTGCGGCAACTTATAGCTTATGATGCAGGCAATTACAAGTACAAAGTGGAAGACTATTTTTCACGTCCGAAAGCGAGTTCATTCCAGCTCTCACCCGATGGTAAATACATGTCTTACCGCGAAAAAGAAGATGGAAGTACCAAACGTCATGTGTACGTAAAGGAGATTTCCACCGGAAAAGTTACCCGTATTTTGGAAGAAAAAGACGAGTTGATTCGCGGTTATTTTTGGAAAAACAACGAGCGACTTCTCTATATGATGGACCAAGGGGGAAACGAACAATACCACATTCATGCCGTTAATGTTGATGGTTCAAACAACGTGGACTTGACGCCCTATGAAGGTGTTCAAGCCGGTGTTGTCAGTATTTTGAAGGATCAAAAAGATTACGTTATTGTTCAAATGAACAAAAACAACAAGCAGGTTTTTGAGCCTTACAAACTGAATGTCGTGACCGGAGAAATGGAGCAACTTTACGAGAATAAAGATATCGCCAACCCAATTCAAGGCTACGACTTTGATAAAGACGGCAACTTGCGCGGATATAGCCGCCTGGTAAATGGTGTAGAATCTGAACAGTGGTATAAAGATCTGGCGACCGGAGAATTTAAGCTTGTAAAACAGATGAAATGGTACGATTCTTTCGGTATCGCAGGCTTTAATTATGACGGTAAGAACCCTGACGAGGCTTATGTGGTTACCAATCTCGATTCGGACAAAGCGCGTATTGTGCTGTATGACTTCAAGAAAAACGCCATTGTAAAAGAAGTTTTCTCCAATCCTGATTACGATGCCTCAACAATGAGCCGCAGTCGTAAGCGGAATTATGAAATCGACTATTTTGCTTACAACGGCGAAAAGTATGTTATCACGCCGGTCAGCGATTTCTTTAAGAGTTTCACCAAACAAATGGAGAAAGAATTTCCCGGGAAAGAGTTCTATGTTGTTGATTCGGATGACGATGAAAACACATTCCTGATAGTTGTCCAAAGCGATAAGCTGTACGGTACGTACTATCAATACGATAATAAAACCAAACAATTCTCGCTGCTTTATGACTTAATGCCACAGCTAAAAGAGGCTGATATGGCAGAAATGCGTCCGATTACATTCACAAGTCGCGATGGACTCACTATTCACGGCTACATCACGTTGCCTAAAGAAGCTTTGGCAGGTGAAAAAGTGCCCTTGGTAGTAAACCCGCACGGGGGTCCGCAAGGAATTCGTGACGAATGGGGCTTCAATCCCGAAACACAACTTTTTGCAAGTCGAGGCTATGCTACGCTTCAAGTAAACTTCCGTATATCCGGCGGTTATGGAAAAGAGTTCCTGAAAGCAGGTTTCAAGCAAGTGGGAAGAAAAGTGATGGACGATGTGGAAGATGGCGTGAAATACGTGATTGAGCAAGGTTGGGTAGATAAGGATAAAATGGCCATCTATGGTGGAAGTCACGGAGGATATGCCACATTGATGGGATTGGTGAAAACCCCCGATCTCTATGCTTGTGGGGTAGATTACGTGGGTGTTTCGAATATTTTCACCTTTATGAATTCCATTCCCGAATATTGGAAACCCTATTTGGATATGCTAAAAGAAATCTGGTACGATATTGATAATGAAGAAGAAGCTGTCATTGCAAGAGAAGCTTCGCCGGCGTATCAGATTGATAAAATAAAATCGCCGCTCTTCGTAGTGCAGGGCGCCAATGACCCACGCGTAAACATCAACGAAAGTGACCAAATTGTGGAAAAACTTCGTGCCAAAGGAGTAGATGTGCCTTATATGGTAAAGTATAACGAAGGACACGGTTTTGCGCACGAAGAAAACAGCATTGATTTCTACAAAGCCATGCTTGGATTTTTAGCGAAATATTTGAAGTAATATAAATCGCAGACCGATGCCGGACGAAGTGGATTAATACAAACCGGGAGTATCAGTTATATCGACGCTCCCGGTTTTTATTTTGATATTCTATAGAAAAAAGTACTACCTTTACGACTGTGAGCAAACCAGTACAATCAATTATAATTGAGCTAATTAGATGAGATAAGGAACCCAACAAGAAGGGGAGCAGAACAATTATTGAAAAAGATTGAGTAATAACGAATGAAACGAAGTAAAATATTCGGACTTCAGCCAAACGCCTTCTTTACGGGGTTGACAAGTTTTTTTGCCGACACATCAGCTAAAATGGTATATAGCGTTATGCCCCTTTTTTTGCTATCAATAGGAGCATCCAAAACAACCATTTCCTTGATTGAGGGAATTGCAGAAAGCACAGCTGCTTTATTAAAGGCTATTTCAGGCTATTGGAGTGATAAGATTGGTAAAAACAAGCCATTTATGATTATTGGATATGGTATTACAGCCATTATAACTCCCTTATATGCATTAGCAAGAATGCCAATTCAGATTTTATTTTTTCGTTTCTTCGAGCGTATTGGAAAAGGATTAAGAGCTGCGCCACGAGATAGTCTTATAAGTAGTTCAATTAAAAAAAATGAAGCCGGCAAAACTTTTGGGTTTCAGAAAGCGATGGACAATAGCGGAGCCATTGTTGGGCCCTTGATGGCATTCTTGTTATTATCTGTTTCTTCATTAAATTATTCTTACCTATTTTTGCTGGCAACCATTCCTGCCATTCTTGGTGTACTGACAATTGTCTTTTTCGTAAAAGAGGCAAAAACAGAAAAAAAAGAGACCGCTAAAAAGATTTCGCCAAAATATCTACCAAAGAAATTTTATTTCTTTCTTATTATAATTTTTGTATTCACTCTCGGCAATTCAGCAGATGCGCTATTATTGGTAAAAACCAGCGAAACAGGTATCGATAAATCGTACGTCCCATTTGTGTATATGATATTTAACACAGTATCCGTATTACTTGCCATACCTATTGGGAAATTATCGGATAAGATTGGTCGTGAAAAATTGATTATTTTGGGTTTTTTAGTATATGCCATTGTCTATTACCTTTTCGGCAGATTCAATAGTATGAATGTTTTTATTTTCTTGTTTATGCTGTATGGATTTTACAGTGCATTGACCGATGGCAGCCAGAAAGCAATGATTTCCGATATTGTAAGTAAAGAATTGAAAGGTACGGGGTTTGGTATTTATCATGCTGTGTTGGGAATTACCTTGTTGCCTGCGAGTTTAATCGCCGGATTACTCTACGACAGGGTTAACTCAAATGCACCTTTTTATTTTGGGTCTGCAATGGCATTCACTGCCACCGTTTTGATGATCATATTCACTGTTTTGGGTAAGAGAAAACAACAATTAACTAATGGATTACAGAGATAGGTTTTTATACCGGTAGCCGAAAACCTTAGCTTTTCTAAGGCGGCAAATCAATTATGAATCGGATAATAAAAAAAATAATTTCATGAGAGTATTTTATATAAGTTTTTTAATGCTGCTGTCTACGGTAAGCATTGGAGCTCAGACTCTTGATGAGTGCCGTCGTCTCGCACGGGAGCACTATCCCGAAATCAGGCAATACAATCTTGTTACCCGGACAGAACAGTTCAATGTATCGAATGCGGCAAAAGCATGGATACCACAAGTGGTTTTGTCGGGGCAAGCAACGTATCAGTCGGCAGTTCCCGCCTATCCCGAGGCCCTCAAAAACATGATGCAAGCCAATGGTGTGGATATGTCGGGTACAGGTATGAATAAAGACCAGTACAGGATTGCTGTTGATGTTACTCAAAACATCTGGGACGGAGGTCAATCAAAAGCGAGTAGGGCTATGGCCGAAGCGGAAGCAGCCGAACAGCGCAGTCGTGCAGATGTATCACTCTACGATTTGCAGTCGAGGGTGGATGGTCTGTACTTTGGCATTTTACTGCTCGATGAACGTATGGAACAAACCAAGGCTATGATTGAGGTATTGGGAAGTAATCTAAATCGTATGCGTACCTATCATGAAAACGGCGTTGCGTTGCAATCGGATGTTGATGTGATGGAGGCAGAATTGCTTACCGCTCAGCAACAGTTGGGTCAGGTGGAATCCTCCCTAACAAGCTATCGCCGTATGTTGGAGATTTTTATCGGTCGGTCGCTGATTTCCGATAAGTTGGAACGACCAGTCATGCCGATTATTCAGGACTACACTTCAACACGCCCTGAATTCGCTCTGCTCGATGCTCAGGAAAACAGGTTAACTGCGCAAAGAAGGGCTATCAACTCATCGGTGATGCCTCGTTTTGGAGCCTTTGCGCAAGGCTACTACGGCTACCCCGGCCTGGATATATTTAAAGACATGACCTCTACGGAATGGACCCTGAATGGCATCGTGGGCGTGCGCATGTTGTGGAATATGAGCGCATTCTACACCAAAAATAATAATCTTGAAAAAATAAGCATTGCTCAACAACAATTAGCCGTTCAGCGCGAAATATTACAATTCAATACCAGAATGCTGACCACACAGGACGATGGCGAGATTGCCCGACTTCGTAAGGCGGTTGAGAATGATGCCCGTATTGTGGAATTACGTCGCTCGGTACGCATGGCTGCGGAATCACAGCTTAAAAACGGCGTTATCGATGCCACGGATTTACTGCGTAAAATCACCGACGAAACAACAGCGGCACTCAATCGTAATATGCACGAGATAGAATTGCTACAAGCTATTTATAAATTGAAACACACATTAAACGAATAAGATATGAAACGAGTGGTTTATATCGCCGCAATAATACTTACCGTATCATCGTGCGGTAAAAAAGCGGAATTTGATGCGCAGGGCACTTTTGAGGCTATCGAAGTGGTGGTGTCATCGGAAGCTACAGGCCGCATTTTGAGTTTTGAAATTGAAGAGGGTATGCCCGTTAAAGCAGGCATGGAGCTGGGCTTGATCGATAGTTTGCAGCTCCATCTTCAGTATAAGCAGTTGTCGGCACAACTTTCGGCGCTATTGGACAGCCGTCCGGATATAAAGGCGCAAGTCGCAGCACTACGTGAGCAGATAGCCAAACAAAAAAGGGAGCTTAAGCGAGTGGGGAACATGCTCAAAGACGCTGCCGCCACGCAAAAACAATACGACGACATTCAAGCACAGATACGTATTCTCGAGAGTCAACTTTCGGCAACGCTCTCAAGCCTCGATAAAAGCACCGCTACCATCAACAACAATGCGCTAGCTCTCGAAGCACAGATGGCTGCTCTTGCCGACCGTATGGCAAAATGCCGGATAGCGTCGCCCGTTGATGGTACGGTACTGGTGAAGTATGCCCAAGCAGGTGAGTTGGCAACAATGGGTAGGCCCTTGATGAAAATTGCCGATCTCAACAACATTTATCTTCGTGCCTATTTCACATCCAATCAACTTGCCCACATAAAACTGGGCGACGAAGTTACAGTTACAGCCGACTTCGGAGGTGATGAACGTTACGATTATGCGGGTCGTATTACATGGATTTCGCCCGAAAGTGAGTTTACGCCAAAAACCATACAGACGAAAGATTCGCGGGCAAATCTGGTCTATGCCGTAAAAATTGCTGTAAAGAACGATGGCCGCCTTAAAATCGGACTATCGGGCAATGTGAAATTGTAGTATGTATGTTATCGAGGTAAGCGGTCTCTCAAAGAGTTTCGGAAAAGTCAAAGCTCTCGATTCGGTCTCGTTTTCGGTTAAGCGGGGCGAACTATTTGGTCTTATAGGTCCTGATGGCGCAGGCAAGACCACGCTTTTTCGTCTGCTTACTACATTGCTCAATCCCGATACAGGCACGGCATCGATCGATGGTTTAGACATTATAAAAGACTATCTTAAGATACGTTCGCGAGTGGGTTATATGCCCGGTCGATTTTCACTTTATCCGGACCTGACGGTGGAAGAAAATCTTATATTTTTTGCCTCACTCTTTGGCGTTAAGGTTGAAGATTCATACGACCTCGTTGCTCCGATCTATAAACAAATTGAACCTTTTCGTACACGCCAGGCGGGTAAACTATCGGGTGGCATGAAACAAAAACTCGCTCTCTCTTGTGCATTAATTCACCATCCGAGCGTGCTCTTTCTCGACGAACCGACAACAGGTATTGATGCCGTATCGCGTGGTGAACTTTGGGATATGTTACAAAAACTCAAAGAGAAAGGGATTACCATTCTGGTATCTACTCCTTATATGGACGAAGCTTCACTTTGTGACCGCATTGCACTATGTAACGAAGGACGTATTTTGGGAATAGACAGCCCGCAAGGAATTGTTGAAAAATTCAATTTGAAGCTTTATGCTATTCGTGCCGACAATATGTTTACTCTGCTCGAAGCAGCACGACAAGTTGAGGGTGTGGCAGAGTGTTACCCGTTTGGACAGACGCATCACCTTATTGCAGATGAGAAGTTTGATATACACTGCTTTACAGAGCAGTTGGAAGCCTTGAGTAATCTTACTATTAAACCTACGAAACCTGCTATTGAAGATGTATTTATAAAGCTGATGAAACAATGAGCAAAACAGTAATTTCAGTACGCAACCTTACCAAACGTTTTGGCAACTTCACTGCTGTAAACAATATCTCTTTTGATGTTTACCGGGGTGAGATTTTTGGTTTTCTCGGTGCCAACGGGGCGGGAAAAACTACCGCCATGCGTATGCTCTGCGGATTGAGCTATCCCACTTCGGGAAGCGGTACGGTTGCAGGTTTTGATATTACACGCGAAGGCGAGATGATCAAGCGCCATATCGGCTACATGAGTCAACGTTTTTCTCTTTACAATGACCTTACGGTTGGCGAAAATATCAAGCTTTTTGCAGCTATTTATGGACTCTCGAAACAGAATACCGGGAAGCGCACCGATGAACTACTTGACAGGCTTAATTTTTCGTCGGAGCGCAATACACTCGTTACCTGTCACCTTACACGAAATTTAGCAAAAAAATGGAAAAAGTAGGACAACAATATTCAAAAGACGATAAAACAGACCCAACGGGATTTTTAAGAAGAGCAAGACTACATCAGTCCAAGTTCAGAGCATTTGTTTTAAATCTTCCATACGATACTTACGGAAATTATTTAACAGAAAATGATGCAAAAGAAGGAAAAAACTTTTACGACGGATTTGGGATTTTCGATGCTGTAAAAAATTTCAGAAAATACAACAAACCGCTTTATGCAAATATGCTACGAAGTGAACATATACCTTTCAACTTATTAGCGCCCTTAAATCTTAACAAAAATTTCTTCAAAAACATATTCAACGATTTTTTAGGAAACAAGATATTATCCATTGATAAAATTATCATCGAATACGCCCCAAAACCCAAAGAAAAATACTTAAACGATGGCACTTCTTTTGACGCATACATCGAATACACACACATTGATAACTTTAAAGGTATAATAGGAATCGAAATAAAATATACCGAAAAGGAATATAGGCTTAAAGCAAATTCCAAACAGGAGAAAGACATAAACAACAAAGTATCAAAGTACTATTCGGTAACAGAGAAATGTAATATTTATAAATCGGAAGCAGTTACAGTTTTACCTACCGATAAATTTCGGCAGATTTGGAGAAATCAACTGCTTGGAGAAAGTATTTTACTTGTGGACGCTGACCAATTTAAACATTTTACATCGCTGACCATCTATCCAAAAGATAACAAACATTTTATCCATACGTGCCAAGACTACATCAATTTGCTGATTAATAACGACAACAAATTTTTGGCATTAACTTACGAGGATTTTCTAAATGCCTGCAATAAACATTGTCCTGATGACAACTACAAAGAGTGGATTGAATATTTGACTAAGAGATATATTGTGCAAGAAGAACAATAATTTAAAATCAAAAAAAATATGGCTCTCATTAATTGTTTTGAATGTGGAAAAGAAGTCAGCGATAAAGCATTGAGTTGTCCTCATTGCGGTGTTCCGTTTGAAAAAGTTTCAGTTGCTACCGAAAATATATCACAAATTTCCAGCAACTTGGAAGAATTAAAATTTCCTGATTTACCTGCTGATTTGAGTATTGGAAAACAAATAACAAATTGGTCGTTTGATTCAGCTTTTGATGGTTTTTTTGACGGAAGAGAAAATCTTATTTCGAAAATTCCAAGCGGAAAAGTCAACGTTTTGCTTCACACTCACGGACTTCAAATCGTAAGTGGTCTCAACTTTTATCCTATTCATAACGCTCAAATAATCAGTTTAAGAAAGACGACACAAGAAGAACTTACAAAAATGGATAAATCCGTAATTGGAAGAGCTGTTGTTGGTGGTTTAATATTGGGACCGTTGGGAGCAATTGTTGGTGGAATGTCGGGTATAGGCAGTAAAGAGAAGTTTATAAACAAACAGTATTTTGTCATCAACTTTTGGGATATAGAAACGAAATCAGCGCAAACAATTTTGATTGGCAGTACGGAAAATACTAAAATTGATGCTTTTATTCTTCGTCAGCAAAAAGAAGAAAATCAAAATATTTCCGAGAATAGAAAACCAGAAGAAAACAAAACACCAGCGTGGGCTATTATTTGTATAATCGTAATTGTCATAAGTATAATATTGATTATTGCGATATAAAGCGAGAACTTTGAGAACAGAAAAAGGCGAACAGGTAACATTGCGTTTGGCGTAATAGCGGGGCAATAACTAATTGTATAAGTTTTGCAATTTCTATCCGCAAATACCGTTTATTGTCCGCTTTTTTTTGTAATTTAGCGGAACAAAAACGGTATTTGCTCACAGCGTAACCGCGCGACAGAAAGTGATTTCTATTCCGCTACTACGCCAAGCGCCCACCCGTTGGC
>Ga0116159_1004573_pt1 | contig 11608 bp, 11 predicted proteins | sample AD_JPNAS1_MetaG_FD_89878 | JGI IMG/M metagenome (GOLD analysis project Ga0116159, IMG submission 89878) | Active sludge microbial communities of municipal wastewater-treating anaerobic digesters from Japan - AD_JPNAS1_MetaG | ecosystem: Engineered > Bioreactor > Anaerobic > Digestate | place...
ACATTGATCCGCAGAAACGAAGCGATGTAAAGCACCGATTCGCCGATCAGATTGACAAAGGTCTGGGGCTTGAGGAGGACAACATCGGTCCCCTTAATCTTGCCCCTGCCGATTACAGATTTCTTTTTCTTTATGCGGACATCAATATTCTCGTTATTCCCTATGATGTCTATGACCTTGAAACCAATGTTCTGCCTGTTATTCGCAAATTTCTCGCCAGGATTTCCAAAACCAACGATTAACTTCAATAATAATACCGCTCCCTGTAGTAATATAATCTCGGCCCCTCGGCCGGGTGCAGTAATAGAACAAGTCCGGAATTATTTCTTCTCTTTATCCTTGTCTTTATCCTTGGTCTCTTCGCCCTCGCCCGCCTTCTTGGCCTCTGCGCCTTCGCCTTCAACAGCGACGGCCTCTTCGGCTTTCTCTTCAACCGCGGTGACTTTCGGCACGTGGACGGATGCGATCGAAGCATCGGGATTTCCCAGGAGTTTAACGCCCTCGGCCACGACAACGTCCTTTACATGTATGGAGTCCCCGATCTCCATGCTTGTTACATCGATTTCGAACTTCTCCGGAAGGGCCTGCGGCAGACACTCGACCTCAATTTCCCGGAGGTCCACCTCGAGGATGCCACCCAGTTTGACGCCCTTGGCGGTCCCTGTGAATACTATCGGCACATGGGTGTGTATTTTTTCACCCTTGGTGACCTTGAAAAGATCAACGTGGAGGATCTCGCCGGATATCGGATCCGCAAGGTAATCCTTGACATAGGCCATCTTCTCGGTATCGTCTTTCTTCACCGTGCTTTGTATGTCGAATATGACGCTCTCGGATATCCTCCCCTTGAAAAGCTTGAAGAATTCCTTTCGTGGTATCTGTATGTTTTCAGACTCGCCGTGAGAGTAGATGACCGCGGGGATGAACCCGTTTCTCCGCGCCCTGCGGCTCGCATTTTTACCGAAATCGGTTCTCGGTTCTACGGTTAAACTTTTTGCTTCCATTGTTTTCCTCTTTTAATTACTGTATATTGATCTGTCTTGTTTTCTATACGAACAGGGAGCTTACCGATTCCCCGTTATGGATCCTTCGAATAGCCTCGCCGAACAGGGGTGCTATCGACAGGATCTTCATCCCCTTCATTTCCCGCTCCGCCCGGTACGGTATCGTGTTGGTGAAAATGATCTCCTTGAACCCCGCCGATTCCATCTTGTCGATGGCGTCGCCGGAAAGCACCGGGTGCGTGAACAGGCAGTAGACGTCATTCGCTCCCTGCTCGCGGAGCGCCCCGGCGGCCTTTGAAATCGACCCGCCGGTATCCACCATGTCATCCACCAGGATGCAGTTCTTGCCCTTGACGTCGCCGATGACGTACTGCACCTCGGCCACGTTCGGCTCAGGCCGCCGCTTGTCGATGATGGCCAGTCCCGCGTATATGTTCTTCGCGTAGGACCGGGCCCGTTCGGCCCCGCCGGAATCCGGGGAGACCATGACCGCGTCCTTTATGTGCAGCTGCTTGATATACTCGATGGCAGCGGGCTTGGAGTAGAGGTTGTCCACCGGTATGTCAAAAAAGCCCTGTATCTGCTCGGCGTGCAGCTCCATGGTGAGGACCCTGTCGGCGCCGGTGGCCTGGATGATATTGGCCATGACCTTTGACGATATCGGGACCCGGGGCTCAACCTTCCGGTCCTGCCGGGCATAGCCGAAATAGGGTATGACCGCCGTGATCCTTCCCGCCGACGCCCGGAGCGCCGCGTCAATCATGAGCAGCAGCTCGATTATGTGGTCGTTGGTGGGGCTGCAGGTTGACTGCAGGATGAAAACGTCATGCCCCCGGACATTCTCTTTTATCTTTACCGATATCTCGCCGTCCTTGAAGCGCTTTAATTCCACCTTGGACAGCTCGATATTGAGATAGCCTGCTATTTCCTGCGCCAGGTCCGGATTAGACGATCCGGAAAACAATTTAAGCAAACTGTCGCCCATACTGGTTTATCCTCTCGACCTTGATCTGCAGTATTCTTCCAGACGCCGGAGCTCCTCGGGGGTGTTGATCCCGCTACCCTCGATGGGGTCTGTCATGAGCAGTGTCTTTACCGTGTAACCGGATTTCCTGATATATTGCAGCGCATCGGGCAGATAGTACTCGCCCTGAGCGTTATTGGTGTCGACGCGCTTCAGTCCCTCGAAGAGGAACCGGCTGTCGAATACATAGGTCCCTGAATTCACTTCCCGGATCTTCTTCACCTCGGGGTCCGCGTCCTTTTCTTCAACGATCCGCTCAAACCGGCCCGCGGCGTCCTTGACCACCCTGCCGTACCCGCGGGGATCATCCAGCATCATGGTCAGCACCACGGCTTTCACGCTTTCCTCATCAGTCTCCTGGAGGAGGGACCGGAAGGTTTCCGGCCGGATAAGGGGAACGTCGCCGCAGGCTATGATGACCCTGCCGTTGAAACCCGACAGGGCCTCCTCCGCCTGCATGACCGCGTGGCCGGTGCCCAGCTGCTCGCGCTGCCATACCGGCACCGCGCGGCCGCCTATCGCGTCGATGACCAGTTCGCCCCGGTATCCCACAATGACGAAAATATCGGAAATGCCCGCCTTCTCGATATTGTCGAGGACATGGGCGATCAACGGCCTGCCGAGGAATGGCTGGAGCACCTTGGGCAGGTCGGACTTCATCCGTACGCCCTTTCCGCCCGCCAGCACGATTGAAGATATGTCGCTGATACGTGAACTCCCTGCGTCAGATATCTGAGGTGCCAGGATTCGAACCTGGGGTCACGGGACCAAAACCCGATGCCTTACCGCTTGGCCACACCTCAATATGTATGTGATATACATAATGAATGCCTCAAGGACATCACTCATTGAAGCATTGATTATGCATACCGGAAACGCATTATTGGACGAACTGCGTCAGGAGCACCTCCCTGCAGGCTCCTGCCAGCTTTGACCGGGCCCGCTCAGCCGATTCCTTCTGCTGAAAAAGACCTATCACGCTCGACCCTGATCCGGTCATGATGGCGAAAGCCGCCCCCGATCCGTACAGCTCTTCTTTTATATGGCGGATCCGGGGATACCGCCTGAACACCGGCGTTTCGAAATCATTCACCGCCGCCTCTTTCAGTTCCTCCAGGGACCCCTTCGACAGGGCGCCTGCAAGCCGCCGGATGGTCCTGCCCGCCGCCGCTTCCCGCCCGGCATCAGCTCCGGTGTCCCTGTTCAGGGAGCGGTACGCCGCGCCGGTATCGACATGGATCGCGTCATTGATGATCAGCACCCATGGCGGCAGTTTCCCCGGCACCGGCGTTATCAGCTCGCCGATGCCGCGCCCGATGGCGAAACCGCCATGAAGGCAGTACGGTACATCAGCGCCGATTTTCGATCCCAGGTCCGCCAGTTCGTCTTCCCTGAATCTGCCGAACCGTCCGTTGAGGAGCTTTAAGGCCGCCGCAGCGTCGCTGCTGCCGCCGCCAAGGCCGGCCCCGGCCGGAATGTTCTTTTCAACGGAGAAGACCGCCCTCCCGTTCATGCCGGCCCTTTCATAATAGAGCGTCGCCGCCCGGGCAATCAGGTTCTCGTGGGCCGGGATCGAATCGGTCAGGCTGCCGTAAAGGCCGCCGCCGTTCTTCACGGCGATGGCAATATCGATTCCGCCGGTTATTTCTCTCGCGCTACTTTCTTCGAGTTTTAAAAGATCATACAGCGCAACACTTGCCATGAGGCTTAAAATATTGTGGTACCCGTCATCCCGTCGATTCAGTACTTCAAGATGGAGATTTACCTTGGCGTGTGCTCTGATTGAATCGGTCAATACTGCCTGTACTCGTCCTTTTGGAGAGGCAAAATTATTATGTTGGACTTTTTTTGTCAAGAATTAATTATTTTTTGAATAACTTATTGACAGGGTGGTCAGGGATAAATTTTTTGGATATTTTACGGTTTTTTTTCACAAAAACTACTTATTGATGCGGCACCATGAACCCATTGCGTAACAAACGGCTGATAATATTCGATTGCGACGGAGTCCTGATAGATTCCCATGACGCGAACCTGAATTTTTTCAACAGCTGCCTCCTGCAGGGAGGACATCCCCCCCTCAGGGAAGAAGACCGGGAAAAGGTCGTATTCATGTCAACGCGCCAGCTGATGTTCGAACTCTTCCCGGACACTGCCGAAGCCGAACGGCTCTTCCGCATCAGCCAGGAAACCGATTACACTCCCTTTTTAAAGGATGTCCATCCCCTCTTCGACTTTGCCGGTGTCTTTGATGCCCTGCGGAGCCGTTTCCATCTCGCCATGGCGACCAACCGCGGCAGGTCCCTGGACAGGCTCTTCAATTATTTCAAACTCGACACCTGGTTTGAGTTCCGCATCTCCACCGTTGACGCCGAGCCAAAACCTCACCCTGAAATGCTCATCAAGTGCGTTGACTTCTTCGGTGTGCAAAACACTGAAGCCGTCTACCTGGGCGATACACCCTCGGACCGGGACGCGGCCCTCAATGCCGGCGTGGATTACCTGTGGGTGGGAGGCGAGAACATTCCCGGTATACAATCCGTTGAAGAACTGCTTCAATTTATTTAGCCCATACCCCGCCCCGGCATATTCCAAGCGTCCTGGCGGCAAACACCAGAACTCATATCCCCGGCGCGAATCAAAAACAGGCGCGGACCCTGTCAGTGCGCCGCCTGCATGCCCCGGGAACAACCGGCCGGGGCACAGATCCCGGTTCAAGCACGGGATCGAGGCATATTTTATAGTTGACTTTTATTGATCGGTCAAAGCATTTTCCAAAAGTTCGATTTTTTCACAAGTGACATTATCTCGATGCTTTTTAACTCATTTGAATACATTTTTCTGTTCCTGCCGGTAACGCTGGCAATCTTCTTTGTGCTTAACCACCGGGGCCTGTCCGCCACGGCGCGGGTATGGCTATTACTATGCGGGTTGTTTTATTACAGCTACTGGAACATATTCTATCTCCCTCTCCTGGTGACTTCAATACTGGTCAACTTCGGAATTGGACGCGCGCTGAGCGGCGCAGGAGGCATGCTGAAGAAGGTACCCCGGATGGCGGTCCTCTGGTGCGGCATACTGTTCAACGTGGGGCTTCTCGGCTATTTTAAATACACAAATTTTTTCATCGGTGCCGTCAATTCAGCCTTTGACGCGCACATCGGCCTTCTCAGGATAGCCCTGCCCCTGGGCATCAGCTATTTCACCTTCATCCAGATATCATTCCTGACCGCCGTATACCGGGGGGTAACCCGGGAAAACAATATGCTGAATTACGGGCTGTACGTTTCCTTTTTCCCCCAGCTTCTCTCCGGGCCGATAGTATACCACGGGGAAATGATGCCCCAGTTCACCGATCCGAACCGGCGCAGGGTCAATTACGACAACATCATGAAAGGAGTCCTGATGTTTTCCATCGGCCTTTTTAAGAAAACGGTTATCGCGGACAACCTGGCGGCATGGGCGGTGCAGGGTTTCGACCAGGCGCAAACGCTGAATTTTTTCGAGGCGTGGTTCACGTCCCTCTCCTACACGTTCCAGCTCTACAATGACTTCAGCGGATACATCGACATGGCAAACGGCGTGGCCCTGATGCTGAACATAACTCTTCCGATAAACTTCAACTCCCCCTACAAGGCGACCAGCATCCAGGATTACTGGCGCCGCTTCCATATCACCCTCATCCGTTTTCTGAGGGACCACGTGTACATACCGCTGGGGGGGAGCAAGAAGGGAAATATGCGGCTTTATCTCAACATCACCACCATTTTCATCGTGGCGGGGATATGGCACGGGACGCTTATTTCCTACATCGCCTGGGCTCTGATGAGCAGCGGCGCCATGATCGTGCACCGCATATGGAACAAATCAGGGCGGCGGATGAACAGGTATCTTGCGTGGTTTGTAACCTTCAATTTCATCAACGTCGCCAACCTGGTCTTCAGGGCGAACAGCCTGCGGGACGCCTGGAAGGTCCTCAGGGGAATGCTGGGGATGAACGGCGTCATGCTCTCGGAAAAACTGGACGGTCTCACATTCCTGAAGGCCGGCGGCGTCACCTTCGGCAAATGGCTGAACAATATCGGCGGAGACAAGTACTATCTCATATACTTTATCATTGGGGCGGCGCTGATCGCCTTCCTCTGCAGGAACGCCCGGGAGCTGTCGGAAGAGATGAAGCCGAACATCAGGTGGGCCCTGTTCACAGGGCTGGTGCTGGGCGTTGGGCTGATACACATGACCCAGGTCAGGGTGTTCCTCTATTTCAATTATTGACAACGCGTTACGGAAATGGACAAGAAATACTGGCTGATAACAACGGGACTCATCGCACTCATCCTGCCCGCCATCATCATGGGTTTCAACTATTTCATGGACCCCCTCTGGTGCTTCAACATCTCGCACAGGTACAACCAGGTCCAGGTTGAAATCAACGAACGCAAGCAGAAAACCAACTACATCACGTACCGCGATTTCAGCTACCGTGGACTGCTGACCGGGTCGAGCCGGAGCGCATTCATCTCGCAACATGCATTCAAGGGCCTTTCCGTGTACAACTATTCTGTGAACGGCTTCAGGATGGACGAATTCTCGCCCTATACCAACTACGCAAAAAAGCGTAACGGCCGGGACTTCGAGTATATTTTCCTGGGCCTGGACTTCGAAAACGCGACCAGGTACACTCTTGACGATTCGATGCGTACCGCAACAACGCAGAATTTCACGGAGACAAACTCCCTATTCTACCGGGTGAAAACGCTGCTCAGCATCGACACGGCACGGTATTCATGGCAAAACCTGAAAAACTACCGGCACGGATACTGGCGCTACTATGACCGCAACAACGTCGAGCACATCCGGAAGCACACGCGGGAAGAGCAGATCGGGATATTCACCCAGCACATGACCGATTACGCGGACCCAAAGAAATCCCGGTACATCAACTTCGTGTACAATGAGAATTACAAACAGTATCTGGAACAGTATAAAAAGGAGAACCACCGGAGCAGGATAGTCGTATTCCTGACGCCGGCCGCCCTTCCGGTGCTTGAAATGATAGTCGTCTACGGCCTTCTGGACGATTATCTCCGCTGGATATCCGATGCGGTAGACGTGTTCGGCGAAGTGTATCTCTTCATGTACCCGAACCGGATCAACAACGACTACCTGGTCAACTACTTCGATCCGAGCCATGCCAATCCCCAGATCGGCGACATGATCGTGGATGCCATATATAACAGACCGATAACCGGTGATTCCGATTTCGGCATGCTGATAACAGCGTCGAATTTCAGGCAAAAACGGCCGGTCCTTGAACAGCTCATGAAAAACGCTCACGATCCACGTTTTCAATATCTCATGAAAAAATAGGGCGGACCCGCCATGGATACGTGAAGGATTTACTTCTCAATATATGCATGCCGGGGAGAAACATACCTGATCCGGCTGCCGCGAAGCATGCTCCAAAAAGCGCATTCCTGTATCCACACAAGAAGACCATCCTCCCTATCAGCAAAACCGGCCCCGCAAAAAACTGACCCGTCAGAATTATTCCATCCCGGGTAATAAATTAATATTGATTTTTATCGCATCTTTTTTAGCATCAGTTCGTGATTAAACAGATATACATAAAACAGATTCAATGGAGGATTATAATGAAAAAACATGTCCGGGCCCTGTTCCTATGCCTTCTGGCCGTGGCCTTAACAACCGGCTGCGACACGAGTTACGACAAACAGGACGACACGATGACGCCCCTTCTTGCCCTGGGGTTAGGCTGCATGGCCACCAGCCCCATCACCATGAAATCAACCACCTACGACATGGGAAACAACATCATCAGCGCTTCCGAGCAGGTGATAGCCAACATGTCGGTGCAGAGTTCTCAACCTAACATGAAATCCATGTACGAAATATACGCCGGCGTAGAGCTGGAAGTGGACCTTCTGGGAATCATAAGCCACCTGGACAATCCGATGCCCTACGTGAAGCAGAACCCCCTGCTGACGCAGTTCTGGGCCCTGAATAAAATGTCATCCTCTGTCAATGCCGGAGCCGACGGCATCTGGATGAATTCCGACGACACCATTGACCCCCTTTACGGCTATTTTGAAACGGCCAGGATCGAAGACCGTTACCGCCAGATCGTGTACAGCGATTTCGGCGTTACGCCGAGTATTAGGATAGACTTTATAGTGGAGAACAACAGAAAGACCAAGACCTATCATTACACCGCCGGCGATGACAGTGAATTCGGCACCGAAGACGATGTCCTGACAAAAACCGTGGTGTACCGGTACAACAGCGCGGGCAAGATGGAGCGGGCCGTCAATTATTCCGATGATGAAACAACCTTCGTGAGCTCTTACGTGTTCACCTATGACGACCGGGGCAGGATATCCGCGATGACGAGCTACAGCGATGTCAACGAGACGAAGAGGCTGGTCTGGGGATCCTATTCCACCTGCAGCTGGGACGACTCCGGGCGACTCCGGTCCTTGACATCACGCTCGGATTGAGGATCCCGGGTCTTTTCGGGAGCTTCAACATGAGCCTGATCAGATTCCATTACGAATTCAACGAGGACGGCACCATTCATAAAATGACGCAGTACGAGCCGATGAGCACTTCAAATATCGACACCTGCTATGTGTACGTGTATTCCGAGGACAGCATGCTCGGCATGGGCTTCATGAATGACGAGTCATTGAATTATTCCGACGATGAGACCACCCAGGTTTCCCGCACGGTTAACGAGCTCATGCTGTTCTAGGGCAGCCACACAGGCAACGGCTTCCTGCCAGATGAACTGCGAAAGCGCCGCCCACGACGGCGCTTTCGTGCCCTGCCTCACCCGTCATGAACCGCCGCCGGTCCCTGCCGGGCCCTGAGCCTGATCAAGGTATTTTTCCAGGAATTTTCGCGTTGCCCAGCGGAGGAAGACGAAGGTATACCGGGCGCCGGCGAGGTACATGCCCGCCAGGAACACCAGGTGGGAAGTCCCGTATATCGCCGGCCCCCCCAGGATGACAATGAGGGGCTGGTTGAAATAGATGGAGAGCACTCCGAACAGGGCCACCGCGGGCCATCCGATGACGTAACTGAAGGCCATCAGAAAAATGCCGAGGAGAATCCTCGCCGACGGTTTTTCCCTGAAGGGGCTCAGGTCGGCCTTCTCCTCCAGCGCTTTCCGCGCGAATTCAGTGCGGGCCGCGCCGCGGGCAATGATGGTAAAAACGTTCAACCGGCTATCTCCACACCAGGGTATGCGCCGCTTTCGCAGCGCAACGTCCGCATACTCATGGTCCCCATGGCGCCGATAATGGCAACAAAAAAACCTTGACAAAAACCTTGGACGCCGCCAAAGGATTAAATCTGTTTTTTAACATCAATTCCAATCCGGACAATTTCCATGAACAGGGGCAGGGGCGAAATAATCATTAATGAGCGGGGGCTTACCCTGGGTGAGATCGTGGACGTGGCCAGGGGAAGGCGCGGAGTGACAATCAGCCCCGATCCCGGATTTGCCGCGAAAATCAGGCGGTCACAGGACGTGCTCATGGCCGCCCTCGAAAAGGGGACCCCGGTCTACGGCGTCAACACCGGGTACGGAAAATCATGCGGCAAGCGCATGGCCATGGAAGTGTCGACCAGGAACGGCTCCAACCTCATCAGGTTCCATGGCTGCGGCACCGGGGCGGCCGTCGGGATCCAGGAAGTGCGCGCCGCCATGCTGACGCGCATCCTCTGCTTTTCCCGGGGATACTCCGGGGCCTCTATGGAACTGATACGTCAGCTGGCCGAATTCCTCAACCGCGGTATCACCCCGGTGGTGCCCTGCGAAGGATCGGTGGGCGCGTCGGGGGACCTGACGCCGCTGTCATACATCGCCGCGGCCCTGATGGGCGAGGGCGAGGTCTTTTACCGGGACGGCCGGGTGCCGGCCGCCGAGGCCCTGCGGGAGGAAGGACTCGCGCCCTACACCTTCGCCCCCAAGGAGCCCCTGGCCATGATGAACGGCACGTCGATCATGACGGGTATAGCGGCCCTGGTCATGGACCGGACGCGCAGGCTGCTGGACGCGTCGATATGCGCCACGGCGCTCTCCATACACGCCCTCATGGGAAACGCCCATCATTACGACCCGGTCATTTCCCGGGCAAAGCCGCATCCCGGCCAGGATCAGGTCGCGCGGAAAATTTCGGACCTGCTGCAATCCAGCGAAGAACCTGAAAAGCTGGCGGCCGCAACGCTGGAGTCCCTCCAGGACCCCTACTCCCTCCGCTGCTCTCCGCAGATACTGGGCGTGGTCTTCGACGCCCTCGATTGGATGACCCCATGGGTCGAGATCGAGGCGAACAGCGCCAATGACAACCCGCTCTTCGATCCCGACGCCGGGACCGTGCTCATGGGCGGTAATTTTTACGGCGGGCATATCGTCTTTGCCATGGATTCGCTGAAAGCCGCCATCGCATCCGCGGCCGACATGTCGGACCGCCAGGTCGCCCTCATGGTGGACCCCCATGTCAACCGGGGCCTTCCCGCAGACCTGGTACGGGCACCGGGCGACGACGCCAGGTACAACCATGGATTCAAGGCCATGTCGATAGCCTCTTCGGCGCTCACCGCCGAGGCCCTGAAGGCCACCATGCCGGCGGCGTCCTTCTCACGGTCGACGGAATCGCACAACCAGGACAAGGTCAGCATGGGGACCATCGGCGCCCGCGACGCGGCCCGCGTATGCGAGCTGACGGAACGGGTCACCGCCATCCACCTGCTTGCCGCCGCCCAGGCCTGCGAGATCCGCGGGAACATCGGGACCCGGCCGCGGCTGGCCGCGCTGCTGGAAAAGATCCGCTCCGTGGCCGGCCCGGTAATAACGGACCGCCCCATGGACAGGGATATAGCGGCAGTAGCCGGCGCCATGTCCGACGGCGGCCTTTTCAACCTGGACACGCCATAATCCATGCGCAGATACCGGCCCTGCTCCCTTGCGCCGAAATCTTCAGCGTCAGGAACGAGAAACCAATGGACTTTACCATACATTCAATAGGAACGGTCATTAACGGCAGAAATGACGTTTCAGATGACTTCTGGGGAGGCCTGGTCTCCGAGATCAGGCTGGCCCCCCCCTTCGAAGAGGACGCCCTGTCGGGAATTGAGGCGTTTTCACACCTTGAGATCATGTACGTTTTCCATGAAGCGGTCAACGGGCATCCCCTGACCCGATCGGCCCGCCCCCGGGAAAACCCCCGGTGGCCGGAGACCGGCATCTTCGCGCAGAGGAAAAAAAACAGGCCCAATTTCATCGGCACCGCCATGGCGGCCCTCGTAAGAAAGGAAGGGACCAGCATATTCGTCAGGGACCTCGACGCCATTAACGGAACGCCGGTCATTGACATCAAGCCGGTCATGAAGGGGTTCCTGCCCCGGGGCGCGGTGACGCAGCCGGCCTGGGCCGACGAGGTGATGCAGGATTACTGGAAACACCGGGGCCAGAGCAAAGCAGTCCCCATCATACTGGACGAACTTATGCGCGCCGTCGGCGATCATTGCGATTTCGCCCATTATTACCTGGACC
>Ga0116159_1004581_pt1 | contig 11598 bp, 10 predicted proteins | sample AD_JPNAS1_MetaG_FD_89878 | JGI IMG/M metagenome (GOLD analysis project Ga0116159, IMG submission 89878) | Active sludge microbial communities of municipal wastewater-treating anaerobic digesters from Japan - AD_JPNAS1_MetaG | ecosystem: Engineered > Bioreactor > Anaerobic > Digestate | place...
CGCGACGTCGCGGTCGAGCGAGATCTGATGCGCCAGGAAGACGGCGCCCATGCCGCCGGCCCCGAGCATTTTTTCGATGCGGTAGCCGTCGATGGTGCGTCCGACCAGATGCTGCATGTCCCTTGCGACGCCGGCCGTGGAGCTCTTCGGGGGGCCGCTGGGGCGGGGGCGCGCGGCGCTCGAGCGGGGGGGCGTGGCCGGCGGGTTGCGGCTGGGCGGGGCTTGCGGAGCGGGCCGCGCGCCGGCCGGGGTCGGGGTCGCCACGGTGCGTCCGTCGCTGGGGCCATCTGGCCGGCGGGGGTCGGCTCGGCCATCGTGCGGCCGTCGTGCGCGGGGGGCGAGGGCGCGGGCCGCGCCGGCGAAGGGGTCGCGGGCGGCCGGGAGCCGGGGATCGAGCCAAAGTCCGATTGCGGGATCGTCGCGCCCCCCCCCGCGGCGGCGGCGGGCGCGGCCTGGCGTGGCGGCGCGGCGGCGGCGGAGGCTGCGGCGGAGGCGCCCGCGCGGAGAACCGGCGCCAGCTCCAGGCACTCGGGGCACATCACCTGGGTCGCGCGTTCGGGCGGCACGTCGTCCCAGACGTGTTGGCAGTGGGGGCAGCTCAGTTGCACCGGTTGGGACCTCCCTCAGCTTGCGATGCAGCGCCGGCCGATGGCGTGGATTGGCGGCGCTCAGGGCTCCAGATTTCGCGGGCGGGTTCCCTGGAAGGCTGTTCTCGTGCCTATCAATGTAGGCCGGAATCGCCGCCGCGTCAAAATGGAACGTCCCGGCCGGGACGCGCGCAGGACGCCCGGGGCGGGCGGTCGGGGGGTGAATCTCTCGTTGCGGGGGCCAGGGGGCTAACCTAGAGTGGAGACAAAGCGCGGCGGCGCGTGTATTCCGCGAGCCAGCAGCCGACGACTCCGCGAGGGCCGACGCCGGAGCACGCCGGAGCACCCGGGGATCAACGCCGGACCGCCCCGCGCGACGCAACCACCGCAGGGGGAAGCCCGCCATGCACGCGCCCGAACCGACCGGCGCCACGTTTCACGGCACGACGATCGTGGCCGTCCGCAAGGACGGCAAGACCTGCGTGGGGGGCGACGGCCAGGTGACGTTCAACCACCAGATTTTGAAGGCGGGGGCGCGCAAGGTCCGCCGGCTGCACGGAGGCCAGGTGCTGGTGGGTTTTGCCGGCGCGACGGCCGACGCGATGACGCTGTTCGAGAAACTCGAGGCCAAACTGCAGGAGCACGGCGGCAACCTGCAGCGCGCGGCGGTGGAGCTGGCCAAGGAGTGGCGCACCGACCGATACCTGCGGCGGCTGGAGGCGATGCTGATCGCGGCGGACCAGACGAGTCTGTTTCTGATCTCGGGCAACGGCGACGTGCTGGAACCCGATTCGAGCGTGATCGCGATCGGGTCGGGCGGAGGGTATGCGCTGGCGGCGGCGCGCGCGCTGATGGACCGGGCGGAGCTGGATGCCGAGGCGATCGTCCGGCGCGCGATGGAGATCGCCGCCGAGCTGTGCATCTACACCAACGACCGCATCGTCGTTGAAACGCTTTGAGCCGGGCCGCTTCGCTGCCGATGACGCCCCCCGCTCCCGACCGATGCCTGATCAAGATCTGCGGCGTGACGCGGCCGGAGGACGGGCTGTTCGCGCTGGAGTCGGGCGCGGACTGGCTCGGATTCATCCGCTGGCCGAAGTCGGCGCGGTACCGACCGGCGGAGGACTGCGCGGCGGCGCTCGCCGCCATCCGGCGGGCCGCCCCGCGGCCGTTTCAGGCCGTCGGCGTCTATGTGAACGCGGACCCGGCGGTGATTGCCGAGGAAGATGCGGCGATCGGTTTCGACCGGTATCAGCTTCACGGGGAGGAAACGCCGGAGTATGCCCGGGCGCTGGCGCGTCCGGTGATCAAGGTGCTGCGGATCCGCGATGCCGCGTCGCTGGCCGAAGCCGAACGCTACGCCGGGCTGGACCTGCTGACCGACACATGGGATCCGGCCCTCCCGGGGGGGACGGGCCGCGGCTACGATTACACGCTGCTGGCGCGGCTGGTTGCGCGCCGGCGGGTGATCGTGTCGGGGGGACTGACGCCGGCGAATGTGGGCGAAGTGGTGCGCGCGGTCGGTCCGTGGGGGGTGGATGTGGCCAGCGGGGTGGAGTCGGCGCCCGGGATCAAGGAGCGGGCGAAAGTGCTGGCGTTCATTTCGGCCGTACGCGACGCTGAAGGGCAATCCGCCCCGTGCTAAGGAGACTTCGCCGCCATGTTGACGCGCCTTCCCGCCCTGCTGATCCCGTTGATTTTCGCGCTGGCACTGCCCGCCGCGGCGCAGCAGGCGCCCCGGCCGGTGATCCCCACCGAGGGTCTGCCGCAGGCCGGGCAGCAGGCGCCGGCGGTGCGGACGCGTGCGCCGGGCAACGCCAATGCGCCGGCGGCGACCGCGACGCCCGCCCCGGCGGCCACCGCCGCACCGGCCGCGGCCGCCGCGGCACAACAGGCCGTCGTGCCGCCAACCACGGCCGAGCTGGACAAGATCGTCATCACGCGCGTCAAGTCCTACCGTAAGAACGGGGCGGAGGGGGCGCGCGCCGAGGCGGTCAGCCCGACCGGCTCGGGCCGGCTGTTCCGATCGCCGGGCGATCCCGGCATGGAGGTGCAGTTCCGGCTGCTGCCGCCGCAGGGGTGGTCGATCGTGAGCGTGGACGATGCGCAGCTTGTGCGAGCGCTGGACCAGGCGGGCAATCCGCTGACGGTGACGCCGAACCCGAAACCGGCGGCCAACGCGACGGAATCGCGGTTCAACATGGTCAGCCCGGCGCAGGAATTGAGCGAGCGGCCGATCGTTTCGCTGCGCGCGCAGGAGCCGGCCCGGAGCGAGGAACTCCTGCAACAGATCGTCGCGACGTTCCAGATCACGCTGGGGCAGACCGTCCGGCAGCAATACAAGAACCTGCGGGCCTACACCGGCAAGCAGTTGCCGAATCTCCCGGTGCCGGGCTTGACGTTGATTGTGGAAGAGATGACGAACGAGGAAGTCGTTCTGCGCGCGCTGGGAAAGGTCGATCATCTCGGCAGCCTGCAGTTGGTCGGCGCCAACGGCGGGGAAGTGGTGCCCTACGCCCAGGAAGAAGTGAGCAACATCAACGAGAACGCCGGACAGATCCAGCGCACGTGGCGTCTGTCGTTCGCCGGCCTGCCGGAGATGGTGCACCTGAACATGACGGCGTATCCGGTGATGACGACGCAGACGGTGCAATTTGAGCAGGCGTATGTGCCGCTGCCGTGAGCCAACAAGGCATTGGAGAGGCGAGGACGAGGGACGGAATTTGGAGTAAGTGACAGGGCAGGGGATATTGAGGGGATGATCGTACGCTCGCTAGCCGGGGCCCGGCCGTTCACGACGAAGGATGGCTCGACGATCCGCAGTCTGCTGGATCGGTCCAATGCGCCGGTGATGAACCAGTCGCTGGCCGAGGCGACGCTGCCGCCGAGCGGCGCCACCGAGCCGCACTATCATCAAGATTCCGAGGAATTCTATTACGTCGTGCAGGGCGAAGGCCGGATGCGCATCGGCGAGGAGGAACGCGCCGTGACGGTCGGCGACGCGATTCTGATCCCGCCGGGGGCGGTCCACACGCTGCGCAACACGGGGACCGGAGAGTTGAAGATCCTGTGCTGCTGCGCGCCGCCCTATGCCCATGAGGACACGTATTTTCCCTGAAGCGCCCGGCGGCGCGGGGGCGGCGCCACCGGGCCGGGTCAGGTTCAGGGGGTGGCCGTGCTGGCCGCCCGCTCGCTGATTTCCTTGAGCATTTCGAAGCGATTGAGGGCGTTGAGATACGCGTGGGCCGAGGCCACGATCACGTCGGTCGCGACGCCGGTGCCGCGCACCTCGTCGCCGTCGATGTTCATCTTGACCATCACGCGGCCGAGGGCGTCCTTCCCCTCGGTCACCGATTCAATGCCGTATTCCAGCAACTTGATCGTGTGGGGGGTGAGCTGGTCGAGCGCGCGATAGAGGGCGTCGACCTGGCCGTCGCCCTCGGTGCAGAGGGCTTCGTGTTGCTCGCCGGCGTCGCCGACGGCGATCGCGACGCGGACGCGCGGCCCGCCGCGCATGGAGGTGCTCGCCTCCAGATCGACCAGACGGTAGATCGCGCGCTGGAGCGAGACCTGGTCCTCGACGATTGCAAGGAGATCCTCGTCGTAGACGGTCTTCTTCTGATCGCAGAGTTTCTTGAAGCGCTCGTAGGCGGCGGTGATGTCCTCGGGGGAGAGGCCCTTGATGCCGAGCTGTTCCAGCCGGGCGGCAAGCGCGGCGCGCCCCGAGTGCTTGCCCATGACCATCCCTTCGCCGAGCCAGCCGACATCGGCGGGGTGCATGATCTCGTAGGTCGTCCGCTCCTTGATGACGCCGTCCTGATGGATGCCGGCTTCGTGGGCGAAGGCGTTGGCGCCGACGATGGCCTTGTTGGGCTGGACGCGGACGCCGGTGATCCGGCTGAGCAGGCGCGAGGTGCGGTAGATTTCCTCGGTGCGGATGCCGGTCTCGAGGCCCCAGTAGTCCTTGCGGACATGGAGCATCATCACCGCTTCCTCGAGGGAAGTGTTGCCGGCCCGCTCGCCGATGCCATTGATCGTGCACTCGATCTGGCGCGCGCCGTTGCGCACGCCGGCCAGCGAATTGGCGACGGCGTGCCCGAGGTCGTTGTGGCAGTGGACCGAGATGATGCAGTTTTCGATGCCCGGGGTGTGTTCGCGAACGTAGCGAATGCACTGGCCGAACTGTTCGGGGACGGTGTAGCCAACGGTGTCGGGGACGTTGAGGGTCGTGGCGCCGGCCTCGATGGCGGCGGTCAGGACGGCCACGATGTAGTCCCAGTCGGTGCGGCCGGCGTCCTCGCAACTGAATTCGACATCGTCGGTGAACGAGCGCGCGAGTTTGACGGCGTTGAAGGCGGTCTCGATCACCTGCTCACGGCTCATCCGGAGCTTCTTTTCGACGTGGATGTTGCTGGTGGCGATGAAGGTGTGGATGCGCTTGCGGGCGGCGGGGGCGAGCGCCTCGCCGGCGCGGAGGATGTCCTTTTCGACGGCGCGGGCCAGGGCGCAGATGACCGGGCCGTGAACCTGGCCTGCGATTGCGTGGACGGCCTCGAAATCGCCGGGCGAGGTGATGGGGAATCCGGCCTCGATCACGTCGACGCCGAGGCGGGCCAACTGGTGCGCCAGCTCCAGCTTCTCCTGCAAGTTCATGCTGAAGCCGGGCGATTGCTCGCCGTCGCGCAACGTCGTGTCGAAAATGACGACGCGCTGAGGTGCGGGTTGCTGAGTCATGGTCCTGTCCTTTGGATTCAAAACCGATCGCGGGAACCTGGAGCCCGGACCCCGCCGCGGCGGGTCGGGCGCGAACAGCAAGGGTGATGGGGCTTAGCGTGATTGCGCCGCGAGGCGCAGTCGCAGGGAGATCGCAAAGGCGCAGGCCAGCGCTTCGAAGTGCGGGGTGGAGATGGAGATGGTGACGGTCATGTTGGGGGGCGGGAACGGGGCCGAAGATTGTGCGACGCGCCGATCCCTTCCTTTCTCAACCCGCCGCCGGCGACTTGGCCAGCCAGCGGGCACGGACGTAGACATTTGAGCTGCCCGAACCATTGTCGTAGATCAGACCGACGGCTGAATACTCGGGCAGGATACTCAGCACGGGCTGTTCGGGCTCCAGCGTCACGTCGGTCAGGAACTCCGCTTCATTGACCCGGACGGGGCCGGGGATCTGCACCCGGAGATGCTCCAGTTCCACGCCGGGCCCCTTGGGGAGCGAGGCGGAGCGCAACCAGGTGACCTGGATCGGGATGTTGCCGTCGGGGCCCAGCACCTGCTGGGGCAAGCCCTCGGGGGTGATCTTGACGATGCCGCTGGTGAGGACCTCCGGCTTGATCCCGCCGCGGGGGATGGTGATCACGCCCTCGCGGGACCGCTCGGTCGGGCCGGCGACGACCTGGACCTCCAGCCATTGCTCGGACTCGCGGGATGCGACGGGCTCGTTCGAACCGCCGCAAGCCAAGGCGAGCAACAGGATGAGGACTCCCGCCAGCGCGGGGCAGCGATGCGGACGCATTCAACGCTTCCCACTTTCGACCCAAAATAAAAACGCCCCCGGACCGGAAAGACGGTCCAGGGGCGAAAAAGTTCGCGGTACCACCCTGTTTTGATGACGGCGCCGCGGGGCGGTCCGCCATCCTTCATTCGACGACCCGGTAACGGGGGTCGGCCGGCGCGAACTACGCATCGCCCGCGCCATGACGGCGATGGGCGACTTCCCCCGCGCGGCTCCGAGGCCAGTTCAGACGCGGCGCCCACTGCCTCGCACCAACCGGCAGCTCTCTCCAGGCGCGCTCGACGCCCTACTCTTCCTCATCCCAGCCATTGTGTTCTGTCGATAGAACCATGCGACGGAGTCCGGGGACCCCCCGCGAAACCACCTTTATATCACATCTATCGGTCAAGTCAAGGGGGTTGATGAGGATCATCGCGGCGCGGGGGGAGCAGCGCGGCCGTTGCGGATAGAGGTTGCTCATGCAGGCCGGCAAGCAAGCCGGCGGTCCCGGGCGGGTGGTTGCTCGCAGCGAACGGCGTGACTTCGAGAGCCGAGGACGAGGGACGCAAGACGGGAGTCAAATATTTGGGCGGCCCGTTGGGGGCGAGGACGAGGGTCGAGCGAATAGGGTTGGGCGGTTGGTTGACAGGGGTGGGGGGGTATGCCAAATTACGGGGACGTGTGCCATGGCCTCCCCCGCGGTGGGCGAGCCGCGCCCCCCGGCCCAATCGTGGCATGGCGAAATCAGACAACAGGAAGACATCATGGCCGAGCCGAAGCTGACGCCCCCCGCGGGCCAGAAAATCACGGTGAATCAGGGCCGCCTGACGGTGCCCGACCATCCGATCATCCCGCAGATCATCGGCGACGGGATTGGACCGGACATCTCGCAGGCGATGGTCACGGTGATCGACGCGGCCGTCAACAAGGCCTATGGCGGCGGCCGGGCGATCGCCTGGTTTCCGGTGCCGGCGGGCGAGGAGGCATGGGAGAAATACGAGAACTACCTGCCCGAGGCGACGCTGGAAGCGATCCGCGAATACCATGTCGCGATCAAGGGCCCGCTGAGCACGCCGGTCGGCGGGGGTATCCGGTCGCTGAATGTCGCGCTGCGGCAGATCTTCGACCTGTACGCCTGCGTCCGGCCCGTCCGCTGGTTCCAGGGGGTTCCCTCGCCGGTGAAGCATCCCGAGAAACTGAACGTCGTGATCTATCGGGAGAACACCGAGGACATCTACAAGGGAATCGAGTGGCCGGAGGGCTCGGACGAGGCGCGCAAGATGATCCGAATCCTGAAGGAGGAATTCGGCAAGGAGGTTCGCGAGGATTCGGGGATCGGGATCAAGCCGGTGTCGGTCACGGGGTCGCGCCGGCTGGTGAAGAAGGCGATCGAGCATGCGATTGAGAAACAGCTGCCGTCGGTGACGCTGGTCCACAAGGGCAACATCATGAAGTTCACCGAAGGGGCATTCCGCGAATGGGGGTATGAGGAGGCGAAGGAGAACTTCCGCGAACAGATCGTGACGGAGGATGAGCTTTACAGCGAATACGACGGCAAGATGCCGGCGGGCAAGGTGCTGATCAAGGACCGGATCGCCGACTCGATCTTCCAGCAGATCCTGCTGCGGCCGGATGAGTACTCGGTGCTGGCGACGATGAACCTGAACGGGGACTACATCTCGGACGCGGCGGCCGCGCAGGTGGGCGGCCTGGGGATGGCGCCGGGGGCGAACATCGGCGACAACGCCGCGATCTTCGAGGCGACGCACGGCACCGCGCCGAAGTACGCCGGCAAGAACATGGTCAACCCGGGATCGCTGATCCTGTCGGCGGTGATGATGCTGGAGCATCTGGGGTGGAACGAGGCGGCCGAGCTGGTGATCCGCGGGATCGAGGGGGCGATCGCCGCCAAGACGGTGACCTACGACCTGGAGCGCCAGATCAGCGGCGCGACGAAAGTCTCGACATCGGGCTTTGCGGAGGCGATTGTGAAGCAGATGGGGTAGGACCGGTTCGCGCCTTGCCCCTGCATAGCGGAGATGTTAAATGACCGGCTGGACGGTCCATTTCCATAGTGAAAAGCTGGAGGAAGAAATCTAACGATTGCCGGCGGGGATAGCCGCCCGCTTCGTGCACTGCGTTGATCGGATGCAGCGCCAGGGCCCTGATCTGGGGATGCCCCACACACGCGCCCTGGGCAGGGGTTGTTTGAGTTGCGGCTCAAATCGGGCGAAAGCATGGTCCGGATCTTCCATTGCACATTGATCGGGCGACGAATCGTGTTTCTCCATCAGTTTCTGAAGAACAGCGGCAAAACCCCGCGCCGGCATCTGGAAATCGCCCGTTCGCGAATGACCGAGGTGAAACATGCGAGGCGCCGATGACCGGCTGAGGACGCGGATGCTGCCGCGGCCCGAGGTGCGGCGCGAGTATGACAAGCTGGAGGAGGAATTCGCGTTGTTCGATGAGTTCCTCAAGGCGCGCCGCGAGTCGGGGATGAGTCAAGCCGAAGTCGCCCGGAAGATCGGCACGACGCAGTCGGCAATCGCGCGGCTCGAATCGCCGGCGGGGAAACATTCGCCCTCGCTGGCGACGCTGCGGCGCTACGCCGAGGCGATGGGTTACCGGGTTGAAATCCGGCTGGTGAAAAAGGAAGAGGCCGGCCAGCGGGGGAGCCAAGCCAAGTCCGGGAAAAGGGCCCGTTCCCGGCGGCGCGTGTCGGCACGCCAACTTATCGTGAAAGATTGAGCCCGTGTCTCTCTACCGATTCCAACGCCGCGGTCTGTTGTTCGTCATCTCCGCCCCATCGGGCGGCGGGAAGTCGGCCGTGCTCACGCGCCTGCTGGCCAGCGAGGCCGATCTGCACTATTGGGTCTCGGTGACGTCGCGGGCGCCGCGCCCCGACGAGGTTGAGGGGGGGGACTACCACTTCGTCTCGCGGGCCGAATTCGAGTCGCTCGTGCAGCAGGATGTCTTCTATGAGTGGGCGGAGGTCCACGGCAACCTGTATGGGACGCGGTCGGACACGGTGGAGGGGGCGCTGGCGGAGGGGCGCGACGTAGCGCTCGACCTGGACGTGCAGGGGGGGTTGTCGGCGAAGTATCGCTCGCCCGATGCCGTCCTGGTGTTCCTGATGCCGCCGTCGTTTCAGGTGCTGGAGCAGCGGCTGCGGCAGCGGGCGACCGACAGCGAGGAGGCGATCCGCATGCGCCTGGAAAATGCCCGCCGCGAGATGATCTACTGGCGCCAATACAACTATCTGGTCGTCAACGAGGATATCGACGAGTCGGTCGAGAAGGTGCGGCGGATCCTGTATGCCGAACGGCACCGGGTGAGCCGGCTGAAGCTGCTGCAATAGCCGGCCCGTACGAGTGAAAGCCCCGGTCGCGAAGATTGGCGACCGGGGCTTGGATTTTTGCGGGGGATTGGCGGCTCAGTCGGCGCTGGCCATTTTCCAGTCTTTCTTCTCCAGCTCGACGACGCGCGGGGCGCCGGGCGGCCCGTTGATGCCCCCCAGCGCCGTATCCCACGACCACTTGCGGTTGGGCGGCGAATAGACGTTGCTCTGGCCCCATTTGCCGAGGAACTTCTGGCTGGCCCACATCAGGATGATCGAGCCGCTGAAGTTGAGATCCTTGCCGCTCCAGTTCTCCAGGAAGCGGAAGTAATTCTCGACGCCGCCGCTGTAATAGCCGCCGCCGGTGGGGACATTGCCCTGCATGCAGACGGTGTTGACGGTCGTCTCCGAGGCGATGCGGTTGCTGTAATTGGTTGAGTTGGCATCGTTCCAGGCGTTGGAGAGGATCATCAGCGAATCGCAGGCGACCATGGCGAGGGTCTTGTTGACGGTGTTGTAGTCGCCCTTGATGTAGAGCGGGTCGTCGGTGGCCACGGTGAAGCCCTCGACGACGCCCGACTGCGGGAGCCTGGCGCCGTTGGTGAGCCGAACGACGCCCGGTTTGCCCGACTGATCCTCGTTGGAGACATAGAGGATGCCGTTGGAGGGCATGATGCCCCCCTCGACCATGTTGCCCAGATTCAGGTCGATCGAGGTGACGGTCTTGCCTTCGCGGGCGTCGTAGAACGTCGTCTTGCTGTAGATCCATTTCTTCAGGGTGGGGTTGCCGGGATCGGGATACCACAGATTGACCGGATTGCCGTATTTGTCGACGGCGGTGACGTTACCGGCGGAGTCGGCGAGGATCTTCAAGCCGGCCTTGCGCTCGAACTTCTCATTCTGCAAGGCGAAGCCGTCGCTGACCGACTCGCGTTCGATGAGGGCGTAGGGATTGACGCCGTCGGGGATCGGCAGATTGAGCTGCGGGGCGCCGTGGGACTTGTCGCGCAGCCCGCCGCCCCAGGTCGCGGTCGCGAGCGACGCCCAGTTCGACAGGCGGCTGTCGAGCCAGCTTCCGCCTTGCAGCATGCTGACGAGCGTATCGGGCGGCTTGGTGAAGCGGACGGTGCCGCTGCTATCGGACTGGCCGGAGCCCGGGGCCCGTCCATGGTAGAACCGGCCGGCGACCGAGACGTTCTTCTGAAAATCGAGCTTTTCGTTGGCCTGGATATAGGCGTCGCCATTGGCATGGACCAGGCCGTTGACGACCATCGGCGGGCCGGGGGCGATCTCCATCAGCGGGTCGTAGAAAATCGCGAAAAGGTAGAGCGGGATGTAGGTGATTTCGAGGTTCTGCGTCATGCTGACGCCGGGGCGTTCGAACCGGTCGGCGGAGCCGCCGGTCTTGACCGCCGTGACGTCGATGGAGTAGCGCTCGCGGTGGAGGTTGAGGCCGGCCCACTTCTCGCCTTCGGGAACCGTCTCATTGCCGTTGAATGTCTCGGCAACCTCGAACGCGGGGAAATCGTAGCCGTCGAGCACCGGCGCATTAATATTGTCGATCTCGTCGAGCAGATCGGGCGTGCCGTTGCGCACCATGAAGACGATATGGCCGAAGGCTTTGTTGATGGCCAGTTCGGCCGCCGCGAATTCGTCCTTGTAGGCTTCGTAACGGACGCGGTCGCGCGTCTGCTGGGTCGAGACGAGCAGCACGCCGCCCGACATCATCATCAGCAGCATGAAGCTGATCAGGACGAGCACGAGGGCCGACCCGCGGCGCGGGCCGCTTGAGCGAAGGAGTCGGTTGAATTTGCGTTGCATGGCGGGGGTCCTCTCGAAAGGGTCCAAGGATCGGCGTCCTGCCGTCAGCGAGCGCGTCAGTTGCGCGGCGCGATGCGGATGTTGATTTCAACGCCCTGCAGGTTGGCGCCCGAGTTGGCCCAGTCCTCCTGCTCGTTGGTCGAATTGGCCGGGTCGCCGGTCCGCATCTGGATCACCACGGGTTCGCTGGCGCCCTCGTATTGGAAGGCGCCATTGGGATTGACCGGGGCGATGTCGCGGCTGACCAGGATCTCGTCGCCGGCGGCGCCGGTGTCGGGGTCGTAGAACAGCCGATTGTCCCAGGGGGTCATCATGTCGTCGTCGTCGGACTCGAGGTAAAAGGCGCGCAGGCCGGCGGCCTC
>Ga0116159_1004585_pt1 | contig 11590 bp, 7 predicted proteins | sample AD_JPNAS1_MetaG_FD_89878 | JGI IMG/M metagenome (GOLD analysis project Ga0116159, IMG submission 89878) | Active sludge microbial communities of municipal wastewater-treating anaerobic digesters from Japan - AD_JPNAS1_MetaG | ecosystem: Engineered > Bioreactor > Anaerobic > Digestate | place...
AACCGCAACGCGCTGGTTGCCACCGGTCTTGGTGCCATCATGCGCACAGCCGGGTTATTCACCCGGTTCATCCCCATTCCGCAGCCCACCCTGCTGGTCGGGCCTGGTTCCAGTGGCCGCCTGGGTCAGGCGATTGCCGGATTTGGCCACAGCAAAATTCTGATCGTCACTGACAGCATCATTGCCAAGCTTGGGCTGCTAACAGGCCTGACCGATGCCCTGACGGCGGGCGGTGCCGAGTTTGTGGTGTTTGACGAAATCACCCCGGATGCGCCGATTCCCCTGATCGAAAAGGGCATTTTGTTTTACCAGGCCAACGACTGCGATGCCATCGTTGCCTTTGGCGGCGGCTCCAGCATGGATGCCTCCAAGGCGATTGCGGTGGCCATTGCCAACCCCAAGCCGTTGCGTCAGTTGGCCGGTTATTTGAAGGGCCTGCGCACGCCCGTCAAAATCTATGCCGTGCCCACCACGGCTGGCACCGGCTCCGAAGTCACGGTAGCCGCTGTCATCTCCGACCCGGAAAACCACAAGAAGCTGGTCATCGTGGACCCGCGCATGGTGCCCAAAATGGCGGCGCTCGACCCCCTGCTGATGACCGGTCTGCCGCCGCACATCACGGCCGCCACCGGTATTGACGCGTTGACCCACGCGATTGAGGCCTTTGTCGGCCACTGGACCACCGATTATTCCGACGGCATGGCCTTGTCAGCCGTTGGATTGATTTTCGAGAACCTGCGCACCGCATACCGCAACGGCAAAGATATTGAAGCCCGCGAGAAGATGTCGCTGGCCTCCACCTACGCCGGTTTTGCCTTCACGCGCGCCAATGTCGGGTATGTGCATGCCATTGCCCATCAGTTTGGCGGGCTTTACCACACCCCGCACGGCCTGGCCAATGCCATCATGCTGCCGCTGGTGCTCAAATTTTCCAGCCCGGCCATCACCGACCGGCTGGCGCTGCTGGCGGTCAGTGCCCGGGTTGGCACGCCAGATGAACCGGCAGAAGCGCTGGCGCAAAAATTTCTGGACGCGGTCGACCAGCTCAATGCCGATCTGGGCATCCCAACCACGCTGGAAGCCTTGCAAGAGGCCGACATCCCCGCGCTGGCCAAAGCGGCCTGCCGCGAGGCGCATACCGGCTACCCGGTGCCGCGTTACATGTCGCAGCAACAATGTGAAGAGCTGATTGGGCTGGCACTGCCCCAACCCCACGCCAAACCAGCCAAGCGCCGGAGCAAAAAATCAACCGCAGGAGCAGCAGCAAAATGAAAAGCGTCGTCACCGTCACCATGGGCTCATCCGACAAGGATTTCGAGTTCAAAACCAGTTTTTTGGGGCAGGAATTCAGGGTTCGTCGCCTGGGTGCCGATCAGGATACCGGCAAAGCCTGGGACCTGATGCGTCGCCACCAGGCCAGTGCCGATGCCATTGGCTTGGGCGAGGTCACTGACCATTGCCATGTCGGCTTGCGTACCGTGGTCAACAAGGAAACCCAGCGCCTGCTCAATGTGGTGACCCGGGTGCCAGTGACCACCGGAGCCACGCTGCGTCGCCTGCTGCAGGTGCGCGCGGTGCGTCATGTGCAAAAGGAACTCGGCCATTATTTCAACAACAACCTGGTCTTGTTCCTGTCGGGCATGCGCAACTACGACATGGCGGTGGCCATGTCCGACTACACCCACAACCTGAGTTTTGCCGACGCACTTTTTCAGACCGGCACACCTGCCATGCTGACCTCGCTGGAGCAGTTGGAAATCTATGCCAAAGGCAGTGAATGGATGCTGTCGGGCAAAAGCGGTGCGGTGCTGGAGTCCTCGCTGACCCAGTTCAAGAACCAGCGGGTCGCTGGCGTGGTGGCCAAGTCGCACGTCATCGTTGGCACTTTTGCCGAGATCAAGGCGGTCGGCAATGCCAGCAATCTGGCTGGCAAGACCCTGATCACGGCGGCCATTGACGATGAGCGCCTGGCCTATTTCACCGCCTGCAAGGTGAACCTGGTGATCGATGTATCGCCCAAGCTGTTTGAGCAGGTGGTGGCGATCAGCACGCTTGAGGCGATGATTCTGGCGGTGCTGGAGCGGCCCATGGAAGAGGTGTCCGACGATGATTTCAACGAAATACTGACCGAACTCGACATCAAACCGCGCCTGCTGCACCCCACCGGCAACTTCCGCAATATCCGCCGTTTTGCCTTTGTGATTCATCCCCTGAGCCAGGACTTCATCAAGAAGGGCTTTCCAATCCCCAAGGCAACGCCCAAGTTTGTCATGGACCGGGTGGAAACCCTGGCGGCCCACATGCCGCCGATGGTCTATTGCAAGATGGACAACATCATCTCGCCTACCGGTGCCGAGGCTGAAGGCTGGCTGATCTCGGTCGGTGGCACCCCGAAAGAAATGCTCGCGCGCAGCCCTGAGTTCACCTACCGGCGCTTGCTGCATGCCGCCAAAATTGCCGAAAAGATGGGCGCCCAGATCATGGGCCTGGGCGCTTTCACCAAGGTGGTGGGCGACGCCGGCATTACCGTGGCGCGCCGCTCCCGATTGCCCATCACCACCGGCAACAGCTACTCGGCATCCGGTGCACTGTGGGCTGCCACTGATGCGATGCGCCGCATGGGCCTGGTGGATATCAACAAAAAGAGCCAAAAAGTCGCGGCCAAGAGCATGGTGATTGGTGCCAGCGGCTCGATTGGTTCGGTCAGCGCACGCCTGCTGGCAATGGCTTTTGAAGAAGTCGTGATTGCCGGGCGCGACATGCGAAAGCTCGAAGAGCTGAAAAAATCCATCCTCAAAGACACGCCTGATGCCAACGTGGTGTGCTCGATCGATTACGACGAGTTGCTGGCCGACATGGACATGATCGTCACCAGCACCTCGGGTGCCGGCAAGTCGATTCTGGACATCACCAGGGTCAAGCCCGGCTGCGTCATCACCGACGTGGCGCGTCCACTGGACCTGCCCGCCAAGGATGTCGCCAAACGCCCGGATGTGCTCGTCATCGAATCCGGCGAGATCGAGTTGCCGACCGAAGTCCACGGCATGAAGAGCATCGGCCTGCCGCCCAACGTGATCTATGCCTGCCTGGCTGAGACCATTGTGCTGGCGCTCGAAGGCCGTTTCGAGGTGTTCACGGTCGGGCGCGACACCGAATGGGAAAAGGTCAAGGAAATCTACAAGCTCGGTCGCAAGCATGGCATGAAGCTGGCCGCCATTTCCGGTGTCAACGGGGTATTTACCGACGAAGCCATTGCCAAGGTGGTGAAGCTGGCCAAGAAAGCACGCCTGACCTGGAAAGATGGCAAGTCGGCCAAACCGGTCAAGTCGGTCAAGCCGGTCAAGGTCGCCGCTGAACCATCCGCCAAAGCAAAGACACCGGCAAGCAAGGCAAAAACCAGACCCCTGCCGTCAGAGATCGCTGCAACCGAAGCAAAGCCCGCCAGCGTCGCCGCCAGCAAAAAGCGCGCCGCCAAGGCCGTGGCCAAAAAAGTGCCGGTCGAAATGCCGGCCACGCTGCCGTAGATCAGGGGTGCCGGGCCACTGCGGTAGCCAGCGGCAATCCCCGATCTTATATGCCTTTTCGCCTTGTAGCCCTTATGGATGTAGCGGTACTAGCTATATAAATAATAGCTTTTTTGATACCTTTGAGCTGCCTGTATTGTGCTGACAAGCTCGGTCCGGGGCGCGGCGGCATGCCTGGGCGAGGAGTGGGGGAAAATCAGCCCCATGCACTTTTTCAAAGACCTGTCCCCGTCTGCCTTCACCGCCGGTTTTGTTGCCGTGTTGGTGGGCTTTACCAGTTCGGTGGCAATCGTGTTTCAGGCGGCGCTGGCCTTTGGTGCCACACCCGAGCTGATCACCTCGTGGATGTGGGCGCTGGGCCTGGGCATGGGGCTGTGTACGCTGGTGCCCTCGCTGGTGCTGCGCAAGCCTGTAATGGTGGCCTGGAGCACCCCAGGAGCGGCGGTGCTGGCCACTGCCGGCGTGGCCGGCGGCTTTTCGATGGCAGAGGCGGTCGGTGCCTTCATGGTGTGTGCTGCGTTGATCACGTTGGCAGGGGCCACTGGCTGGTTTGAGCGCGCCATGAACCATCTGCCCCTGGCCATTGCGTCAGGTCTGCTGGCTGGCGTGCTGGCACGTTTTGGCACGCAGGCTTTTACTGCTGCGCAGACCAATTTGCCGCTGGTGTTGCTGATGCTCGCCAGTTACTTGCTGAGTCGGCGCTGGCTGGCGCGTTACGCAGTGCCAGCAACTTTGTTGATTGCTATCTTTTATGTAGCTGCCAGCGCAGGATTCACGGGGGCTAGCGTGCATTTTGACCTTGCAATGCCGGTGTTCACCCGGCCCCAGTTCACCTGGAGCGCGGCGATCAGCCTGGCGCTGCCGCTGTTTATCGTGACCATGGCTTCGCAGAACTTGCCGGGGGTGGCGGTGATTCACGCCGCGGGCTATGGCCACAGCGCTGGCAAACCCGGCATTCCGGTGTCAGGCATCATCACGCTGACCGGCCTGGTGACGTTGCTGCTGGCCCCGTTCGGCGCGTTTGCATTGAATTTCGCTGCCATTACCGCTGCCATCTGCATGGGCCGCGAGGCGCACCCGGACCCTGACCGACGCTACACCGCTGCCGTCTCCTGTGGCCTGCTGTATGTGTTGATTGGCATTTTTGGCACTGCCATCACCGGCACGCTGACCGCCTTTCCCAAAGAGCTGATTGCCGCCATTGCCGGTCTGGCGCTGCTGGGCACAATTGGCTCGGCGTTGGCCACTGCGGTGCGTGACGAGTTTCATCGCGAGGCAGCCCTCATCACCTTTCTGGTGACCCTCAGCGGTGTCGTGATCGCCGGTGTTGGCTCGGCGTTTTGGGGGGTGATTGCCGGTGCCTTGGCGTTGCTGGTACAAAGAGCCGGAAAATCTCATTTTGAGCTGCCGCCACGCTAACGCGCAAGGCATTGCAGCGGCAAAAAAATGATGAATGACCCCCGTCATAGCCGCGATGGCGAAATGCCCCGCATTGCAAAAGATTGAGCCCTGAAAGTGATTGCCCCATGAAGCTGTTGTTTGTAGCCGACCCGATTGAATCGTTCAAGATTTACAAGGACACCACTTTTGCCATGATGCGCGAGGCGCAGCGCCGCGGCCACGCGGTGTCAGTGTGTGAGCCGCGTGATCTGCGCTGGGTTCGTGGCGGTCTGGTTGAGGCCCGCGCCCGCGTCATCAGCCTCACCGGCGAGGCCACCGAATGGTATAAAATTGATAGCTGCTCACGCAGCCCCATCAAGGGCTACGACGCTGTTATGATGCGAAAAGACCCGCCGTTCGATGCCGAGTACTTCTACGCCACCCATTTGCTGGAGCAGGCCGAGCGTGAAGGTGCGACAGTGTTCAACAAACCCCGGGCCCTGCGCGACCACCCCGAAAAGCTGGCCATCATGGAATTTCCCGAGTGCATCGGCCCGACCCTGGTCACACGCGATGCCCAGGACATTCGCGACTTTCATGCCGAGCATCAGGACATCATCTTGAAGCCGCTTGATGGCATGGGCGGCACCGGCATTTTCCGGGTCAGGCAAGACGGTCTGAATCTGGGCGGCATCATCGAGACGCTCAATCAGGACGGTGCCCAGACCGTGATGGTGCAGAAGTTTTTGCCAGCAATTGCCCAGGGCGACAAGCGCGTGCTGGTGATTGGCGGCAAGCCTGTGCCCTATTGCCTGGCGCGCATCCCGCAAGGTGGTGAGGTGCGCGGCAATCTGGCGGCGGGCGGCAAAGGTGTGGCGCAAGCCTTGAGCGCGCGTGACCGAGAAATCGCCGAAACCATTGGCCCGGTTCTTTTTGAGCGCGGTTTGTTGTTGATTGGACTCGACGTGATTGGTGACAGCCTCACCGAGATCAACGTGACCAGCCCAACCTGTTTTCAGGAAATCTTCGATCAGACCGGGTTTGACGTGGCAGCCATGTTTGTACAGGCTCTCGAAGCCGCGCAGGCCCGCTCGCACTGAGGCGCAGGCCCGACCGCCACCACCGGGACCGGCCCGAACGGGTCAGTAATGGGTGCCGGGCGCGGCGGGGCGGCGCACTGGCAACTGCAATGCGCCAGTGTGCCATCGACAAACACGTTGAGTTCGCCTGGCGCAAAGGCCGTCCAGTTTTCATCGGTGGTCAGCGGCTCGGTCACCACGATGGCCAGCCGATCCTCCTGGCTATTGAGCTGCGCCAGATTGACCGTGACATCGTCGTCTTTCAGGTGCACCTGGTTAAACGGATGCGCCCGCAGCACGTAGCACAAATGGGTGGTGGCGTGCGCCCACAGTGCCTGGCCGTTACTGAGCAAAAAGTTAAAGGTGCCGTGTCGCGAGATCTGCGGAATCAGTTCCTGCAGGGTGCGGGTCAGTTCGTCCACAGATGGCACGCTGGCATGCGACTTGGATAGCTCTTGCATCAGCCAGCAAAACGCCCGTTCGCTGTCGGTGTTGCCGACCGGCTTGAAATGGCCGTGCAGGTAGGGCGTGTAGTTTTTCAAGTCGCCATTGTGGGCAAACACCCAGTAACGGCCCCACAGTTCGCGCACAAAGGGGTGGGTGTTTTCCAGGGTGACCAGGCCGACCGTGGCTTTGCGAACATGGGCCACCACGTTGTGGCTTTTGATGGGGTAGTTTTTGAGCATCTGCGCAATCGGTGAGGTGGCAGCACTTTGTTTGTCAACAAAATGCCGCACCCCCTTGCCTGGCGTGCTGTCGTCACTTTCAAAAAAAGCGATTCCCCAGCCATCGCCATGGTGGTCAGTGCCGCCGCCACGCTGCGAGAATCCTGTAAAACTCAAGGTCAGGCTGGCCGGCAGGTGGCTGTTCATTCCAAGTAATTGGCACATGGGGCGATTTTCCAGTTGTTCCGATGATGTCAATTTGCTGACACGTGGCGACAAGCTTAACGAATTCGTGACAAAACTCAAAGGATGCCTGGCAAGAAAAAACAAAATCGGCGCTCGCACCGGGTATGCTAAGGTTTTTCCGACTGATTTGATTGCCACGCGCGGCTTGATTCAATCGGTCTTTTTCGCCAGTCGTGCCTGGTTTGGTCACCACTTTGTTATGAAAGCTGCTTTGAAGAGCCGATCTGGAATTGTTGCAGTTGCGTTATCGAGCCTTTTTTTGAGCCTAGCGCCCGTCGTGCATGCCTTGACCATGGGAGAACTGCGTGGCCCGGTCGTTATTGGTCGCACGCTCGATGTCTCGGTTCAGGTCCAGGCCGCGAGCGGGGATGACTTGGCCGCGTCCTGTTTTGCTGCCGACGTTTTTAACGCTGATGCACGCCAGGGCAAGCCCAAAGTAACAGTGACATCGGCAACAGCAGAGTCGGCCGTGGTGAGAATTGAATCTGCCGGGGTGGTTGATGAACCTGTGGTAAGCGTCGATCTGAGCTTCAATTGTGGGTTTTTTGCAACAAGACGCTATGTTTTATTGACTGACATTGAGTCGGGCGATTTGGCCCCGAAGATCGCCACTGTTGGGTCGGTTGCGCATCGTGCTGGGTCCGAGCAAAGCGAATTGGCATCTGGTCGGCCAAAGCGTTCGCCATCTGGCGATGCTGCCCCGGTGAAACAAAAGACAGTTGCTCAGCGCAGGGTTGCGGTGCCCGAGCGGGCTAGCAATGCGCAGGCAGGGGCGCCAAAACCCGCAGCGTCGGTCAGCGCAGAGGCAGTCAAACCGGTTGTAATGCGCAAGTCACCCGAACCGGCAACCGGTAAAGCTGTGTTGAAACTTGGCCCGCTCGATGACTTCGCGGCCCGAATCAGCGCATTGGAGTCGGCCAAACTTGCCGGACCATCCGCAGAGGTCTTGCTGCAAACCCAGCAAATTGCCTCTTTACAAGCCGACATCAAGGCGTTGCGTGATATCGCTGCCAAAAATGACGCTCAACTGCTTGATTTAAAGGCCCAGTTGCAACAGGCGCGGTCACAGCAGGTTTCGCTTGCCTGGACTTACGCCTTGGGCATTTTGGTGCTGGCTTGTCTGGCAGCACTGGCCTGGCTGGTCTTGCAACAACGTCGTGCTGGCCAAGAGATTCAACCAAAATGGCACGATTCGCGAGAGTTGGCGGTTCAGGTCAAACCCGATCCGGTGCCGCCCCCTGATACGATCAATGCAGTAGTGGCCCCTCCGATCGCTGCAAATGCAGCGCCCGAGGGCATCAGGCCACCCGCCAAGCCAGTCGCAGAGATCGATATCAACCCCGATATTTTCGAACATGTGGTCAAAGCGGAGCCCACTGTCTTGCCCCAAAGTGGGGCAACCAATTTCGGCAACATCCACAACATCAGCCTGGAACCTGTGCTGGACATACGCCAGCAGGCCGAGTTTTTTGTGTCGCTGGGGCAGACCGAGCGGGCTTTGCAGATTCTCAAGAAGCAGATTGCTTCCTGCACCGAGCCAAATCCATTCGTATACCTTGATTTGTTGGAGTTATTTCATTCGCTGGGCCTGAAGGCTGATTTTCGTGAATACCGCAGCACCTTCAATCTGTATTTCACTGGTGCCGTACCGGATTTTCCGGCGTTTCACCTGGAGGGCGATGATTTGCTCGCTTACCCTGAAGTGCTGGCCCGGCTGGTTCAGGGCTGGCCCTGCGCCAAAACGCTGGTTTTGCTGGATGACTGGATTTTTCGCCGTGAACAAATTCCAGCCCAGATCACATTTGACCTGGCCGCATTTCGCGATTTGCTGATGCTGCATGCGCTGGCCGAAGAAGTGGCTACCGATCTGCCGTGGGACACGGTTTCTCCTGAATTCCAACCCGATCCGGTGATGAGACCAAAGGACAAAATCGCATCGGTGATGCCGACAGACGTACGGCAACCCAGAGCTTCGAGTTTGCCCAAAGAGATGCAGGACCAGTCTATTGACATGGACTTTTCGGATCTGGAGATAGCTACGGGCTTTTTGGAAACATCGGTGATATGGCCGCCAGAAGATGCGCCTAGCACCCGTTGGCCGCAAACTGATCGACCTGGCTAGGAACCTTTTGGCCTTGTGGACCGAGCTGCGAAAAGCGACCCCAGCGAGGCCAGTTTGTGCCGAATTTGCAAGTCCATCGCCCAGTTGTGGGGCTGAACGCCGATTCCAAATGGGCTGCTGCGGTGTCGGTTCACCGTCGATGCTCCCTTGATTCGACAGGCTTGTGCGATTTGGATTCCAATCGAATTGAACGTGCATCAAACCTACATTGAAAACGCGTACACCCAAGAAAACACATCTTGAAACACGCCGACCGCTGGGCTGACCAACGCTGCAAAGTATCATCACCGGTCATCATGAACCCAACAACTCATTCGACCTCTCGGCCCCAACCCACCTGGTCACACAGCCAGGAAAGCAGCGCCCGCATCGCCTTGGCGTGCCTGGACCTTACCAGCCTGAACGATGCCGACACCGAGGCTGACATTGCCAGAATTTGCAAACGCGCACAAGGCCCGTTTGGACCGGTGGCAGCAGTGTGTGTTTGGCCACGACTGGCCTCGTTCGCGCGCACGCAACTGCCCGCGCACATTGGTGTGGCGGCAGTGGCCAATTTTCCGCACGGCAATGCCGATATCGGCGCAGCGGTGCAAGACACCTTGCAGGTCGTCCAGGCCGGTGCGCAAGAAGTCGATGTGGTGCTGCCCTTCAGGGCGCTGATGGCCGGTGATGCTGCGACTGTGACGGCCTGCATCAGCGCTGTGCGCCAAGCCTGTCCAAACCTGCTGCTCAAAGTCATTTTGGAGACCGGCGAACTGCGAACCCCGGCACTGATTCAGCGTGCCAGTGAACTTGCGCTGGTTGCCGGTGCTGACTTTTTGAAAACCAGCACCGGCAAAACGCCATTAAGCGCAACACCCGAGGCTGCACGCATCATGCTCAATGCAATTGCGACCAGCCCTGTGGCCAGAAGTCATGTGGGTTTTAAGGTGTCAGGCGGCATCCGGACTGTGCAGGATGCTATTGTTTATGAATCACTGGCAGCGCAGATACTGGGTGTCGAGGCACTCAACCCCAGACGCTTTCGCATCGGTGCCAGCAGTATCCTGTCGGACATCGAGGCGGTGCTGACTGGCAACATCCCCGCCAGCGCAGCCGCGCCGGGTAGCTATTGAATTTGCCCCGGCAAAGCGACAACGCCACAAGCAGTCTTGCTTCACACCCCCTTCTAGGCCAACACCATGCTTGCGCAAGAGATCATTCGCATCAAACGCGATGGCCACACACTGGAGCGTGCCGATATTGAGCACTTCGTGCGTGGCCTGGTGGATGGCTCGTGGAGCGAGGGCCAGGCGGCCGCGCTCGCCATGGCGATGTTTTTGCGCGGCTTGAGCCGCAATGAGACGGTCAACCTGACCCAGGCCATGACCCATTCTGGGCTGGTGATGGACTGGTCAACGGCCAACTTCAATGCACCCGTTCTGGACAAGCACTCCACCGGAGGTGTCGGCGACAAGATCAGCCTGATGCTGACCCCAATCGTGGCGGCCTGCGGTGGCGTTGTACCGATGATCTCCGGAAGAGGCCTCGGACACACCGGCGGCACGCTGGACAAACTGGGCTGCATCCCCGGTTACCAGACTGCACCCGATGTCGCCATGCTGCACCAGACTCTAAAGACCGCTGGCTGCGCCATCATTGGCCAAACCGCCGAGCTGGCCCCGGCAGACCGTCGGCTCTACGCCATTCGTGATGTCACCGCCACGGTCGAATCGGTGTCGCTGATCACAGCCAGCATCCTGTCCAAAAAACTCTCGGCTGGCTTGCAGGGGCTGGTCATGGATGTGAAAGCGGGCAACGGAGCCTTTGCCGATTCACTGGAAATGGCCGGTGAGTTGGCCGAATCACTGGTGAGCGTGGCCGACGGTGCCGGCCTGCCAACTTGTGCCTGGCTGACCGACATGAACCAGGTGCTGGGCCAGTCCTGCGGCAACGCGCTCGAGGTGCTGGAAGCCATCGCTTTTCTGAAGGGCCAGTCCATCGAGCCGCGCCAGTGGTTGCTGACGCGGACCCTGAGTGCCGAGCTGCTGCTGATGGGTGGTCTGGCCAGCGATGAAACCGATGCGCTACAAAAAGTAGATCATGCTTTGGCCAGTGGGCGAGCGCTAGAGCGGTTTTCTTGCATGATTTCAGCCTTGGGCGGCCCGGCTGACCTGGCTGATCGCCCTGGCCATTACCTGCCCCCTGCGCCGGTGCAGAGGGTGGTGCAAGCACCGCACGGCGGCTGGGTCAGCAGCATGGCAACCCGCGACATCGGGCTGCTGATCGTGGAACTCGGTGGTGGGCGGCGCAAGGTCAGCGACACGATTGATACGCGAGTGGGGTTTAGCCAATTTGCCCAGATCGGACAAAAGGTGCAAGCCGGTGAGCCGCTAGCCGTGGTGCACGCTGGGGACTCTGCGGCGGCTGAGCATGCGCAAACAGCCTTGCTGACCAAAATTCAGATCAGTGACAAGCCGGTCAAGCCAGCGCCAGTGATGCTGCAGCGAGTTCGTTGCCATCGGACTCCGGCAAACGGCATCCAGTGAAACTCGGGCGACCTTGGCTGGCATCAACTTTGTCATTCGTGCCGAA